>Ga0307513_10004540_pt1 | contig 18520 bp, 9 predicted proteins | sample 15_EM_MG_FD_202174 | JGI IMG/M metagenome (GOLD analysis project Ga0307513, IMG submission 202174) | Populus trichocarpa ectomycorrhiza microbial communities from riparian zone in the Pacific Northwest, United States - 15_EM | ecosystem: Host-associated > Plants > Roots > Unclassified | place...
CAGCTGAGAAAGCTGCGAAACCACCCATTGGAAAACGGAAAGCTGGTAAGCTGCTCCGTTGGGTATACCTTTTTGAAGATCTCATTGCTGATTCTTCGAAACCATCCTCTTCGTACAATCCTACCACTGGCTCTACGCATACGAAACTGATCGTATAGCTCCCTTTCTAGTTCCTCCCATTTCCTCTTCCTACAACCCCCACTTCCTCGACACTGACCCTTAGCCAGTTCCGTGAATTTTCCCTCTGCCTCCTCTTTCTTCCAGCGAGATAGATTGCTCTTGGCGACTTTAAAGCGATCTACAACTTCGGCACGCGTTGGCTTCCGGCGTTTGGTTGGGCTAATTCGAATTGAGGGGGTATTCCAGTAGGATAATACTCGAAGTTTATAGCTAACAGTATATGTGCGATAGGGATTTTCGACACGCTTTGGTGGGCTTTGTTGCCTTTCTGAAAGGGCTTTTCTCTTTGGGCCTGTCTTTCGCTTCACTCCAGCATAGAATCGATCTGTTGACAGTGGTTCAAGGACCGGCTGCACTTTGGATCTTCCAGCAGGTTTTGGAGGTTTTGGAGGCATAGTTGTATGATATCTTGTGTACGATAGAATTTTTTTTTTTTTTGTTGTTTATCATTAGATGTACATATTTTATGTTATTTTACACGGAATGTTTTTTTGTTTTTTTCTCCAGGAACCATGACTCGAGGTTGGGAGTCATCAGTTTAAGCTTCTGTCTCAACTGGTGATTCACACGGGATGATTACTTTCCATACGCCCCACCTTAATTTGACCTCTTAGCGCGAGGCCCAATTATTTCAGTTTCTACGGTACTGAAACTTCTTCCATAGCATAACTCTATGAATAGACTGTATAACCAAACCTTTAGCCTTATCCTCAATGTATAGCTTCCATGATTGAGGCGGAAGAGTTGGATTACTCGCTACATTACTTTCTACTAACTAGGGAATAAATTTTGGAAGGCACGACCAACTGCCTTGAAGGTTTATGTAGAATCTTGAATTACTAAATTGAAGTAGATTACAAAGTATTGGAACATTAGGTAAACCCTATGAACAGCTGTCACCCAGTCCGATATTCAGATATATATTTAACTATTCTTGCTTTTCGAGTCACACTCCCTTCCTAACTAGCTGCAAACAAATACCAAAGCAGTTCATACATCAAATATACAACCTATTTGATTATATTATTTACTTAAACCATGATTTTTGTGCTAGGTTTCCACTTTCTTTACTATTATTGTAAGTAAGATGCTATTTGAACCAGTTTGGAATGAAGTGAGAATACAAGCAGAATTTTTATTATTATTAAATATAAATTGCAAATGCCGCTTGTCCATCTCTGAAAGTACTTTCTAATATATTTTCAATATAGAATTACTACAAGTTGTGCAGATAATAAAATATACATTTCGTGTTCCAGTGGTTGCCACACTGAGCCACATTAAGGGACCTAGCCGAAACCTTGTACAATACGTTACAAATTGGATCAATTTTACTATATAATATCTACATAAGTAGTTTGCCTATGAACTCAATATCTTGGGATCGCTTTAACTATCATATCCTAATGTAGTATTTAAATTTTGAAGGTAAATAAAAAGGTTTTACATATCCTGCATATTGATTATTGTCAAACTATTAAATTGTGAGAATAAATTCTTATCTGTATATTTCTTTTACTATAATTACTTATTTAAACCAAGAATGAGTTATTAGATTAGGTATAAGTTCAAGGGAGTCTAGCAGCACTCTTGAGAGCTACATTTAATAATAGTTGTTGAACAGATTCTATATTAATTGCCTTTAGTTACAATCAATAATACTCTTTCTACTACATATTATAATTAATATAACTCTAAACCATGCTCTATACTGACTACTCTAGTGTACTAAACCTGATCTCATTGGTAATTGACTTGTAGCTAAGCTAACAATTTGATTTGAACTGGTTCATGATTGACCGAGTGTTTTTTTTTAGTCAATGATCAATCTTCTTTAAGAACCTGTATGAAATACATAAGGCTATATTTATCTAACTTCAAACTTCATAGAATAACATCAAATGTCATTATAAAGGTTATCCTAAGATATTGAGTGCATAGGCCAAGTACGTATGTTGATATTACGTAGTAAAATTGATACAATTCGTATGTAATTTCCAGGTATTTTCTACCTCTTTTTTAATCAGTGTGGCTTTCAAAAATGATCGTGAAGAAAATTAAAACCTTGTTATTCTGAATATTCAAGACCTATACTATCCTTTTATGTATTTTATTATCAATTCTTAGAGGGGTTTCAATTTCTTTATGCTTATGAAAAACCATACATTTTATATATGAAATAGGCAATCTTTAAACAACTATATCACACTAATAATTTATTATTAGGAAATAAGCACTAGATTGTCAGATTCTTTATATTTCAAAGTACTTGTAGCTTGATTCTACTAAGGGCAGTATTTCATTTAGGCCCTGTTTGGCACGCAAGAAAAATGTCATTTTTCTGACTTTTATGGCATTTTTCCATAATAAAAATATAAAAGACTGGAGCCTTGTTTGGCATACAAGAAAAATGGCATTTTTTTAAATTTAGTAGCATTTTTTTATATCCTATTTTTTTGTAGAATCAGTAAATAGTTAGGGTAAGATAGAGAAAACAAATTATCTGATGACTAATAGAATTTTTATGAGAGTAATAATAATTGAAAATGAATATTTCTACACATATTCTGAGTAGTGTAAGAGCAATTTAGAATATAATATTTTCAGACATGTTTCTTATATATATATTGAGAAATATCCTGTGAGAAAAAGTTATAGTTAGTGGAAAATTTTGAAAATACAGTCACTTTACTCAAAAAGGGGATTAATATTTAGATTTACCTTATTTAGACCTATCTTATGGTGTATTTTTTGTTCACATACAGAAACCCTGAAATATGGAGAAAGGATTGCCAAACAAGATTATTTCTGAAAAATGACATTTTTTTATATGATGGCATGCCAAACAGGGCATTATTAAATTTTGTTGTGTAATTAAATGGTTGCTATGGATGAGCCAGATCCCGGTCTTGAGCCATATCCCCTTGAAATAGGTTATGGAACCACTTCCCCTGGCATCTATTTCTTTCCTCTTGAAAACTCAGAATGCTTCCCCCTGTTGGGGATCTCTATCTCTCACCTCCCTGTTTACTAATTTACCATCTTCTCCCATATGCTTTACCCTGCACCCATTTCCTTTCCTCCAATCTTATCTCTTGCTTTAAGGTGGTTTCCTCTTACTCCTTATTCGCATATTCACTCGCCAAGTCTCTTGCAAATAACAAGTCTCTCCACTATCTGGCACGTTTAGATCCCTCCTCCACAACTACACAGGCTTCCCCCTGTCTGAATATTTATTTTTCTCCCACAAAACCATGAATGCTTCCCCTGTCATGCATAGTTATTTCTCTCTCCCAAAACTACATACTCTTGCCCCTGTGGGAACTGATATCTTTCTTCTCCAACTGGCTGAAGGCTCCCGCCTCTGTGGGATAAGACCCACTGATATGAAGCCAAATTCAGAATAATTGACATGCTATCAGGGTTGCTGCTGACAAGTATGTATATAAGGGTAATTCACTTACCTTTGATAGCATAGGGAGTATACATACCATACAAAAACCACACCCATCCTTAATCCTACGCCAAAATAGCGCCAACCACAGCTGTTGTAGCATCTTTCAAGCCTTCCAATGGGCTCACCTGGGTCCAAAATGGGCCAGCCCAACCTGGCCCAAGCCCAACAAGGTTGAGCTCAACCCAACCAAGGCCAAGAAATGACAGCCCGGGTTAGCCAAATGGGCCCAGTGGGGCGGCTGATATAAGCAAAGGAATTCAATATTATATATTAACATTGGTGTGAAATTAGTATTAGAATACAAAATGGATGATAGGAAAAGTTGATCTTGCTTTAAATGTTTGGTCTTTGCTGGATCGTCTTTGTGGATTGAATGAATGTGTACCAGGTGGGCGGCAGGGTTTCTGCTACCATGAGACTTTTGCGACTTCTGGACACAGCGTATGCATTGCCAGTACCTAATTCATTTGATATAAAGCATTAGATATAACTTCATTAGCAGAATATTCCAGGGGTGAAGACTTACTCGATATCATCAACACTAACTAACTTTCAATTAGGTGACTTCAGAGGTTCCCATACCCAAGATGAGGGAAACTGATGCTTGCATTTCTTTCTTAAACCATTATTGGGCCGAAATAAGCGATTGGAGCCAAACTCGCTTTCTTTGACGTGTTCAGAAACAGGAACTTCAACATCTTTCCAGTCATATAGTGGGGGCACAGAGCGTAGACTGGGTTATCATAGATTAGCTGGAGGGCATGAAAGCACACTACTGATATTAGAACAAAAACTCATTGATTCGTATTTGGCATATACCGAAGGGTAAAGAGGAAAGCTGGGGAATGGAAAGAAAGGAGAGGGGTCAGTCAAGTAGATTGTAAAAAGAACAGACCTTGTATACTCTCAAGAAGAAGCTGCTCTATTTGCCATCAATCAAATGCCCAGAATGACTCACTCAGTCCATTGAAAAGCACTAATCACTTTCCCTTCTCGCTTTTCACTAGTGTTGTGCACGAGCTAAGCGGACACGAGCCAGACTCGAGCCGAGCCTGGCTCGAACCCTTCGAGCCCGGGGGTGCCACGAGCAGAGCCGGCTGGACTCCCCGTCTGGACTAGACTCGAGCCGGCTCGAGTCTCGTGGCAACCGGTCTCTTGGCGGCTCGAACAGGGGTCCACGAGCGGACTCGAGTCTCTTGGCGGCTCGAGCCAGCTCGTAAACAACACTACTTTTCACTATTCAATCCCAATTTGAACACGGGTCTGCTCGGACATAACTGCTAAAGGCAAATCCATTTCCAAATATTGTGTGCTCAGATTCTGGTTGCTGTGGTGACAATGACTTGAAGGATCGTCATCGTCAAAGTCAGGAAGGCAAGACAAAATATTCACTACGCCCGCCGGGTTACCCGGGCTTCGCACCTCCGAGCTCGACCAGGCCCAAGCCCATCTAAAGCTGAGCTCAGCCCAATGGGCCCAGCCCGCCCCAACAAAGAGCCCGGGCTGGCCCAACAAAGCCCGGACACATTGGACCACTTGGTATATTTGTACCTAATAGTCGAGACCCACCTGCACCCTCCTGAGAATACTTAACCATCCATCGTCTGAGGCTCTATAGCAACTACGACCAACAGAAATACGGAGAAGCCTTACAACCAATCCCTTCTCTCAGCTTCCCAATGCCCAATCATTTTCGTAAGACATATCCTACAACCCTTGTCATTTGATTTCCCCGTTTGTTGGCAAAACTGATAGTATGCTCAGACGCCGAAGCTAGACCTCCGGTGTGGGAGCTTCATTAGTTCTGTGAACAGAGGCCCTACCACAACTGAGGGGAAGAAGGTGAAGAATGCAGGCATTGGGAAAGACATTTCGCCAGGCGAGGCTACTCGCGAAGCCTCTTTGTACCTTGGTTGTTTGAGGAAGGGGTCAGCTATGACCTTACAGAAACTATCAGTCCGCTGATTCTACAATATTCAACTTCATCAACATATGTCCTAATAATACACACATATCTTGCATCCTTCTATGTCCACGATTTTAAATTCTTTTTGAATAGAAATCAGCTTAAGTACTCAGCAGAAGCCCGCTCCCTCTAATTCACTATGCCACCAAGTGAATACTCAACCACAGCCCCACAAAAGATCAAGTTGAAGAGAAGATGCTTTCGAAAAATACACTCGCAATACTGTCCTCATTGCACTCGCAGGTGCGGTGATTAGGGATATGATTGGGTATGTGGCTGCAATATTCATGAATGAGATTAGATTTATTAAAGTAGCGACTACACAGTTCGACAGGGTGGATTCATCTGTTGGTGGGAAGAGGATGTTTGATTCACTATATGAGAAAGGTCGGATGGGAACCTTCTAGCCACGGGAGAATATTTTCATTCGCAGTATGGGTGTCGAGAATCTTCTAGAATGGGAGTTTGTTAATAGGAGGGCAGAGGTTGTTAAGGTGAGTTCTGATTAGAATGGGTGGTGATAAAGAGGGAGGATGATAGCTAATAGGATAATGATAGATAGCTGGTATCAGGGATGAGGCTGAGTTGGCTAAATTAGAACAGGATTCTAAGGTGATACTTGAGACGGTCAATATTAAGAAAGCTGAGAGTGGTATGCTGCCTTTCGAGGTTAGCCTTGGTTGACTTCGCGAATAGTAATCAGACTGACCTTCAATCAAAAACTTCAGAATCTGTTCAATAATGTGGTGCTGGGCTGCGTCCTTGTCAAGGGGCTGTTACACGGTAGTTAACATAATAGCATTCTGAGCTAACTAGGCTAAAGATATTGGAGAAAAGAGAGTAATAGTCTGGAAGGCTCGTAGATAATTGCTTTTGGTAATGGCAGAGATATAAAGGATAGTCAAATATCAATGAGTTAGAATGTAACTTGCTAACTTGTTATATTGTTAAGAACTCTTCGCGGTTGCTTCATTGTTTTTCGACCACCTGGGACGAGGCCTACTATTTATACTAATGTTCGTACTACTTGGACGTGTTTAGTTAAGAAGTATCTTCTTAACAATTCAGTTTCTCAGAACGAAGTGTGAACACTCTTTGATCCTGAATTCTTGCCTAGCTCAAGGAATAGAATCTCCAGAACTGCTATATCATCAGATGGTATCCCTTCTCCACTAGTAGACAGTCGTTCATCTCTTGCACACTATAGTATATATATGAATATACAGTCGAAATGCCTATATACCAATAGTATTATTCAATATGGAGTTATTAGTTCTGATTTTCAACTATAAAAGCATTATGCAAGTATATGCAAATGTGAGTTGAAAATGAGAGTAGTAGTGCTAGTGTTCTCTAAACATCATTCCAATCAGTTAAATATATCGTAAAACGTGCTCTAATGCAGTATTCCGAGTCTTCTTCCAGAATCCGCTATGAAGGAAATAACTTCGGGAGCTTAGGTTCAGATAAACAGTCATCTTATGAAGCCGTATACATCGCTCTTTACATTAGGTATGCTATTCCCGCTCTTCTAATATTTGATCCCTCAACGCAAAGGTTTGTCCTCAAATCCCCTATTTAATAATACATGCAAAATAACATACAATAAGATATTTTACCTACAGTTGGGATGTGTCATAGTTATGGGACACTTCTGAAATCAGAAATATAACATACAAAAACACCAATAAAGCAATAGAGAGTAAACAAAATCACTTCAGATTTTCTATTTAGAATGCCAATAGGGTCTCAAATTTACCCATCAACTTACAGGTTTACTAGACCAGTCTTACTAAAACTATCATACATTTTGTATAAAAGCAAAGAAGTTCAAATATCTGTGGCTGTTCAGGTGGCAAATCTGGAGAAAAAATAGTATAATAATTTCATTTCCTAGTACACGTATACTGGGGTTGGAACCTTAATTGGGAAGTAGTTGCAAGTTGGTTGGAATTTTACAGGACCCAAGTGGTTAGTTTAAAGTATAGTACTTATTAATACATTGTAACATACCTTAGTGACTATCTCACAATCGCTTACCTTATTCATGCTAGGGAACCTTACACTACCAGAATCTTCCCCAAATAAGCTTAGAGTGTAATTTAGTTTCCTCTCTATTGGAGACGTTTTTTGCTTTCTGCTAGTGGAATTAGCCTGGGGTTGTTTTGAACTTATCAGGTTGATTTTTGTTGAATAGTGATTTCCAAAAAAAGACGGTTGTGAGGAACACATTTGACTACAACATTTCAAATTTACCAGTTGGGATAAATACAAGAGCTTTTTATTTCCAAATCTGAGACATGATTCTCCAGGCTTATTGATTTGACCTATCTTAAATTGCCTGCTAGTATATCTGATTTTCAATTGTTCAATCTCATTTAATTTACTGCTACAGATTTTTGCCTACTTACTATTCATCAAGAACTCAATCCCTAACAATTACATAAATTTTATTCAACTTTTGCCAGCCAATCGCCAACAGGTTTGTTCTTATTGCCTATAACTTCTACATTTATAAAGCTTGTGTTGATGTAGATATAAGTATTTAACATGTGCTGTTGGTAAGTTGTAAAAGTGTCCCATACCTATTACATGTCCCATCACTAGGCCAAATATGTTAAATATTAATCCCATTTAGTACTCTACAAGGGGGAGTGACAAAGCTTCTGTGTTTGCTTCACCACTGCAGGAAAACCTTTACATCTAATAATACTTTGCTCAATCTTAGCATATTCAGACTTGCTCTATGAAAATCTTCTACTCATTCCTGTGCGTGTTCTAAATAGTCAGGTGGCTCCCGGGGGATCTCAGCTTCTTAACATCCTCTTGACTTCATAGAGTTGCAGTGTTTGTCAAAGGTTCTAGTCCTGCTAAGGACCTTTCCATCGTATGAGAATATTTTACTCTTAATAATCTTTTCCACGTTGCATTTGAGATGATTATTAATTTCTTGGGGTTCCATGGGTGGTTGTCCTCAGGCTGCTTGAATAGATGTTGTATCGGGCCCGAGCAGCCCTACATGAAATCCTGCATGGATTTTCTAACTTTTAGATATTTGAAATTTGTAAGTGAGTTCTCCTCGTTGTTACAGGATTTGGAAGGTGGCCTATAGCTTACACGCTAGTTTCGGGAATGAGTCTTTAGTACCCATATTCTGGGTATTCGGCATTGCTAGGAAGGCTATATTGAAGTCCGGTTTTGCTTAGTCTTCAGATCGTAATAGCATCACATATCTGCTGTGGCCTTTTCTCAAGATTGTATCGCTTATTGATATATCATCTGCATCGAATGAGAGGGAAGATCTGCTTCTGGATTTCTCGCTGGATGCTACTTGGGCGATTCAGTTTGACAATGATAACTGTAGTGTGTGAAGAAAGGGCTCTTGTTGTGTGCGCAGATTACTAGATTGTTATAAGCGAAGTTGTGTAAAGGTAAAAGATAGTACGAGTTGTCCTGATCGTAGTTGACAAATATGGGGAGATAGTCTCCGCGTATTTGATTAATTCATTCTGTTTGTCACTCAGTTTGAGGGTGGTTTTCTGTCCATACTTTTTTGTGTAATACCAAGATTTTTGCACCAAGATTCCCAAAATTCTACAGCAAACATCGCGTACAGATCTGAAATGATTTCTGAAGGTAATCCATCAAGTTTCCATACTTCCTTAAGGAAGGATTCTGCTACGTCTCTAGGCATAACTTTTCTTCCTATCTGATATAATGGCACATGTTTATAAAATTTTCTACTAGAACCCTAATAGGGGTATATCCTGCTCATTGCGGTAACTGTGTGATAAAGTCTACGGAGGTTGAGGTGTACCCAGTATAGGCACTTGTAGTTGATAAGTAACCTGAATAGTGTATGTCATGGGACTTTCACTTGTTTTCCAGGCTGTGCAGGAAGGTAGGTAATGATTTACCCTGTCTGGTAATTCCTTTTGCTAGAAACCCCATGTGATGATTTCGACTCTTTTCTCTTGTCTGAAGTGACCAGCGACTTCAGAGTTCTGAAAACCCTCCGCAATGGGTATTTGGAGGTCCTTATTTGCGCAAATAAAAGCACCATCTTGGTAGTAGAGAGGGCTATCGGATAAGGACAATTGCTTGGGCAATTCCTTTGCACTTTTCTTTAAGGATTCCAACTCTGCCTTGAGCTACATTCAACCTAGATTATCCTCTTCCAATTTACGAACTTTGGCTACAAGGTCTGCTTCAAAACATTTCAAGTTTGCTTTGACAATAATGATGTTTAATAATAACACCTGCCATTTTGGGAGGCTCAGGTATTGGTTAATATCAAGAGAGAGGAATTGTAAAATTTGTGGTTGCTATCAAGTGCGAGGGAACATATCTTTGGTTGAGTTTCTTTCAACTCCAACCCAGTTCCACAGTGGACAAAACCCGTTTCAGCTCTATCAGTCTCATCTAATCCATCAACCTCTATCCTTTTCTGATCATCAAGTCTCTCCCGCATGAATTGCAGGATGCCTTCTCTGATCTTAACCTCGTAACCTATCTTTCTGTGATAAACAGGTATGATTTTGACTTGGCCTCTATAATCTGCATGAATAACTCCTGAATTGCCTGAGATGCAGGAGAGGTTGTATGATACTGTAAGCTTTGATCATCGGGTTGGATTCGTGCTTGTTAAACATTCCTTTGAATGGGAATACCTATTTCCTTTTGGATTTGAGGAAATTCCTTTTGAAGCTGTGTGAAAGGTGGTGGGCACACTATGGGAATTTTAATTTTCCGTAGTGCTGAGGGTTCAAAATAGACTGTGTGCGATGCAGGGCTCCTTCTTCTGAGCGGTACTCTGACAACTTGTTTAACTCATCCGGCTGGCCTCCTTTGGTGCCTTTTCCGTAGATCATTTTCAAATTGAAACCACACACTTTCTGTGCCCACCGGATCTGTTTATCAGTTGAGGCCTTTGTTGTAAGCAAATATTCCAGGTTCCAATGATTGGTATAGACTGTTATCAGTGTCTCGGCATCAGCCTAAAGCCATCCCACCTCCGACATGGTGGTATTGTATCCTGATTTTTGTAGTGCGGACTCTGAGTACTGTGTGACCAATACCTCCGGTAATCAGGCGCCACATCTGGTTGCATCTGCCATGTTCAGACACCCTTCACAGTACTGGCTTCCATCCGGACAGACGCAACTAAGCCACCCTGCCTCTTATAAATCCAGACTTCAACCTCAACATGTTCGCACATCAGGATTTCCCATTACCCCTGAGGACCCTCCTAGCCTTCACGTAGTTCGAGGCCCTGCCCAACTGAGAGAGAGGGGTATTTCTTGGCACAGAAAGGATAGTTATTACTTGCGCCAGGTGACAAAGCCATCGTACGCTTACTCTGAAATTTACGCTAAAGACCCCTGAGCTGACTCATACTGGCACTGTTAGTTTTATTTTCAGAACATCATCTTTGAATTTGCGAAAATGCCTACACAATCCAGTCTGAAAGTGAGTAATCACCGTAACACTCACTACGGCCTGGTAGTTTCTCAGCACTTAGCCCCAAACTCAAGGCGGCACGACACCTTTTTCATCACCAGACTCAACATCTACACTCTGAGGCGACAGCTGCAACACTCCACCACAGCCACCCAATCAATCATGAATCCGACACCTGGAGGTTCCTGGGCTCAATGCCAACTATCCAGCTGTATCAGATCTATTCTTAGAGGTGTATTATTCATGAAGTTACATGGCTGAATAGGGTGGGACTTTTGCAATCCCAGAACCCGATGGCACATTCCTCCACAACAGGGTGACTGATCCTAGATCTGATTGCGGGAGGTGGTTGGGCTCGACGCCAGCTATGTAGTGGTATAAAGAACAGCTCTGTCGCATCCAAAAGCATGAAATGACCAACCTGTTTGGGCGCTGTCTTCAGAGGTCTACAGGCGCTCACAGAGATTGGTATCAGATTCCTGCATGACCGGGGAGATGAGTCTGGTTCCGATTGCGGGAGCGTGTTGGGCCCAATGCCATCTTCATAAGGATGGAAGGTGCATCCCTCCGCAATCTCTATTCATGAAGTTACAGGGCTGAAGGGAGTTCTAGTGATGCAAGAACCTGATGACTGATACCTCCACAACCGCAGGCACGATTCAAGACATGATTGAGGACGTTTGGTGGGCCCAACGCCCACAACGCAGTGGTATCAAGGATGGCTCGGTCACATCACAGCTCATGAAATCGCTGACCAGTATGGGGGTTGTCTTTAGAGCTCCACAGGCGCTCTCATAGCTTGATGTCAGATCTCTCGACGGCATCTTGGCCCATTCTGGATCTGATAGCAGGAGGCTGTTGGGACCGATGCCAGCTTCACAATGACGTATGATCCGCCCCTCCACGAACATTATTCATAAGGTTACAAGGCTAAATCGAGTGCTCATAATCCCAGAACTCAAGGCCAGATTCCTCCACGACGATTGCTCCAATCCAGGATCCGATGGCCTGAGAATATCAGGCTCGACGCCAGCTACATGGAGGCATAAGGTACGTCCAGAGGCGATTATTCCTGATGAAGCTATAGGGTCCTATGAAAGTGGATGGAAAGGGGAGGGAACGCCAGGCTCAGGTTTGGATGTGAATTTGTCTGTCTACTAGAACAAGAGAAGCCTACATGTACTAAATTTAATAGTTTGAGAGATGGAAATATATTGTGACCTGGGTGTCCAAGGGCAGAAATAAGTAAAGCGGGAACCGATCACTTATGTTAGGAAGATGTAGTCGGCCGTCAGGGGGCGTCCAGAGTATGAGATGCTGCATCTGGTATGTCATAAGTATTAGGCCCGGCTTCTCGTGCGTCTTGAAGATTAGGTTCTCTGTCAGGTTGCGTCAGGTCAGTTGTGTGGTCAGGTGGTTGTATACTGATTCGCGATTTACGTTCCTGCGCCAGGTGCGTCAAACCCACAGAATCGTCTGAACGCAGGATAATAGTTTTGCTGATGAGTCCCTTCCAAGTAATGTTTCCATTCACTTAAGGCAACGAGGATGGCCAATAATTCTTCGTCATGGATATCATAGTTGCCCGCAGCTGGGGTAAGCTTTGGAGAATTGAAGGTGACTAGGTGAAGTCTTTTGCCATGAAATGGCAATAACATCCGTCCTAGTGAGTAATCACTAGCATGCGTTCCAACGACCGTGTCAAGTTCTGGATAGCAATGCTATAGGATTGGTGCTAATATAAAGCGGAGTTTGAAGGCGTCAATAGGCTCTGTTTGTGCTTTGCCCGAAAAAGAATTTCTCTGGTCTTCTTCCAACAGAATCGTTAGTGTGGCTCAAATGCCCGAAAAGCTCATAATCAATCGCCGGTAAAAGTTGTTGAACTCACTAAAAATATGAAGATCCTTAACCAAAGTTGGAGCTCTCCAAGCCTTGCTTGATTCCACCTTTCTCTCGTACTTTGTCACCCGATCCCTTACCACAACACGAGCTACAAGATCCACTATTTTAATATTGAACACACTCTTCTCTAGGCCGATTGCCATCTTGTATTCACGGAGCTTTTGTAAAACCTTCTAGACCAGTATGGTGTATTCTTCAACTCTGTTGCAGTAGATAAGAATCTCATTAATATATATGACAACTCAGTGGTCTCGAAATTCCTTCAGGATTTTGGTCATTATAGTTTTGCAGGGGGCAGGTGAGTTGAGCAAACCAAACAACAGAACTTGGTATTGCGAATGTCTATACAAGGTTTGAAAAGCCGTTTTATACACCTCCGGTTTAGAAACTCTTATCAGAGGCAAACCAGCTTTCCATTCTCACTTTGTAAAGATTTCAGAATGACCGACTTGATCACTCACTTCCATCATTAGAAAGATAAGATATTTGTTGTGAATCATGACTTTATGGAGTTCACGGTAGGCAACAACAGGCTCTAGGTGACCGCCAGGTTTGAGAACAAAAAGGATTGCTGTACCAAACGGTGACTTGCATGGAGAAATCTTTCCTTCCCTGAGCATATCAGCGAACTATTTGCGGAGGGCTGGCACATGCTCTTGAGATAATGGGTATCTTGGACCCCATGGTGGCTGCATATCAGGTTTCAGTTGATCGCATATTCAAAGGTACAGCGAGGTGCTAGTTTCACCGCCCTAGAGGTACAGAATAAGTTCAGGGAGCTCTGGTACCTTTCCGCTAGCTGGTCAATAATGGTCTTTCTTTCATGATCATCCCTTTCTATTCAACCAATGACCACAGCATTTTGTTCGTTTAAAGTGCCTTCATGGGAGTTTACCGAGATTCCTTCATCTTGTAAAGGTAAGTGCTATAGGCATTGATTATTATCAGAGCAGGCGTCTTTCAGGTTTCAGATATTTTGTAGGCTGGTGTTCCGGATACTTCCATATCACTGGTATAATAAAACAATCTTTTCTTGCGAGAGCTATCTCTCAGGGAAGGAGTAAGAGCTGTTGATTGTTTCCTATTTCTAGAAATAGAGATTTGGTGAAATTCGTTTCACTAGAAGAAATAGTTTCTCCCTGGAAACCTGGAATGTGAACAGCGCCAGTTTTCGAGTGGTTAGGAATCTGAAGGTCTTGAATGAGTTATTAGTTGATCAGGAAAATATTCGATCAAGAGTGCAGCAAGACTGGGATTCGATAGCGTTCACGAAGGATATGGATGCGTGCATGTCCTTCTGGACAGTTATAACATTCAGCTCCTGGTACAAGTTGATCTTCCTGTCATTCTGTTTACTTAGAGCGGAATTGACGTTGGTGCTTGTCTTGGTTAGGCATGCTGTTTATGATATAGTTGCGGTTATTTGTTACACGGCGTGCATTGTTTCTACTACTGAGGTCTGCTTAAACCAACTGTAACAAGAAATGCAAACATCTTCTACCTTTGAGCGGCCCACTAAAAGCAGTTTTTAGATCAGCCAAAAGCCATCCTGTGCTAGGATTAGATATAGAGGTTTTGTGTCCTGCCTCTCGTAGTGTGGACTATGCGTTCTCGGTGTCCGGTACAGCCTCTACTCTGCCGTGACATCTGGTTGCATCTGGTGTGGCTGGACACACTTGGCAGTACCAGGTTCTGTCTGGATATATGCAACTAAGGAACCCTGCCTCCCATTCATCCAGATTCCAACCCCACCACCATCGCCTATCATCATTGACCATGCTCTCTGAGTATCCTCCCAGCCTTCGCAGAGTCTGAGGCCCAGCCCTAGCATGAGGAAGAAGTATTTCAGACTCCAGAAAATATAGTTCGTCCACCAGGTGAGAAAGCTATGATCAGCTTAATCTATAATTTATGTCATGAACCCCATGTCACCCTGGCACTCAAAGTTCTATTTTCAGAACATCATCTGTGATTATGTGAAAATGCCAGCTTACTCAAGTCTGAAAGCAAGTGATAGCCATCAGACTCTCAAGTCTAGGGTAGGGCGTGGTGATGTCTTGGCACTTAACCTCAACCTGAACGCGATGCAATACAGTCCTTGCATCCCAACTCTAAATATTTACACACCCAGCGCAGAGCTGCAACACTCCACCACAGCCAGGCAATGAATCCCGAAACCGACACTTGCAGGTCCCAGGGCTCGATACCAGCTATCCACCTGTATAATATTCATCCCCCGAGCGATACTATTCGTGATGTTATAGGGCTGAAGGGGGTGGGATTCTGGCGATCGCAGCTCTCGATAGCATACTCCTCCACAACCATACGGCCCATTCAGCATCCGATTGCAGGGGATTGTTGGGCTCGATAGCAGTCACATGACCGTATAGGATCGGTTCCCCACATGGGTTATTCATGAAGTTAAAGTACCGAATAGTCTGCTGGTTATCCCATAACTTCAACAGAATAGCTTATTCATACATGACAGCAGCTCCGGTTCTGGATTTAGTTGAGGCAGATTCTTAGGCTCGACGCTAGTTATCTAGTGGTTTAAGGTACATTTGTGTCGCATCAAAACTCAGCAATTCGCCAACCCTCGTCAGAGTGGTCTTTGAACAGGTGCCGGACCTTGATGGGAGGTTCCTCCACAACAGCTGGGCCGATTCTGTATCAGGTTGCCAGGTCTTGTTGGGCCCGATCCCAGCTACATGATGGTGTAGGTTCCCTCCACCTCCGAATTTTATTAATCAAGTCCCAGTGCCAAATGGTGGTAATGGAAAGATCGGGTAAGGGGAAGGATAGGGCAAGGGGTCAGAAGGGTGCTTATGACTGTGTGTTTCTCTGTCAGTTGGTCCGTATATTACAATAATAGAAGACTACTAGTAGTAAATTTAACAGTTTGATGGTATGAAATCTATTGTGACCTAGGTGACTGAGGTCAGAAAAGGTGAGAAGGGGAACCCTTCCGGTATCTCCGGAAGATGTGGTCCAGTGTCAGGTGGTGTCCTGGGTAGTACTTGTTGGGCCCAGTGCATCCTGAGTCGCATACGCTTTATTATGTCGCATCTGGTGCGTTGTGTGGTACAATGGTTTCTTCCTCCACCTCGATTAGAGCTTAGCCGTCCTCTGTCTCTGATGGACAGGACACTCAGAATACAAGATATTATTTTTGCTGATGTAGGTTGAATGGCTCAGAGAATTGATTAACTGATAGAGGCGCCTCTGGGCTTCTTAAAATATATTTAAGGTATAAATTTGAGCAATATTCTATCTTTAATAACAATTTTAAAAATATCCCTTAAAATACATTTTTTACATAGAAACATAGCCTCTAGCCACATGCACTAGTAACCAAATTTTCAAATATTTTCAAGTGTAGGATATAAAGTTATTAAAACTTTGTGTGAAAGATGCAGAAATCAGCAATATTTTACAGACACAGTAAACCTGTTTTGAAAATATGTTCCCTATCAAAACTCAAGATAATCGTAGATTTATCCAAATGATAAATTCATTTAACCTTTCTTTCTCACCAATTATAATCATTAATTACCAGATTTATACCTATAATATTTATCGTTATTTATTACTTTGCTAAAAACAAAAACATTTTACATCAAACCAAAGAGTAAACTGTAGCAATTGCGCACCTTTTATTTCTAAAGTGTTTACTTGATACATAGTTGAGTTATTTGACTTGCTTTGGGAACAACCGTTTTTCTCTTTTACTCAAAATTAGGTAGATTGCTATCCAAGCTAAAAGGGCCTCTTACTCAAAATACAAAACAATCAGTGTACCCTTTTTTTCAAAACTGGACTGATTTTGATCAGTTCCACTACTGGAATGCGTGATTGTTAGTTTGCAGCTAAGTGCTGCACCAGTTCCAAGACACAGATCACCGCCCACCTCTGAGTTAAGATCCATCCGGGTATCGTATCTCCTCCTTGTCAAATATGCAATCCCTTGAGAAAAGATAATGCGCACAATACTGAATAGTCAAATGTTGTCCCAAATTTTGCTGATTTTCATAGTTTTCTATTCAGTGGATGCCTGTGCTTTCTCTAAGGCACCCCTTCGCTTTACAGGTGTTTCTTTTATAAGGTGAGGCCTATTGAATGGCTTTCTTATACTTTCCTTTGTCTTTTGTGACTAGGTGAGCTTAGTTGATTTGTGGAAAGAGGGGTGAGGTGTCTTGAAGGCAGGCGTTTCATTCTTTGGTGTAAGATATCCGGTTAGGCCTATCCCACCAGTCCTGTGAGTACAGATTTGTTCCATGAAGTGGTGGTGGAGAACATTGTTGGAATTAAGGTTTTCCTTATGCTATAGCTAGCACAGCATGCGAGTTCTTATGCCTTAACAACTAATAAATCATCTAGCAAAAGATCAATATCAGCAAAAATAAAACCTTGCGTCCTGTGCGCCCCGTGCGTCTGACGCGCGGGACGTCGGAATGCTAATCGCGAATCGGGATGTAAGGTCGCGTCCTGACTTTGCGTTACCTAGCGCCATCCGTCCTGACGCCATCCGGACATGGACCCCTATGTCCTGTGCGTCCTGACTGTGTCTGGTGCTCCTCTATTACCTCCTGACTCCCCCTGATCTATGACCCTTCCATTCCTACTGCGTTGGGTCATCCGCTATTGCGTTCTGACTGCATCGGATGTATGACTCTCCCGCCCTGATGCCGGTTCCTTCTCAGGGAACGTCAGGGCTTCACTCATCTTCCGATGTCGCGGCCTAATGTTTTCACACCCTGCTGACCTCGTCTGGATCCCACGATCCCCATCTCTCCCTTCCTGACACCTGCTCACTTCTTCCTCATCTTACACCGTATATATGCCGCGTCCTGATCCGATCGTGACTCCATCTGACGCGGCGTTTTCATCCGGACGCATCGTGTACTTAGTCTAATGCCAGCCTGATCCTACGCCTAGGCACTTCTCTTCTTTCAAGCGCTGTCACGATGTGTTTTACTATCCTGATCGCCAAGATGCACCTGTTAAGCGTTGCTTCTATTAATTCTATTCTGAATTCGATGAGTTGGCTAGCCGCCCTCATCTTAATACGACTATGCTCCTCGCACACTTTCCTATATCTGAGAACGCCTCCCAAAACCACTACACTACACATGCTCAGCATTCTAACTACCTGCATCTATGCTCGCACTTTCCCCCTGCTCCATATCCCACAGATCAGTAGTCTCCTCCGCCTGCTCTAGATCATCAAGGGTGAGCGCGAGCGGTCACAATGTAGTCGGAGTCACAGTATTGTCCATAGTTAGCCACCCAGCCACCTCATGTGAGCCGTTCAGAGTCTGTGGGTCCGAATCGAGAAAGTTGAGTAGACGGGTTGCCGACACCTGGCTGAAATCAAAAGACGTGACAGTTTCTGGTGAATCATTTCGGTTATCCATGGCTCCAGCCAGGCCTCCAATACGCAGGTTGCTGGGAGTTTGACTCTCAATCTGTGAAGTTGGACGTGTCTGAATGCGTGGAGTTGGGCGTGTCGGAATCCGAGGAGTTGCCCGTGGGGGGGCCGTCTAGACATCTGACTC
>Ga0307513_10004541_pt1 | contig 18519 bp, 13 predicted proteins | sample 15_EM_MG_FD_202174 | JGI IMG/M metagenome (GOLD analysis project Ga0307513, IMG submission 202174) | Populus trichocarpa ectomycorrhiza microbial communities from riparian zone in the Pacific Northwest, United States - 15_EM | ecosystem: Host-associated > Plants > Roots > Unclassified | place...
ATGAGCTGGAAGCGCGTCAACCACCCGAGCCAGGTGCTGGCGGTGGGCGACACGGTCAAGGTGCAGATCGTCAAGATCAACCCCGACACCCAGCGCATCTCGCTCGGCATGAAGCAGCTGCAGTCCGACCCGTGGGACGGCGTGGAAGCCAAGTACCCGGTGGGCGCGAAGTTCACCGGCCGCATCACCAACATCACCGACTACGGCGCCTTCGTGGAGCTGGAGCCTGGTGTCGAAGGCCTGGTGCACGTCTCCGAGATGTCCTGGACCAAGAAGAACGTCCACCCCGGCAAGATCGTCTCGACCAGCCAAGAAGTCGAAGTCGTCGTGCTGGACGTCGATCCGTCCAAGCGCCGCGTGTCGCTCGGCCTCAAGCAGGCCATGGCCAACCCGTGGGACGCCTTCGTGGCGGCTCACCCGGTCGGCTCGACGGTCGAAGGCGAGGTCAAGAACGCCACCGAATTCGGTCTGTTCATCGGCCTCGAGAACGACATCGACGGCATGGTGCACCTGTCCGACCTCGACTGGGCCGTGCCCGGCGAGGAAGCCATCGCCAAGTACAACAAGGGCGACATGGTCAAGGCCAAGGTGCTCGACGTCGACGTCGAGAAGGAGCGCATCTCGCTCGGCATCAAGCAACTGGCCGGCGACCCGATGCAGGGCGACGTCTACCGCAAGGGCCAGACCGTCACCGTCACCGTCACCGAGATCACCTCGGGCGGCATCGAGGTGAAGTTCGGCGAAGACGAAGCCCCGATGACGGCCTTCATCCGCAAGTCGGACCTCAGCCGTGACCGCGCCGACCAGCGCCCGGAACGCTTCGCCGTCGGCGATCGCCTGGACGCCCAGATCGCCAACGTCGACAAGGCGGCGCGTCGCGTCTCCCTGTCGGTCAAGGCCCTGGAAATGGCCGAGGAAAAGGAAGCCATCGAGAAGTTCGGCGCTTCGGACAGCGGCGCTTCGCTCGGCGACATCCTGGGCGCGGCTCTGCGCGAGAAGGCCCAAAAGGACTAAGCTCGAGCTTCGGTTCGAGGTGGAGCGGCGGCCCGGGCGACCGGGCCGCCGTTTTCGTGTCTGCGTCCGACGATCCGCGATGTTTCACGACCGCAAGACACGGCCCCGGCTCCGCCACGATGGCGGTTCAAATAAGCTGGGCCGGGCGACGCGACGCCTGGACCGCGGTCCGCCGTTTCCTTTTCTGGCGCCGGTCTTATCGTAAGCGTCGCCGCATCGGTTCGGGGAGTATTGTCTAGGTGTCACGGGTCCTGGGTCTGGTTGCGGCGTTGGCCGTTGCGTTTGCGAGCTCACCCGCCGCGCTGGCTGCGACCCTGACCCCATCCTTTGCGCCGCCGCCCGCCTGGGTCGACATCGCGCCGGTGCCCGAGTCGCCGCCTGTGCAGGACGCCGCCGCCGTCCAGACCCTGCTCGACGACAACCAGTCCCGGCTCAGCCCGGACGGCGACACCTACTACAACCGGCGGATCAGGAAGATCCTCAAACCCGAGGGCCTCACCGGCCTGACCAGCTTCGGCCAGACCTGGAGCCCGGATACCGAGAGCGTCACGTTCCACTGGATGCGGATCATCCGTAACGGCCAGACCATTGATCTCCTGGGCGATGGCAAGAAGATGCTGGTGCTGCGCCGCGAGACCGACCTGGAACGCGCCATGCTCGACGGCCGGATGAGCGCGACCCAGCAACTCGAGGGCCTGCAGGTGGGGGACATCCTCGACTATTCCTTCACCACCACCCACAAGGACCCGATCACGCAGGGCCGCTCCTACGACAGCGAGGGCTTGGCGTTCGCCGGCGTCGCATCGCGCTACCGGGCTATCGTGTCATGGCCGGACAGCACGCCGGCCCGCTGGCGCGCGACCGCGGGCTACGGACCGCCGGCGGTCTCCCAACGCGACGGCCGGACCTGGCTCACCTATGACGCGACTAACGTCCAGACGCCCAAGGCGCCGGTCGGCGCACCATTGCGTTTCCGCCGCCTGGGTTCGCTGGAGACCTCCAGTTTCCAGAACTGGAAGGAGATTTCGGTCCTGATGGCGCCGCACTACGCCAAGGCCATGGAGCTTTCGAAGGACAGTCCCATCAAGGCCGAGGCCAAGGCGATCGCCGCCAGCACGAAGGACCCCAAGGCCCGCGCCTTCGCCGCGCTGCGCCTGGTGGAGGACAAGACCCGCTACTTCTTCATCGGCCTCGGCGACGGCGGCTATGTGCCGGCCAAGGCCGACGAGACGTGGCAGCGCCGCTTCGGCGACTGCAAGGGCAAGACCGTGCTCCTCCTCGCGCTTTTGAAGGAGCTAGGGATCCAGGCCGAGCCGGCGCTGGTCGCCCTCGGCGGCGGCGATGGACTGGATGAACGCCTGCCCTCGCTGGGCGCCTTCAACCATGTGATCGTGCGCGCCACGATCGAGGGCAAGGTCTATTGGCTCGACGGCACCCGCACCGGCGATCGCAGCGGTCTCGACGCCATGAGGCCGCCGCCCCACCACTGGGCCCTGCCGGTGCGCGCAGCCGGCGCTGACCTGGAAGCTATTCAGGTTCCCCCGCTTACCCAGCCTACGGCCGTAGCGATCACCCGGTTCGACGTGTCCCAGGGCCTCGACGCGCCCGCGCCGATGACCCTCATCACCCGGATGACCGGCGACGCGGCCAACGCCCTGCGCCAAAACATGGCCAGGGTTCCGCGCGCCGACTTCGAGCGCGGCTTCCGCCAGCAGCTCTCAGGGTCGATGAGCTGGGTGCAGGTCGACACCATCGACTGGACCGACGACGCCGAGCACGACGCCTTCGAGTTCCGGATCACCGGCAAGGCCGATCTCGATTGGCGCAACAACGCCGACCTGGGCCTGCGCGAGTACCGGGTCGTGGCCAGCGCCAACCGCGTCGCGGGTTTTCCGCGCCGCGAACCGGGCCCCAACCGCGATGCGCCCTTCGCCGTGCCCTATCCGCTCTACTCGATCTCGACGACGGAGTTCGTGCTGCCGGCCAAGGGCGAGGGCTTCACGGTGCGGGGCCCTAACGGGACCGAGACAGTTGGCGGACTCGAACTCAAGCGCGCGTCGGCCATCAAGGATGGCGTTGCGAGCTTTGTCGTCGAGACCCGTTCGCTGGTTCCGGAGATCCCGGCGTCCGAGGCGGAGGCGGCGACGCGCGCGATGCGCCGCATCGCAGCCGACGACAGCCTGATCCGCGCGCCGAAGTAGCGGCTGCGACGCCGACCCGGCGCGCGAGCGCCTCTTTGCGTGCACGTCCCAGGGTTGTCGCCTGCTCGCGTGGCAGAGCTCGGCCGTAGAAGTGCGGGAATCCCATTTGCGCCTTGAATACAAAGGCGGACTCGCCCATGGTCTCGCCGGTTCAAGGGGCCCGCATGATCAAGTCGGAACTCATCGCCAAACTCGCGGAAGAGAATCCGCACCTCACGCAACGCGACATCGAGCGCGTGGTGGGCGTTGTGCTGGAACGGATGATCGCGGCGCTCGAAGACGGCGGCCGCGTCGAGTTGCGCGGCTTCGGCGCGCTCTCGGTACGCTCCCGCGACGCGCGCGCAGGACGCAATCCGCGCACTGGCGAGCCGGTTGAAGTGCGCGCCAAGCACGTGCCATTCTTCAAGAGCGGCAAGGAACTGCGGGAGCGGCTGAACGCCGACGACGAGTAGTCCGCCCCCAGTCGCGCTCAAGGAGGCCGTCGCCGATGAGCATTCTTTCGGAGTTTCGCGAGTTCATCGCCCGCGGCAACGTGATCGACCTGGCGGTCGGCGTGATCGTCGGGGCGGCGTTCAACGACATCGTCAAGAGCCTGGTCGACAACGTCGTCATGCCACCAATTGGCCTCGTGCTCTCCGGCATCGACTTCTCAAAGCTGGAGTGGGTGCTGAAGGCCGACAACCCTCTGACCAAGGCCAATGAGCAGGTCGCGATCCAGTACGGCCTGTTCATCAACACCACGATCAAGTTCGTGATCGTGGCGTGGGTGGTGTTCCTGCTCGTCAAGGGGGTCAACACGATCCGGCGCGCCGACGCCGCCAAGCCCACCGAAGAGAAGCCGGCTCCGCCGCCGCAGGAGGCCTTGCTGGCCGAAATCCGCGACCTGCTGAAGAGCCGTCAGGCCTAGAGGGCGGCGCCATGGATGGCGAACTCCGGATGTCTGGACATGCACTGCCGGCCTGGGCCGAGCCGCTGTTCGCGAGCCCGCTCGTGCCGGCGATGGATGCGGCGGGCCAGGCGACGCCGGTCTGGGCCATCGCGGGGGATGTGAGCGAGGCCCGCATCTCGGAACAGTTTAAGGCCAACGCCGGCGACTACCACGCCCGCTACGCCGCGAGCCGCCACTTCGAGAAGATGTTCCGCAAGGCCCTGGACCAGACGGGTCTGGCGGTCGCCTCCGATCCCCTGATCTTCGACATGGGGTCGGGCTCTGGCGTGAACTCCATCGTGCCCTGCTTCAATCTCTTCCCCGGCGCGCGGCAGGTGGCGACCGATCTCTCCGGCGACCTCTTGGCGATGCTGGCCGACTACGCCGCCGAGACCGGCCTTTCCGACCGCGTGGTCTGCGTGGTGATGGACGCCATGAGCGCTCATGCGGAGCCGGGATCGTTCGACCTCGTCACCGGATCGGCGATCTTGCACCACCTCGTGCATCCCCGGCAGGGACTGGAAGCCGCGGCGAAGGCCCTGAAGCCGGGCGGCCACGCGATCTTCATGGAGCCGTTCGACGGCCACGGTCTGCTGCGCCTGGCCTATCAGCGGATCCTCGCCGAAGCCGAGCTGCGCGGCGATCCCCTGGCGCCCGAGGCAGCGACGGTGCTGCGCAACATGGTCGTGGACATCGCGGCGCGGACGCTGCCGGACCCCAATGCGCCGATGTTCGCCCACCTCGACGACAAGTGGCTGTTCTCACGCGAGCACCTCGAGGCGGCAGGACGCAAGAGCGGCTTCTCCGAGGTCCGGTTCGTGCCGCACAACGATCACGAGACGCTCTACCGCGACATGGCCTTCGTGCACCTTCGCCTCAGTTCCGGGCTGGACAGCCTGACCCTTCCGGACTGGGCGATCGCCATCCTCGACGAGTTCGACGCGGCCCTGCCGGGGCCGGTGAAGCGGCTCTTGATGCTGGAAGGCTCGATCGTCTTCACCAAGGCCGCGTGAGGCTCGCCCCTTGCGGCGAAGGGTCCAGGCGCCCTAATGCCGGCCATGGGCGTCACGACCAAGATCTGCGGGATTTCAACGGCAGAGGCCGTCACCGCGGCGCTGGACGGCGGCGCGGGATGGCTGGGGTTCATGTTCTTCGCCAAGAGCCCTCGCAACCTGGAGCCCGACGCCGCCTGGCGGCTGACGCAGGGCGTCCGCGGCGGGCCGACCAAGATCGTGGCCGTGCTGGTTGACCCCGACGACGGCGAGGTCGATCGGGTAGCCCAGGTCCTCAAGCCCGACCTCATCCAGCTGCATGGGTCGGAGACGCCCGCCCGCGCCCGCGCCATCGGGGTGCGGGCCGGGGCCGGCATCATCAAGGCTCTGCCGGTCTCCGAGGCCTCGGATCTGGCCGCTGCGGCGCAGTACGAGACCGTCGTCGAGCACCTGATGTTTGAAGGCAAGCCGGCCCCGCACGCCGACCGCCCCGGCGGCGGCGGCCAGGCCTTCGACTGGAGCTTGCTCGCCGGACGGCGTTTCCAGCGGCCGTGGTTCCTGGCCGGCGGGCTCGATCCCTGGAACGTGGGCGAGGCGGTGCAGCAGTCGGGCGCTCCCCTGGTGGACGTTTCCTCTGGCGTGGAGCGCGGTCCCGGACTAAAGGACCCCGCCTTGATCCGGGCGTTCCTCGACGCCGCCAAAAGCGTTTGATGTCGATCCCCGTGAACGCGAGCACCCGTCCCAACGACTACGCGGCCTATCCGGACGCCGAAGGCCGGTTCGGCGACTATGGCGGCCGTTATGTGCCCGAGACCCTCATGCCGCTGGTCCATGAGCTGGACGCCGCCTACCGCGCGGCCAAGGCCGACGAGGGCTTCCAGGCCGAGCTGGGCGGCTACCTCAAGCATTATGTGGGCCGTCCCAGCCCACTCTATTTCGCCGAGCGGCTGACCCAGCACTTCGGCGCTGCGAAGATCTATCTGAAGCGCGAGGAGCTGAACCACACCGGCTCCCACAAGATCAACAACTGCATGGGCCAGATCCTGCTGGCCATGCGGATGGGCAAGACCCGGATCATCGCCGAGACCGGCGCCGGCCAGCATGGCGTGGCCACGGCCACCGTCTGCGCCCGCTTCGGCCTGCCGTGTGTCGTCTACATGGGCGCGGTTGACGTTGAGCGGCAAAAGCCGAACGTCTTCCGCATGAACCTGCTGGGCGCGGAGGTCCGGCCGGTCACCGCCGGGTCGGCGACGCTCAAGGACGCCATGAACGAGGCCCTTCGCGACTGGGTCACCAACGTCCACGACACCTACTACCTGATCGGGACGGCCGCGGGCATGCACCCCTATCCGGAGATGGTGCGCGACTTCCAGTCGGTGATCGGGCGCGAGGTGCGCGACCAGGTCATGGAGCTGGAAGGGCGCCTGCCCGACGCCGTCGTCGCCTGTGTCGGCGGCGGATCCAACGCCATCGGGATCTTCCATCCGTTCCTGAACGACGCGGCCGTGCGCCTGGTCGGCGTCGAGGCGGCGGGCGAAGGCATGGACACCGGCCGCCACGCCGCGGCGATCAACGGGGGCCGCCCGGGCGTCCTGCACGGCAATATGACCTATCTGCTGCAGGATGCGGCCGGCCAGATCACCGAGGCGCACTCGATCTCCGCCGGCCTGGACTATCCGGGCATCGGTCCCGAGCACTCGTGGCTGCACGACGTGGGCCGGGCGACCTACCTCACCGCCACGGATCGGGAGTCGCTCGACGCCTTCAAGCTCTGCGCCGAACTGGAGGGCATTTTGCCGGCCATCGAGTCGGCCCATGCCCTCGCCCGCCTCGGCGACGTGGCGAAGGAGGTCGGCAAGGACGGCATCGTCGTGCTGAACCTCTCCGGCCGAGGCGACAAGGACGTCGCTACCGTCGCGGCCTACCTGGGGCGCGAAGTTTGATCTCGCGTCAGAAGCTCCAGATCGTGGCTGCGTTGCTCGTTGGTCTCGCAATCGGGATCGGCGTGATGATTCCGTTGAATGTCAGCGTGAAGTTGGCGCTGCCGCCTGCTGCAAGCTCCGCTGGAGCGAACTGATGACCAAGTCGCGCATCGACGCCCGCTTCGCCGCGCTGAAGGCTGAGGGCCGCGCGGCGTTCATCGCCTATGTGATGGCCGGCGATCCGGACGCGGCCACGGCGGCCAAGATCCTCGCAGGTCTGCCCGCCGCCGGCGCCGACCTGATCGAGGTGGGCTTCCCGTTCTCCGACCCGATGGCCGAGGGCCCGCCGATCCAGCGCGCGGCGCAACGCGCTCTGGCCAAAGGCATGACGCTGAAGGGCACGCTGGACCTGATCCGCGGCTTCCGGGCCAGCGACCAGAAAACCCCGATCGTGCTGATGGGCTACATGAACCCGCTGGTGACCTGGGGTTTCGCAGCCTTCGCCCGCGATGCCGCAGCGGCCGGCGTCGACGGCCTCATCGTGGTGGATTGCCCGCCGGAAGAGGCCGATCCGCTGGCCGACGCCCTGGACACCGTCGGGGTCTCGCTGATCCGGCTCGCCACCCCCACGACGGACGACGCGCGCCTGAAGGTGGTGGTCCGCCGAACCTCCGGCTTCGTCTACTATGTGTCGGTGGCCGGCGTGACCGGGGTGAAGGAAGCCGACGCCGCGGTGGTCGCGCCGCACGTCGAGCGGGTCCGCAAGGCCTCGGGCATGCCGGTGGCGGTCGGCTTCGGCATCAGGACCCCCGAACGCGCCGCCGCGATCGCCCGCGTGGCCGACGCCGCTGTGGTAGGGTCCGCGCTTGTGGACGAAATCGCCAAAGCGGTGGAGATGAACGAAGACGTGACCGAGCGGGTTCTTTCCAAAGTTAATTCCCTGGCTAAGGCTGTGCGCTCCGCGCGAGTCGGCCAAACGACGGTCTAGAACCATGGCGATGGCTGAACAGAGAAACGACAAGCCCGGGCGGCCTACCGCCCCCCGCGAACGTACTGGCTGGCTCTCGCGCATCGCGCCGGGCGTGCGCAACGCGTTTGCCAAACGCGAGACGCCGGAGAACCTCTGGGTCAAATGCCCCGACACCGGAGAGATGATCTACCGGCCCGACCTGGAGGCCGCGTTCTGGGTCACGCCGTCCGGCCACCACATGCGCATCGGCGCCGCGCAGCGCCTGCAATTCACCTTCGACGACGGCAAGTTCGAACGCATCTCCTCGCCGGTGGTTGTCGAGGACCCGCTGAGATTCCCGGACGTGAAGCCCTACCCTGAACGCCTGAAGGCCGCCCGCAAGGCGTCGGGCGAGCAGGACGCGCTGGCGATCGGCGTCGGCAACATCCTGGGCCAACCCACCATGGTGGTGGTGCAGGACTTCGCCTTCATGGGCGGGTCCCTCGGCATGGCGGTGGGCGAGGCCTTCATCAAGGCCGCGCAGGAAGCCGTGAAGCGGGGCATCCCCTTCGTGATCTTCACCGCCGCGGGCGGCGCGCGGATGCAGGAGGGCACGCTGGCCCTGATGCAGATGGCGCGCACGACGCTGGCCGTGAACGAGGTGAAGGCCGCGGGCCTGCCCTACGTCGTGGTCCTCACCGATCCCACGACCGGGGGGGTGATGGCCTCCTACGCCATGCTGGGCGACGTCCACCTGGCCGAGCCCAACGCGCTGATCGGCTTCGCCGGCCGCCGGGTGATCGAACAGACCATCCGCGAAACGTTGCCGCCGGGCTTCCAGCGCTCCGAGTTCCTGGTGGAGCGCGGCATGGTCGACCGTGTGGTCAGCCGCGGCGAGCTTCGCGCCGTGCTGAGCTCAATCCTGAAGACCCTGATGATGGGGCGGGCGCACCTTCCCGCCGCCTGATCTGACCCCCGTGCAGGATCACGACCCCATCCGCGCCTCAGACGCGGTGATCCAGCGCCTGCGCGCCAATCACCCGAGCCTGATTGACCTGACGACGGGACGTGTCGAGCGCCTGCTGGCTGCGCTTGGCCACCCCGAGCGCCGCCTGCCGCCGGTGATCCATGTGGCCGGCACCAATGGCAAGGGCTCCACCGTCGCCTATCTGCGGGCCATCGCTGAGGCGGCGGGCCTGAAGGTCCACGCCATCACCTCGCCGCACCTGGTCCGCTTCGCCGAACGCATCCGCATCGCCGGAGAGCTGATCAGCGACGCGCGGCTGGAGGAACTCACCGACCGGCTGGAGACCGCCAACGCCGGTGAGCCGATCAGCTTCTTCGAGATCACTACGGTGCTGGCGCTGCAGGCCTTCGCCGACACCCCGGCCGACCTCTGCATCGTCGAGGTGGGTCTGGGTGGCCGGTTCGACGCCACCAACGTCTTCGCTGCGCCCGCGGTCAGCGTGATCACCCCGATCGACTACGACCACCTGGAGCTGCTGGGGCCGGAGCTTTCCAAGATCGCCTGGGAGAAGGCCGGCATCATCAAGCGGGGCCGACCCGCCGTCTCCGCCCGCCAGCCCGACGAGGCGCTGGAAGCCGTCGAGCGCGAGGCCGACGACCGCATGGCGCCGCTGTTCCTGATGGGCCGTGACTTCGACGCCTGGGAGGAGCGCGGGCGGCTGATGGTGCAGATGCCCGACCGCCTGCTGGACCTGCCGCCGCCCAGCCTGTTCGGCGGCTACCAGTTCGAGAACGCCGGCCTGGCGGTGGCCGCGGCGCTGACCTTCGACCGCACGCTCAGCGAGGACGTGCTGGCCAAGGGCGTCGCCTCCGCCGTCTGGCCCGCCCGTTTCCAGCGCCTGACCAAGGGCCCGCTGGCGCAGCTCGCCAAGGCGCGGGGCTCCGACCTCTGGCTGGACGGCGGACACAACCCACACGCCGGACGTGCCCTCGCTGAGGCCGCCTCGCGCCTCGTGGACCGCGACCCGCGGCCGCTGGTGCTGGTGACCGGCATGTTCACCCGCAAGGACGCGCTGGGCTACTTCCGCCCGTTCGCCGAGATGCACCCCAAGGTCTTCACCACCGGCTTCGACAGCCCTAACGCCGCGCCCGCCGACGAACTCGCCGCCGCCGCGACCCAGGCCGGTCTGGTGGCCGAGCCGGTCGCCAATGTCACCGAGGCCCTCAAGCGGGCCCTGCAGGGCCCGGGCCCCGCGCCGCACGTCCTGATCTGCGGCGGCCTGCACTTCGCCGGCGAGGTCCTGGCCATGAGCCCGGAGACCTGGCCCAGCTAACGCGCACGAAAAAGGCCGCCATCACTTGCAAGTGATTGCGGCCCGTTTTCGTCAGGCTTGGCTTAAGCAGCGGCGGCGACGCCGGCTTCGTTCAGCCATTCCAGGATCTTCTGCTTGGGCATGGCGCCTACCTTCATCGAGGCCATCTGGCCGTCCTTGAAGAGCATCATGGTGGGGATGCCGCGCACGCCGTATCGCGAGGGCGTGGTGGGGCTTTCCTCGATGTTCAGCTTGGCGATGGTCACGCTGGCGCCGAACTCCTCCGCGATCTGCTCCAGGGCCGGCGCGATCTGCTTGCAGGGGCCGCACCATTCGGCCCAGAAATCGACCAGGACGGGCCCCGCGGCCTGCAGGACGTCCTTCTCGAAGGATTCGTCGGTCACCTTCACGGTGCTCATGAAATTTCTCCTTACGCGTCAGCGGCTTCCCGGACTGGCGCCTCTTGACCCGCGATGTAGGCGGCCAGGGTCATGGTATCAACCTGCACCATGCAGGGCGGCAAGGCTTTGGCCTATCAACTTTTCTGGGATCGGCATCAGCTTGGGCCCGTCGGTCCAGACCAGCGCCGCCTCGATGGGCCGGTCGGGGAACACCTCGCCCAAGACCGCGGCATAGATCGCCATCTGGCGCAGGTAGGCGGGGTCCGCGTCCTCGATGCGCGACGGGCTCGGCCGGTTGGTCTTGAAGTCGGCCACCAGCACGCGGTCGCGCAGCACCACCAGGCGGTCGATCCGTCCGGAGATCTTCAGCCCCGCCGGCAGTCGGCGCGCCGAGCCCGCGATGGCCACCTCCGCGCGGGAGCCCGGCCCGAACACCTCGGCGAACCGCGCGTCTTCCAGCACCAGGAGGGCGGCGGCGGTCATCTCCGCGCGCTGGGCGTCGGAAAGATCGCGCTCGCGGGCCAGCAGCGACCGCGCCCCGGCTGCCCGGGCGTCGGCTGGCAGATCGGGCAGGACCTGTAGGAGGCGGTGGACCAGGTCGCCGCGCCGGAAGCGCCCCAGGCCCGCGGCGGCGGACAGCGGCGACGGCGAGGCGACGGCGACGCCTTCGCCGAGGTCCGAGGGCGACGCGTAGCGGGCGAAGGCCTCGACGGGGACGGGCGCCTGGGTCCAGGCCGGTAGGGCCGCCTTCGGCGGCCGCGCCACGGCTCGCGCCCTAACCGGGACGGGATCGTCGCCGTAGCGGCGGAACTTACCACCGGAGTCCTCGAGCTCACGCACCGCGTCCTTGACCCCGGCGTCCGCGAGCGCCTCGCGGATCGCGCCCCACCAGCCGCGGATCTTGTCCGGGTCGGTCCGCTCGGCGCGGCGTCCGCAGAGCACCAGCCGGTCGCGCGCCCGGGTCAGGGCCACGTAGAGCAGGCGGTAGGCTTCGGCGTCTTCGCGCGCGTTGCGGGCGGCCCGCGCCTCGGCGGTCGCGGGACAGTCTGAAGCCGACCTCGGGCACCACAGGAAGCCCTGGCCCTCCACGCCCCGATCCACGCTCAGCAACGGCGGCGGCCGCTGCGTCTGGGTCAGGGTGGTCTCCGGCAGGACCACGATCGGCGCTTCGAGGCCCTTGGCGCCGTGGGCGGTCATCACGCGCACCTGCTCGCGCACCGCCTCCATCTCGCGCTTCACGACGATGTCCAGGCCGGCGAGCTCGTCGGCCAAGCTTTCCAGGTCGTGCGCGCCCCGCGTCTCGGCCGCCAGCACCTGGTTCAGGAATTCGTCCAGCGCGTCCCGCGCCTCGCCCCCGAGGCGATGCAGCAGCCGCCGGCGCATGGAAAAGCCGTCGGCGCCGACGTGCTCGGTAAGGCGCACATAAAACTCGAAGGGCCGCGCCGTCCGCCCGGCCTCCACGACCTTGCCGAGGAAGCCCGCGGCGTCGGCCCACCGCGGGTCCTCGCCGGCGCGCCGGCGCAGGCGGGTCCACAGGCCCTCGCGATCGCGGCCGTGCGCCAGCGCATACAGGCTGTCGTCATCGAGGCCGCAGAACGGGCTCTTGAGCAGCGCCGCAAGGGTCAGCTCGTCGCCGGGGAACAGGGCAAAGCGGGCCAGCGCCAATAGGTCGTCGAAGATGATGTGCCCGCTGAGCGTCAAGCGGTCGGCGCCCGCTACCGGGACGTCGGCGCGCTTCAGGGCCCGCAGAATCTCTTCGAACAGGGCGCCGCGGCGACGCACAAGGATCAGGATGTCGCCGGCGTGCGCGGGACGCAGGGCGCCCTTGTCATAGACCCCGTCGCCGCGGTCGATCAGCGCCCGGATCTCGAGTGCGATCCGGCGCGCCAGCTTTCGGTTGGCGCTGTCCTCCGGCTCGATGTCCAGCGGCAACTCCCAGGCGTCGCGCTCCTGGCCCTTTCGCTCCACTTCCAGATCCCAGATGTCGACGCAACCGGCGTGGTCGCGGCGCGGCTCCGACACCTCATGGCGGACGGCTTCAGGCGTCTCGGCCGACTGGATCGCCACCGCCAGATGCGGCGGCGCGAAGACCGTGTCGACGAACGACAGCACCTGCCGCGTGGAACGCCAGGATGTCAGCAGGTCCACGCGCTTCAGCCGGAAGCCGGCCAGCGTCGCGCGGTCCTTGTGGAATTCGTACTTCTGCCGCAGCAGCTCCGGCCGCGCGCCTTGGAACGAATAGATCGACTGTTTCTCGTCGCCGACCACGAACATCGCGCGCTTGAGCTTTAGCGCCTCGCGCCGCCCCTCGCCGGAGAAGAATTCGTCGGTCAGCGCGTCGATGATCTTCCATTGATCGGGGGCGGTGTCCTGCGCCTCGTCGAGCAAGATGTGGTCGATGCCGCCATCGAGCTTGAACAGCACCCACTGCGCCGCCGGCCGGTCGCGGAGCAGGTGGCAGGTCTTGTCCACCAGGTCGGCGAAGTCGAGCGCGCCCGCGGCGTCCTTCTCGATGATGTAGGCCTTCAGGTAGGCGTCGGCGAGCGACAGGGCGTCGATGCTGTCGCGGCCGACCTGGGCCGCGCGCATGCGGGCCCGGGCCTCTTCGAGGCGGGCCTGTTCGGCGAGCAGCAGGTATTGCAGGTCCGGGTCGTCCTTCAGCCGCTTGGCGCTGCTGATCCACTTCCGCGGCTCGCCGTCGTTCGTGAAGAACAGGGCCACGGCGTCGTCGAAAACCGGCTCGTCGGACGCCGCCAGCCGCGCCAGCGTCGCTGCCCGGCCAGCGTCGGTTTTGCCGCCGTCCTTCAGGGCCTCGGCCGCGCGGCGGTAGAGGGCGTGGTCGAGCCCTGCCATCGCCTCAACGGCGAGGTCGAACGGGTCCGCATCGCGGGCGATGTCCACGGCCCGCCAGACCCAGGCTTTCGCGCCCTCCAGCCCGCCCTCTCGTTCCAGGAAGGCGGCCAGCTGTCCGCGCCGTGCTTCGAACTCGGCGAACATCGCCTGAAAGCGCCGGAAGTCGAGGGCCACCGCGAGGCGGCCATAGGCGTCTGCCAGGTCGCCCGGCGTCGCCAGCACATGATGCGCCACCATCCGCCGCGCGGCGGCGGCTACGGCGGCAGCGGCCGGTTCGTCCATCACCTGGAAGCCCGGCGGCACGCCGGCCTCCAGCGGGAAACGCCGCAGCACCTTCTCGCAGAAGGCGTGGATGGTCTGGATCTTCAGCCCGCCCGGGGTCTCCAGGGCCGCGGCGAACAGGCTCCGAGCCTCCGAGAGGTCCTGGGCGTCGAAGCTGGCGGGCGCGCGCGAACGCAACAGGCCCAACGCCTTGCGCAGCTCCACGTCGCTCGCCACAGACCAGCCGCCCAGCACCTGGAACAACCTGCGCTGCATCTCCGAGGCTGCGGCCTTGGTATAGGTGACGCAAAGGATCGTCTCGGGCTTGGCCTTGGCCAGCAGCAGCCGCGCCACCCGGTCGATCAGGGTCTTGGTCTTGCCGGACCCGGCATTGGCCGTGACGAAGGCCGACAGGGTCGGGTCGGCCGCCTCTTCCTGCGCGTCGCGTTCGGTGACCAGGTCGAAGAGGTTCATTCGTCCTCATCCTCGCCGCTGGTCGACCACTCGAACACCCGCGCCAGGTGGTCATAGTCGGAGGCGTAGAGTTTCACGAACTGCGGCGCGGTGCGCGAGGTGTAGCCCTGCGCCGGATCGGCGTAACGCTCGATCAACCGCACCATGCCCTCCAGGGCGCGGTCGGCGGCGTCTCGGCTGTTCAGCACCTCGTCGTTGTCGCCCGAGGGGCTCGCGCGGACCTCCTCGCGACCGGCGGGGCGGCGGCCGGTGACCTCCAGATAGGTAAGGTCGCCCGGGGCGACCTCGCCGACGTCGGCGAAGCCGCCGCGGGCCATGATCGCCGCCGTCAGGGTGAGCTGTGGCGAGAACCCGGTCTGCACCATCCGCTTCGACGGCGCGCGGCCGGTCTTGTAGTCGAGCACATGACCCAGGCCGTCGGGGCTGACCTCGATGCGGTCGGCCTTGGCGGCCAAGGTGAACGGCCGCCCGGCGATCTCCAGCGTGATCTGGCCCTCTTTTTCCACATGCAGGGTGCGGCCATCGGCGCGCCGCCGCGCCTCCAGCTCGGCCACCCACGTCGCCGCTTCGGCGGCCAGCGCCGTCTCACGGGCAAGGGCGTCGCGGGGCATGCCCGCACGCACCAGTTCCTCCAGGTACAACGCCTTGAAGAGCCTGGCGGGATCGGGCGGCAGGGCTTCGGGATGGTCCAGCACGAACCGCTCGAAGGCCGCATGGATCGCGGTGCCGCGGGCGCGAGCCTCCACCTCTTCGTCGGGCCGCTCCAGGACACGCAGCTTGAGGATGTCGCGGGCCCAGACCGCGTAGGGATCCCGCGTCAGGGTCTCGATGCGGGTTACAAACAGCTTGTCGGGGCGGTCGGCCGCGGGCGGCTTCGGCGAGGGTCGCGCCACGGGCTCGCAGTCGCCGGGCGCATCCAGCGCATTCGCCCAGTCCAATGCCTCTGGCCGCCCGGGAATCTCCAGGCCGGCGCCCCTCGCCAGGGTCTCCAGGCGCCACAGCCAGCGTGACTTCACCGACGGCGCGCCGGCGCGGCGTTCGGTGTGCAGCAGGATCACCTCGGGCGCGCAGACGGCCTGGGCGAAGTCGTGGGCCGCGAGGCCGACGCGCCGTTCCGGCGACGGCAGGCCCAGCGCCTCGCGCATCGGCCGCGACAGGAACGGGTCAGTTGGGGCCGCCGCCGGCCACACACCCTCTTCCAGACCCGCCACGACCAGGCGATCGGCGCGCACCAGCCGGGCTTCGATGGCGCCCAGGATCCGCAGGCGCGGATGCGTGGCCCCGCCGCTGCGGATCGTCTCGCCGTCCATCAGACGCTTCAGCAGGTCGGCGAACTGACGGGGCGATACGTCGGGCAGCCGGTCGCCACCGTCGATCAGGCCGCCCAGCAGGCGCGACATGGCCTCGCCGCCATGGCCGGCCCAGAGCGCGCCCGTGTCGCCTGCGGCGTCGGCGGCAACCGCCTCCATAGCCTCTACGGTCCGGCGGGCCGCCAGAGCCGGGGAGTCGGCGCCGCTGGTCCAGGCGAGGTTCGCCACGATCGCTTCCAACCGCGCCGCCAGCGGCAGGACATCGGGCGCCTTTTCGAGCAGGCGCTCGCGTACGTTGTCCCAGGTGCGTCGACGCGGACCGCGCAGGGCCCAGAACTCGAAGGCCGTTGTGTCGCCCAGGCGCGAGAATGGATGCTTGAGCAGGCCCAGCAGCACGACCGGATCGATAGGGTCCACGGCGGCGCGTGCGGCCAGGGCCGCCAGCGTCCCGCACCGCGATCCCGCCAGGCTTTCGCCGGCCGAGGAGTCCGGCACGACGCCCCAGCGCGCCAGCTTGGCCGTCACACGCCGCGCCAGCACCAGGTCGGGCGTCACCAGGGCGGCGGTCCGCTCCGGTGTCTCCAGCGCCTCACGCAGAAGCAGCGCCGCGACCGTCGCGGCCTCCTCCTCGGTGCGTGCGTTGACGAGCGACAGGCCACGCAGGCCCTCGGCGACGGCGTCCTCGCGCTCCGCCTTGAGCTTGCCGATCACATGCAGCCAGTCGGCGGTCTCTTCCGCCGGCCGCAGCGCTTCGTTGACGATCCGTCGGCGCCAGCGCTCCTGCGGCCGCTCGGTTCTTGACGCCGGCCAGGTCGCCACCTCCGACCTCGCCACCCGTCCCGCATCCAGGAGCCGCCTCAGGGCGCCCTGCGGGTGCTGCACGTCGGCCTTACCCCAGGCCTTCTCGTCCAGGTCGAGGTCCAGCCCCGGCAGCACCACGGCGCCCTGCGGGGCCGAAGCGATCGCGATCAACAGGGCGCGCGTGGCCGGCGCGGTCCCGGTCGAACCGGCGGCCACCAGCACTCCTTTCGGCGGCGCCCTCGTCCACACCTCGGCGAGCCGGCGCAGCAACCGGACCCGGCGCTCGCTCACATCCACCACGCCCAGGCTCTCGAGACGCGCCGGCCACAGGACCAGCGCCTGTTCCAGGAACGCCCGCGAGACCTCCCAATGCTCCGCGAGCTCGCCCGCCACGAGGCCAGCGAGGCCGCCGGCGACGCTCGCCTCCTCGATCTGCAGACCGTCGAAGAAGCCGCCAAGGGCGTCGGCGAGATCCAGCGCGCCGCTGGCGCTGCCGACGCCGCCGGGCACGAGTTGGGCGAGTTCCACCACCATGCGAGTGAGCTCGAAGCGTCTCTGCAGCGGGTCGATGGCGGCCGGCAGGTCGAGCGCCAGGTCGCCGGGCTCGAACGGCGGCTCGCCCTCCTCGAGGTCGCCCAGCGGCCGCATCTGCGGCGGCAGCACCGCGCGGCCCGCGGCGGCGCTGACGAAGGCGTCGGCCAGGGCGCGGGCGCCGCGGCGGGTCGGAGTAAGTACGATGGCCTGAGAGAGCGCCTCCGGTCCCAGCGGCGCCAAGGCGTCGTGCAGGCCCCGCGCCAGGTCTTCGGCGAACGGCCGGTGCGCCGGGATGTTGAACCAGCGCGGACCCGTCCGTTCAAAGAAGAGGGTCACCCCAACCTCGCCTCGGCCACCGCCAACGCTTCAGGATCGCCCACCTGCATCCACAGGCCCTCGAGTTGCAGGCCGAACAGCCGTCCCTTGTCCGACGACGCGAACCAGATGTCGCGCAACGAGAAGGCCGTGCGCGGGTCGGCGTAGACCGGCCGTGGATCGAGAATCTCGATGCCGAAGGCGTGCAGCGGCGCGGACGCGCGATCGCTGCGGTGTTTCAGCGTCCCGTCCTCAGCCTGGAAGAAGTCGCCCGGCGTGTCGAAGCCGAGCGTTCGCGCCTTCGGGATCACCGTCACCAGGGCGTCCATCCGGGCGGGGTCCCAGGCGTCGACCAAAGCCTGCAAGGCCGGGGCGCCGGGCTTCTGCCAGACGTAGTCGCTGTTGCAGACGAAGATCGGCGCCTCGCCGAGCAGGGCGCGGGCATGCTTGATGCCGCCGCCGGTCTCCAAGAGACCCGCGCGTTCGTCCGAAATCAGGAACCGGGCGTCGGTCCGGGCGCGCAGGTAGGTCTCGAGTTGGTCGGCGTGGGCGTGGACATTGACCACGATGGTCTCGACGCCGGCCTCCACGAGCGGCGCGATCACGAAGTCGATCAGCGTCCGGCCGGCGACCTTGACCAAAGCCTTGGGGATGCGGTCGGTCAGCGGCCGCATGCGGGTGCCGAGCCCCGCAGCCATCACCATGGCGGTCTTTGGCGCGCTCACGTCCGCGACTCCGCCGGCACGTGGGCGTCCATCCAGGCCTTCAGCCCGCCCATCTGCGGGTCGGCGAGGCAGCGGTCGAGGTAGCCCCAGAGTCTCGGCATGAAGGCGGCGTAGCGCGGTTTAGCGTCACGCGTCACAAGTCTGGCGAAAATCCCCAGGATCCGCACCACGTTCAGGGCGCCCAGCGCGTGGTAGTCGGCCAGGAACTGCCCCTGGTCCACCTCGGGCCTCAGGACGAAATAGCGCGCCAGCGACCGTTCTTCGATCTCGGACGAAACGTCCTTGCGGGCGTCGTGCAGCAGCATCGACATGTCCCAGGCCGGGTGGGCCTTCAGGGCGTCCTGGAAATCGAGCAGGCCGACCCGGGCCGCGCCTGTGCGCTCCGGCAGCCATACCAGGTTCTCGGCGTGGTAATCCCGGTGGCAGAAGACGCTGGCGCCCGCGTCGCCACGACGCCGGATCGGCGCCCAGACGGCTTCCCATTCCGCCGCGGCCTCGGGTCCGAAGCTAAGCTCGGGCTTCAGCTTCGGCAGCCATTCCAGTATGATCTCGCCACCGGT
>Ga0307513_10004542_pt1 | contig 18517 bp, 20 predicted proteins | sample 15_EM_MG_FD_202174 | JGI IMG/M metagenome (GOLD analysis project Ga0307513, IMG submission 202174) | Populus trichocarpa ectomycorrhiza microbial communities from riparian zone in the Pacific Northwest, United States - 15_EM | ecosystem: Host-associated > Plants > Roots > Unclassified | place...
TGGGAGAAGCGGAGGTGATGTTGGTGGGGTTCCGGATAAATGGATTCAGGGAGAGGTGACGGGGTTAAAGGAGAGAGGGTATCATGGAAAGAAAGCTGGCGGGGGGGGGTATAGTGGGGGTGGCCAGGAGGAGAGATGTCGCGGCCGCAAGACATCTGCAAGAGGGCAGCATGGGAACGGGTGCATTGGGAGCGAAGGTATGAAGAGGCTAGGTGCTGGGGGTAGAGTATCAGGTGGGTGGCTACGCCAGGGGGGGTCAAATGTGTCAGGACGCAAAAAGGGTCGCGTCCAATGCGTCCGGACCCATTGGACGCGGCCCTTTCACTTCCGGACGGAATGAGCCCGGGCGGACGCACCCAGAACAGGAGATTACGTTATAAGCGCCTGGAACATCCGGCGCACAGGGTGAGCGGGAAGAGACTGAACGCAAGGTATTCTTTTTGCTGATGCAGTAATTAAATAAGGGGTATGTTTTGGGTCGTTACCGGGACAATAGATGGTCAGTCATCCTATGTTAAGATCCTTTTTCGTCTGAAAAGCCTTTACCTGGTGATGAAGTAGTCCGTTGTAAGTAGAGGCCATCAGGGGCAGAGAGAGTTCCCCCATGCAGACCCCAATTTGTCGCTTACCTTGGTGTTCTTCAGGAGATTAGGGTGTGAAATGGACCATCCGGATGCACTGGGGGGACAGGATGCGAGTTGTATTACACCCAATGGACTAGGATGCAACCATTCTGCTGGGGCCCGCTGAGGGCCCGCTCAGCGGACAGGATGCTGCAGGCGGATTTCCTGTGTCTGGACGCAATGCCTATCCGTCTGGAGCAAACACTTTTTCGCTGATGTGTTCCTGACTATACAGATGCTAAACCGCAGGCGAAGCAAGTGCAGGTTAGTGTAATACTCCTATTGTTGATCTGGGATACAACAGGTAATGACAGTTGTCTCCTATATAAGCGGGTCTCGTTTTTCTATACCAAGAAGTAGAAAGGTACTCTCTTTGCAGATAGTACGAGACTGGCTTACTTGTCTTGAAGGATACTATCTGATCAGATAGTAAGAATGCTAGATGATCATGCTTGGATAGAACTATCACAATCATAGTTCTAGGTTATAAAGACGTATCCTGAGACTCTCATAATAGTCTCCGGGTTTGGTTTATTTGTTCTTGTAGAGGAAGAATGTATGTGAAGAGAGAAGAAGTAAATGTATTGAAACTTCTAGTATAAGAAAGTACTTATTTGATTGCGACCTCTATGACTCATAGCTAGTCATAGTCTGAAATCCATCAGCTTACTCTCCTGTGTCAACTGCGCAATTTCTTTAACCAATCAAAACCTATAGAACCTGTTATAAGCATGAACAAGTCACATCCGTGAAACTCATGACTCATAATGCAAGTCATGTGCAAAAGTTATTACATCGTATGACTCACAATTATGAGTTATTAAAACAATCAACCAATAATAATATAACGATAACTCGCAAGTAACCAGTCATGTAAGATCCAATAAGTCAAATAATGTCATAGCAACAAACCAACACACCTTATGACTAATGAGTATTAGTCATGTAAAATATTCCTTGCTTAGTCACGATTTGTGACAGGTAGGAAGAGGAAACAATATCGTGAGATGATGAAACCAACAACAAAACAGAATAGAGGAAGGGGAGAACGTGCTCAAAAAATGGACCCAAGAGCATGAAGAAAAGCAGGACAGTCCAACAGCTCATAAGGATAACCTCATGACTGGGTTGTGGTGGGGAAAAGTGGCGATAATCTTGCGGTATTAAGATTTCAATCGCCGAAGGTCTAGAGAAAATGAAGAATGTCAGTAACACTCAGAATTGTTTTGTTTATCTGATTCAATATTTTTTTAAGGCACAAAACATGCCTTTAGCGCTAGCTATTGCACAAAAAACCTCCGCCTCAGTCCATCCTACCCCCTACCAGTAGAAAAACCCTCTTGCCAAAGCGTTTGGATAGAAAAAACTAACAACTAAAAGACAAGTCTGAAAACAACAACGGGTTTCCAATAACCTCGACAGACTAGCAACTTAAGAAATACAACCCGAAAGTAAACAATCACTATTATACATAAACATAATATATCACTTTTACTAATTATATATTTGTTGTTCCAAATGGCCTTTTAAAAATTAGCAAACTATGATATCTTAACTCATTTATCACTATATTTCACTTTAACTTGTAGGAAACATCCTTCCAATTCCCTACCTACTCACCATTTCTTATCAACTGGATCAATACTCTCTTGCTTGACATTCTTCCTACTCCTCCCTTATTTCTCGATTGCTCATCAGCAAAAAAAACAGGTTACACCTGGCCGTACCCCGTACTCCCTGTGTGTCCGGCGGTTCAGGCGGATAGAACGTAAACTCACATCCTGGGTGTGCAGTCTTTTACCGGGTGCTGGTGGACAGGGGTTCATGTCATCCCGACACACCAGATGCAACCATGGTCTCAGAATGTACCAGACACAGAGAGGTTCTCCGGACGCAACCCGATGCCATAGTAGAATAGTGGAAGTACTCAGGTATGACTAGCTATCATCTGATACCTCCTAAGTGAACAACTCTACCTTCGAGGACTTTGAACAAGTAAGTGAAAACTGTGGAAAAAACCCAAATACTGAGGGAGTTGTCCAGAAAGGTCCACCAAGTATTACTCATATTGACTTATTTGAGTCCGAGTCATTTAGATACTAGAATAGAAATATATTTATTAAAGCTAGTCTACAAAACTATAGCACTTGGTAGCTAACAATTTGAAAGTACTTGGCCAGAGAACTAAAGTACAAAGGTATGGATAGCTCTTGAGCTATGGGTTGGACCACATCAGGACAGGGTGAGTTGGAATGCGCGGGTCGAGGGGAATCGAATGGTGTAGGTTTTGAAGTATTCGCATAGCTGTAGAGGTCAGAAAGGAGAAAAAGGCAGATACCTCAGTGGGCAGATGTCCGCTAGAGTCAGGAATGGTCTCATTGGAATCCGCTCAGCGAGGAGAATTCAATGGTATAGGTCTCGAAGCGGCCGAATGGCTATAGAGATCAGCAAGGAGAAAAAGAAAGATACCTCAGGGGGCAGATGTCCGCCAGAGTTGGGAAGGGTCTCATTGGAATCCGCCGGCCGAGGGGAATTGAATGGTATAGGTCTCGGAGCGTCCGCATGCCTGTAGCACTCAGTAGCCAATAATTGGAAAGCACCTACCCCGAGAACTAAAGTACAAAGGTATGGATAGCCCATCAACCAGTGGTCAGACAGCATCGGGACTGGATGCGTTGGAATCTGCTTGGCGTGAGGAATCGAATGATATAGGTTCGGAAGTGTCCCCATGGCTATAGAGGTCAGCAGGGAGCAAAATGGACATACCTCACCAGGCAGATGTCTGCTAGAGTCGGAAAGGGCCTCATTGGAATCCGCTTGCCGAGGGGAATTGAATTGTATAGGTATCAAAGCGTCCACATGGCTATGGAGCTTAGCAGAGAGAAAAATGGAGATACCTGAGCAGGCAGATATCCGTCAGAGTCAGGAAGGTTATCATTGGAGTCCGCTCGCCGAGGGGAATCGAATGGTATAGGTTTCGAAGCGTCCGCATGGCTATAGATATCAGCAGGGAGTAAAAGGCATATGTCCACTAGGCTAGGGAAGAGTCTCATTGCAATCCGCTAGCAGAGGTGAATTGAATCGCCTATAGCCCACAGCGTCCGAATATGCCTTCTGAAATCCGCTTCCAAAGGTAGATTGAATAGAGTCCAGCTGAATGGAAAGGCAGGCCTATAGCTCGCTGTTCCTAGATAATGTTAGATAGTTCCACTGAGTTGATGTAGAGGTGAGGTGAAAGAACTTAGGAAATCTTTGCGAGAGATGTTACCTGTGATGATATAAGGGGTATGTTGTGGGTGGTTACCGGCACAATAGCTGGTTAGTCATCCTATCTTAAGATCCTTTTCGTCTGAAAAACCTTTACCTGATAGTAAAGTAGTCTGTCATGAGTAGATGCCATCAGAGGCATGGATAGGTCCCGGATGCAGCCGGCCATGAGGGTCATTCCTCCTGGTGCTTTAGGAGATGATTGTGAGATATTGACCATCCAGGTACACCAGGCGGACAGGATGTGGGTTGCGTTGCACCCAACGGACTAGGATGTACCGGCTGTACTGGGGCCCTCACAGGGCGAACTGGGCGAACTGGACGATCGGAACGAATTCCCTGTGTCCGGACATGCTTCCTATCCGTCCGAAGCAAATGTTTTTTTTGCTGATGCATGTTGGACTTTATTCCTGCTTTGGTTCGGGACAGCACGACCTTGATCAAATTTTTACCTCCTTCCCAGATAAATTTATCATTATAAAACCAATCTACCTTACAGCCCCCCCACCCCGAGAATGCCGGTAACTTCATTACAAATGCCCGCATCATCCCAGTCCAACTCCCCTAAACCATCCAGAAAAACCCAAACCCCCCCACGCCTCCGAAAGGCCTCCCCTCCTTGTGCACCGCTACTCGAGTACTCGCTCGCACAGTACCATCTAATCCCCCATACATCACCACCCATTGCGACAATCACCAAATTATAAGCGCCATCATAACACAGTATCGCACATGGCCTCGCAAATCATCACTTACCCCCCACCCCGCCCCGCCAAGCAAGCAAGCAAGCAATACAACTCCACGCCCCAACTGAAATAAATAAATGAGAAATTGACGGAAACCTCTCTCTCTTCTTCTTCTTCATGGACTTACCCCGCCGGGATCCAACACGGCGGCACCAACGAGCTGGGACACCAACGCCCCGGGTCGTGAACCACCTGGTCTGCCGGTGCTATTCTGTGGAGAGGTGTCATTGGAAGGAAGGAAAGTTGGCGCTGAATCATGTTGTTGTTGTCCCGATGGAGGGATGGGTATCCCGGCTGGGTTGGGCTGAGTTGGTTGGTTGGGGTGGTTCTCTCTCCTCTTTTTTTTGATCTCTGGAACCGCTTGTGGGCTCGTTTGGCTCTGAGGCCGACATTTCGTTGGGATTCTTTGTGGGGTCTTGGTGGGTGGTAGTGGTAGTGGCGGTGGTGGTGGGTAGGCAATGTGTGTCCGATCCCACTAAAAACCGTTCCCGGCAGGGTTTAATGTTTCCGTGTGTACTACACAGTACTGCAGATCGTGGGCAGGATGAGAAGTGCTGCAGTAGAAACAAAACGAGGCGATGTCGGTATTTCACGGGATTTCACGGGGGATTGTCTTTTGGTTTGTGTGGCTCACGGCAGAGGTGGTGGTGCTGGTGGCAAGCTAGCCTACCATATCTCTCATACCATGCAGATTCAAAGCCAAATACCGGCATGGTAAGTTGTAAGCTAAACCCCACAAACGGGAAATATAAACAAATCATCAAGCCAACTTCAATATTTATTAAAATTTGTTCATTATCTCCTTGATTTCCGCAAGAGGGGAAGAAAAAACGTATTTGGGAAGCCACAAGGAAAAATGTGGTGAGGATCTGGGCAATCTTATCCGCAAACATTCCCCATGCAAGTACTCGAGTACTCGTACATGAGCGGAAGGCTAACCCTTCTCACTAATTAATCTTCTCCCTCCCCTCCCCCATCGGGGAGATACAATAGACTTACCGTACCATAAAGCACGGTGCTCGCACCGCACAAGAGATAGTTAGCTTTTAGACCCAGTTCGTTTCGTGACTGTTTGATTCGCCCTCGAGCCTACCAGGAGTAGCAAGAGATTATGAGGAAACCAACATGGATAGGGCAGGGGGATGATAAAAGAACAGGTAACCCTCGAACGCAGGGAACCTCGCAATCGTTTTTACGATGTGAATCGTGGGCGGGCGTAACCAGTTCTACGTCATAGGCCCCCTGTTGAGCAGTGCATAGATTAATTGGACAGGAAATTCCCATTCAACCCAGGAAGAAAGAGAGAACCCCATCGTGAGTTCCCCCCACTCCTCAATCCTCCCTCGGTAGTCTGATCCTCCCTGTCGGGGGATGATAGGAACCCCCAGGAGTGGACCCTTATCTTGAGTTCCAAAGTAAGAGAAAAAAATCCCAGTGAAAACCCCCTGGATCACCGTTATCTCGCAGGCCTTGATATGAGCAGTATTCCCCTCGGCATCAGACCAACTTTTGGCGCTATCGTACAGACAGTGGAGAGAGGGGGTTCAGTTCAGTTGCACCGTACCTCTCCTTTTTTGCCTCCCTAGCGAGACTGTGGCGATCGAAGTATGATTCCGAGTGAGAAGAACCACTGTCGTGAGAATAATCATTCCGTAATTCATTTTCCAATTCCCGGGCTTTCGAGAAACAAAGGGACGGGGGGAGGAATGGGAGGAAGAGCAGTGACCGAGCAAGAGTATTCCATGAGCGACAGTGTGGAATGATGATTCGCTGCCGAAAAGATCTCAACCAAATACGATACTGCAGCCAAGTTCCTACTGTTTCCCAACATTCGTATCGTCAAGCTTTTCGTTTCTTTTTCCTCTCTTTTTCCTTTCGCTTTTCTCCACCTCCCCAGAATCTTCATCCACCATCAAACATTTTTCCAGCCAGCGCTAAGCACAGCCAGCCAGCAAGGAATAAATACCAATACGGTACTCTAGTAAAAAGTAAAGAAGAAAAAGAATGAAGAGGAAAGAAACAAGCGACCGGCGATCACCATAGCAACAACACGTTCCCATACGGACCATCCCCCGTGAGAAAAGTAAAAAGGGGGAGGGGCACCAAAGGCGAATTTAGGTAATGACTGCAGATCCCTTCCTTTTCTTTTTCTTCCCCCCCCCCTCCCCTCCTCCAGAGGTATTTTTTTCCACAATACCACATTCCGTTGTCATGGTGAACCCTTCTTTACGAGCAGTGAGAACTTCGTATCATGCAGCAGCAAACCAGGAGAAAGTAACATGGCATGGCAGAGCATGGCGTAGCATGGCAATCCGGCTGTCTGTCTCTCCGTTCTGAGTGCCGGCAACTAGCCTTCCGTATGACGAACCAGCCCGCCAGCGAGCACGCAAGTAGGCAAGGAGACTGACCTTGCAGCCCCCACAAAATAGAAAAAAAAACCTCTCCGAATGATTAATTCCCTCGTGATGGACATGAGGATTCCTCAGCATGTGTGGTAGGAGATTGAAATGTCGTCAGGGGGGAAGTCTCCTTTTTTTATTTTTTTATTACTATTGTCATTTTGCCTGGCTGCCTGACCGCTGGTTGCTAGGCAGGCAGGTAGGCAAGCAAGTAGGCAACCTTATGTGGCACAAGTATACAAACTACTCCCGATACTTGTACCATATCTACCCAGGGCATTTGTCCTCCCCTCCATCGCTCCTCCCTTTCCACAGTACCTCCCACTGAAAACCAGAAAGCCATGATCCCTCAATCCGTCTGCGGATTTCGCAGCTCCTTAGCGCGGTTAATGGGCTTAGCCTAGCCTGGGTATAATCTTTGCCAAAGGTAGAATAGCCGGGGAGTTCTTGCTGTGACGCAATCAGTGCTCGAGTTGAAAACACCTGTGATACTTGTGGCGGGCAAGAAGTGTCCGGAGCAGGGGTTGTGGATTTGCGTGGGCGCTCAGATACTCGCTGATCTTTTTGCAATATATTTGTGAATCCCTGTTTTCGGGTGCCTCCTGTCCGCTGCGAGCACAGTGCACGATTGCCACACTCAAACTATTCCTAATCCCGGAACACCTTTGGGACGCAAAAAAGTGACAAACACAGACGAAGGGATAATCTAAGGAGAAACACTGCAGATTAAGACGTTCAGCTCAAGGCGGCAGCAAGAATGGTCAAGCGCAAAAGGGGAGAGGGGGTTCAGGATGAGCTGGTGATGCTAAGCATTCCGTGTCTGATTCTAGACTTTCGCCGCAATTTTCTTTTAAATTTTCACAAAAAAAAAGAGAGAGAGAGAGAGCCAAAGTCCGGGAATTCTTTCCGTTTCGCTTGCTTCATTGTGGTCTCGCGGGAGAGGGTGGAGATTATGGAATGCGGGTATGATACTGTATCGTGTTATTGTCCCATGTATCCCATGTGCTCGTACTCAGCAGATCTTGTCAATGTGAGAAACAAAAACCACACTTTGTCGTATGGTAAACACTTCTTTTTTTTTTTTCCGCCGGCGAAAAGCATGCCTCGGGGAGGATGGAATAGATGGAGGGGGGTTCGAGATTTTGGCACCCTCAATGTCCTGTACTCGTACTAACTCGAGTACGGCAGCCCGCCAAAAATGGATGAAGCAAGAGGTACCGGTATGATATGATCCTCGTGTACGCGCCTTTGCCAAGGATGCCTCCGCAAGTCGGGTATTTGGTGAGGACCTCCCGCAAAATAGAGTGTCGGTTGGTGGAGGCATTCAGCAGTGGTGCCAGAGGGAAATTATCTAACGACGGTAGATTCCCACCTCGCCCCCCCCCCCTTCCTCCCTCCAATGTTGTGTAACTCCTACATCTTCGCATTGCGCCATGGTACAGGTGCGCAGCGTGCGGTGACCTCGAGATATCTCTATGCGGTGGGTTTGGAGAAAGAAAGGAAGGAGGGAGAGTGCGCTAAAACTCCAGTTCGTGCGACTTGATACATGTACAATCTCGAGAATAAGTTAAGGTATTGTACGTACGTAGCCCCCCTTATGAGCTGCATAAGTACGGGAAATATGTATACGTACAGACTCAACGATTATTGTACATAAAAATCGCAAGAATAGAGCTTTCAATTGAGTTCCGAGGCCGTTCTCGAGAATGTATTAATATTCTAGAGATGGTGACTGAGCCATATGTAGGATGTATACCGTAGTTAGGTAAGTCGAGTACATGCAAGCCTTGCGCGGTGCAAGTGGACCGGTCGCGGTACTATAGTCAGTTCAAGCACGCTTATACCCTCTCACCGAAAGGTTTTTTCTTCTTGAATAGCACAAGCACCAGAACCCCCGAACGCGCGCGAATTTCAACATAAACCTAACCCCTCCAATTTACGTCTTGAGGAAAGATGTGTTCTGCTAGGCTCATGGGTCCAGTTTATCAGTCTTGAGTACTGTAGTCCTCCCGCAAAATATACCCCCTGTTTTCGTTGTACTTCCTCCTGCTTAGGACGAGTATTACTAGGTGCACACTCGAGGTTAAGCATTACCTTACCCCTTGCACAAGGGGGGTGTCGTATCATAACACGCCAGCTCGTATGACAGAGGAGAGGATGAGGATGATGATGATATGATGAGGGAGGGTCGTTAAATTGAGGAGCACGGACTACAGTACCAAACTTTGTGGAACTTGTTGCTCCCGCGTGCGTGCTTTCTCCACAAAAAAAAAAGGAAAAAAAAAGTCAGGTAATGTGCGGGTGTGGTGTGGTTTGTGGCTGCGGTGGTGGTCTCCGTTTTACACGAGCAAAAAAAAAAGTTCGCCAGAGGTAGTTAGCGTCCGCCTGTGCATCGGTTATTGTAAATTTCTTGATGGTTGCGGAAGGGAGCCCAAAGTCCCCGTGTTTTTTTCTTCTTTCAAAGCTTGATTGCGCAATAGCATTCCCGGAGGACGGGCTGAAAGTCTCGTTCTGAATTGTTAGACACAGTACTGGTATGCTGAGAATTCTCGAGTTCAGTAGATTTCCAAGTGCTAATTAAACAGATGAGCTCTGGATTCGCAACCTTTAGAAGAGGGGAGTTACCGGTAGGTGGACTTGCTAACTTCGCTCACCTATGCTAGTAGTATAGCACTGCATCGTAAGAGCATCACGACACAGAGCTACGGGAACTCTGTGGATGGGACCACCGTATTTTTTGGAAAAAATGGAAAAAGACATTATGGGGCGAGTGGAGCGGTGTGCCTTGAGGATTAAAATTAAAATAACAGAAGCATGAGGAGCAGACATCAGACGCAAGCCTTTTTCCATGTTTACCGGTAACGCAACCCGATGACAGCTGATCATTGATGTCTCGAGAAGCATATTCAGCCCCACCGTGGTCAGAAGAGAGTTCAATGAGAAACCGGAAGATACGGGGGGGGGGGTGAGGGAGCACAAGGTTTACTTACCGTGATACAAGTGGGGTGTTTTTATTTTCCCAATCTACAAGTACAGTAAATTACAGCCCGAGTTGCCCGTTTAGACGAGATCTCCATCTAGATTTCGCGAGATCGAATACCTGTATCATCAAAAAAAAAAAAAAAAAAGAACATTAATGGCAAGACAAACCCCCTGTATCCCAGCTGAGCCTATTTACTCGAGTGCTCCCCTCATAGGTGCTCCCCTCATAGGTGCTCCCCTCATAGCAGACAGGAAGTATCCGAAAACAGGGGTCGTGAGTTTTATATGGGCTTCAGATACGGTAGACAGTACTGGTATGACGCTCACAAAATTTTGCCATATATTTTGCGAATCCCTGTTTTCGGGTACTGTGCTCCAAGTTGATACTCGCGCTCCGCTCGTTTCGTCTCTCTGTGTCCACTTGGAAACACGGCCAAAACGGTTCGAGTGTCTGATGACATAGATGCGTGGTGGACGATGGCAAAGGGGTCTCAACATTGCTCGGTGCCCGGAACAGATGCACTGCTCCAGTGAAGGAAACGCACGCGAGATGCGTTCCTGGGAGAAAATGCGGGGAAAGCTCGCGCTTCAAGTCCCTGTAGGGAAACCTGACCCGTATCAAGCTAAAAGATTGGTTTCTTCAACACTTGAAAGAAAAAAGGGAGGCTCTGTTTCTCTCTCTCTACCTCTCTCTCTCTCTCTCTCTCTCTCTCTCTCCACAAAAGCAAAAAATGCAGTGGACGTGTGGCTCTCCGAAAGGAAGGGGATGGAGAAAAAGAAAATAAAGAAGAAAAAATATCCTATCTTAGTGAGGAGGTTGAAAAAGCAAAAGTGTACAATTAATTCCCCCATTAGGATTCAAGGGCGCTAAGGTGAAGTTGAGTTGGGTTCCGCAGAATTGCACTCCACAGACTCCACAGAAATGCCAAGACCTGGGGAAATGGTCGGCTGTGGGACACGGGATCTCGCAGTGAGAAAGAGAGGTTGCTTTCTCTCCTAGCCTATGGCACAGACTGCCAGTCTATGTACCCACGGTTGTGGGTGTGCGGTGTGGTGGAGTTGATGAGCTAGGTACAGATGTCGACAAGCTCTCTCTTGGATGCTTCCATTAATGGTTTCCCCAGGACCCACAGTAATCGCGGGAGCTACATTTCTCGCAGCAGCAGCAGCAGCAGCATCTTCTGATACTGGCGCATGATCACGAAGACGCGGTGGCAGGGACTGCAACTTACTTTACTCACTGCGGTGGGACATTCTTTGGGAGCACCGGTGCGGTGATCAAAAGTGCACTGTGCCCTTAATATTGTCTTCACCCTCTATGTACTAGTGCCCCATCACAGCAAGGAAGAGCACACACCACACCGGCATAAATGTGCCCTTTTCCTTCTGTGCGGTACCGGTATGTATTCATCGTATTCCAAACCCTACCACCGGTAAATGGAGATCTCAGCAATTACACCGTGAACCGAAGGATACGGAAAACGCGGAGGTGAGAAAAAAACAAAAAAGATGGAGCAGATGAAAGCAGCAGGATATGCTAGTAAAGGCAGGGTACACCGGTACGCTACACTACTTTCACAGCAGAGGAACAGCACTGATACCGGTATCGTGACCATCATCGCGAGAGGCGGCAAAAAGTAAAGAAGAGAAACACAGAGAGGGTGTACTCGTACAAGTAGAAGGAACCTATTTAGGTTTAACTCTATTGAGTGCTTACTGGCCCTCTGTTCACCTTTGTCCCCTCGCTCAAGGACGGAAGGGGAAATATGTCTAGCCTGTCCTACAGTACCGGTGCGCACTTCTCTTCTCTCTCCCACTCTAAGAACATCAGACGGTAGAAAGAGGGAAAAAGCAACGTGGGCCTTACAAGTGCGGTGCAGTACTCGAATACTGTCGACGAAAAGGCCACTTGCGGGTGCAGAAAGGAGTCTAGACTGGAATATGCGGCCAATTGACGCAAGCCGAATGGCAGACAAGCTATGCCCTTTTAAAGCTCTGTATGGCCAGGTGAGCAGACCCCGCTGATTGGGAGGAGAAAAAGGGGAATGGAAAAAAAGCAGAGTGAGCGAATGAGTGGAGCAAAAAAGAAAGAAAATAAATGGTTCGGGGTCGGAATAATAGTAAGAAAAAAGTCCACACTCTTCATCAGATATCACTTTGCGCCCATAGAGCTGAATCAAACCTAAAGAGAAAAAAAGGAAAAAGAAGGCTTGGTATTATCTCACAAAGGAAGGAGAGCGGAATCCCGTTTCCTTTTCAACTCCTGCATTCAGTAAACGGAAGACCAGACACGGTTCGTCTCAAGAACTGAACAACCCGGAAAACATCACCAATATTTTACGAATCATAAAGGCGACTGACATGCCGATCGTGACATAGACCAACGGTTTCTCAACCATTCCTGAGACGGCTTCGCCGCAATGAGCAAGTCATTCATCGTGGCCTTGAGCGCCATGTCTCAGAAGCCTGGAAGATATGGTGATGCAGGGTTCAAAATACAGCACTCGCAGTTAGCGATGGAAATTTTTAAACGGAAGGGGGCGGTTCGCAATTGCCAGGGCGTACCGTCACTGCAGTGGCGGGCCCCCTTCAGCAAAGGGAGTCGAGGGTACAGTACGGTTTCGTGAAAGACTCAATACCAGGACAAAAAAGCCTGTAGTCCCTCCCGTGAGATAGGCGTCATAATGTCTGGGGCTTTATTTTATTTTATTTTATCTATTCATTATTTTTCTCCTCCTCCTGGCTAGCGTTGTCCGTCCTGGCTCGTTTGCATTGCTTTTCCAGCGCTACTCCGTAAACTAATGCTACGAAGCAAAGTGTGCCTTCGAGTAGATGGATAGGTCGGCTGGAGCGGGTTTCCGGTCATTTGTTTCGCTACACTACGTAAGTGCACCTGCGGCAGTGCCTCGTTATATTTAAACGAGCCCGGTCAGAGCTCACGGGCGAGTGTTTAAAAATAAAAGCAAAATAGTTGAAGCGGTAGAGCACAGTTTGAACAGCATAGTGTACTGCACAGTATGGTACAGACCTGTGCACGATATGTGTCGTGTCTGAGAGGCGGATGCGGGGGGGGGGGGAGTGGTAAAAAATTTACTACATAGAAAAAAGGAGGAGGATGGAATAGCGCAGAAAACTCTCTCAATCGTCGTTGTCCCATGGCCCTCCTCGTCGGTCTTTTAACTTGGGTAACAATAGTGGGGAAAAGTTATCCCCAAGCCACTTGCCACTGGTTCCCATGCACGAGTTCATTGATACCTGTTTTTTTTATACTTTATTTTATGAGCAGTCGTAAATGATTGGCAGTCGACAGGAGGCTTCACCTCTTTTGTTTAGGGGGTGCTTAGATGGCGTCCTGTAGCAGAGTTCCCTATGCAAGTAACGGTTGGTGGCAGCGGGTTAGTAACGAGGAGCTTATGTAACAGATAGTAATAACCTCAGTGGTTCGTGTAAAAACTCAATCTTTCTTAACCGTCTTCTCTTCACAACGCATTATACAAGTACTCACCAATCCCGTATTGTTATTATTCGTAGATACCTTTCTAGCATCATCACCAATGAATCAGGCTGCGGGCCGTGGTCCGCGAGGACGGAGGATGGCTCGAGGAGCTCTGCCTAGCCAAGCTTTAACCACCGTGTTTCCATCAAGCTGCTCGGTGAATGGTTCAAAAATGATTACTCTTGTGAAGGGGGAATTATTTTTGAAAATCATCATGATTCCTAATGTTTCTTGCCATGAAAAAAGGAAAAAATGGATTTTGCGTGAAGACAAAGAAGGAAATAAAACATGCAAAGGTGGTTTTTTTCTTCTTTTCTTCTTTTCTTGAGAGGTGTTGTTTCTGGTCAGAGAAATTGCGTGCCATAGAGTCATCATGGAGGGGGTCCGCAGGCCATTATTGGAGCAAGGCGCGACAACGGGAACTTGCAATACCGTACGTCCATCAATTCTCATCAAAGTCACGACTACGCACTGTACTCGAGTACAGTACATTACAGAAGGGTACAGTCCTTGTACGGGAGCGTCAGAGGCAGGGAGGGAGCTATGCAGAAGAGAGCGTTTCTGGTTAGCAGGATTGTCTTGCACACAGGGCATGGAGAGAGACCGAGGAGAGGAGGGGAGCTGGGGCAAAAATTGAGAATAATCTTTTTTCCTTCCTTCTTTTTTTTGAGATTCGCGCTGGAGACGACGAAAGAGAGAGAGCACGCAGGAGGGCCACTTGATCCTTGCAAGGAGTGCCTGCAACCTTCCCACCACCTATGATATTATTATTATTTTCACCACTTCTCTCGTTCACTCAATCATTCACTCTCACCCTTGTCTGTTGAGAGTGAAGAAGACACACCATCATTCTCATCCAAGGTGTCTGGAGAGGCCAGCGAGCCTGTGGTGCTGCATGGGAAGTTCTCCCAGTCCGTCTGTGCGGGTGTGTTTGGTTTTGTAACCAATCACGACCGTGGACATTGCCAGAAGCTGATAGGCCAACAGGCGGCTGGCTTCGATCTGCTTGGCTTGTGTCCTTGCCCACTCCTCCAAAGCACGCAAAAAGAAAAAAAAGAAAAGACATGAAAAAAAAAGGAAAAAGAAAAAAAAAGAACTGTGTCGCACCCCCCCCATTCAACCCTCCCAGCTTCCACACCACCAGCTCCCACACCACACGCCTTTCACCTACCCCTGCCCTACCCCCTCCTCCCTCCCTCACCTCACGCCCACCCTGCCTCATACACACACCTAAACCATATCTTCTCTTTAAATATATGCTGGGCCTTCTCCTCCAAAAAGGCACCCCTCTAGCCTTCCTCTCCTTCACTCACTCACAATCTCCCCCCACAACAGCATCATCACTGCTACCACCATCTTCGAGTCAGCATTACTAGATCCAAAGTCCTCTCATTCATCTTCGTCGATTTCGAGTGCTGCCTCGTCCTGCTCCTACGCACTAAAACAACCCTGGGCTCAACGTTCGAATTCAACCCCTCACATCATCATCATCACTCTTGACCACATAACCCAAATTCGTAAAAGCTACTGCTCATAAAACAAACCCTCCACTCACTTCCCCCCCCCACTGCCAAACAATCAAACATCCCAATTGCAATGGATTGGTCTCCGGATTACTGTCTCTCTTGCGACCGTCAGATCTCTCAATCTGGCCATGGAGCTTACTGCTCGCAATCCTGCCGCTTGGCAGATTTAGAGCGTGCTTCTTGCCGCTCTGGCTCATCGTCACCGCAGGCTGGGGCTTCGTCCTCGCCTTCGTGGTCGGGACCAAACATGGGCTCTGGTGCTGGTTTCTACCTTCCCCCTCCTCTCAACTTCTCTGCCATGTCTGGCAGGCAGACTAGCTCAGCAGCTTCGTCACCAACAACCAGAAGCCCTTTGTCATCCACTCCTCCACACTATTCATCATCTCCCTACGCTTCCAACAACAGCCGCAATCCTGGCCTCCACAGCTCGCCTTCTCGAACCTCGTTGTCATCTCTCCAGAGTTTCACTACTCAGGAGCCGGCCGTGCTGTCGGATAAGGTTACGAAGGAGCTCAGGGATTACGCAAGTTCGTTTGACCATGTGAGGGATTGGAAACGAAGGATGACGGTTGTATAAAATTTTGGGATTCTGCTCGGTATTCAAATTCACTCGGGCATCCCCTCAATCGACGAGCAGCTAAAAAAAAAAAAAAAAACCACTTCGATTCTCCTGGATATATTTATTTACGATTTACGGGTGGCCTCGTCACATTACAACTCACCTCAAAACATTTTTCCTTTTTCAACGGGGTCATTTTCCTTAAATCAACTCGGCGGGTGTGTGACCACTATTTTTTTCGTCATTGCACCCCCATTGCACCGTTCTGGCATAACCGCCCTTGGGCTCACCAACTCGGGATTTCTGTTGGCTTTCGGGAGTTCGAGATCCAAATGCGTTATTATACCGATCATAGGAGTTGGTCGTTCAAGGGTTGCGTTTGTTTCCTTTCTCTCTCTCTTCTACTTTTTTGCATATTTGGGAGTTTTTATTATTTCATTTTCCAAAAAAAGGGTATCGTCTTGCTTCTGGGTTCGGGTTTCTGAGGAACTTTGTGCGTATGGGGTGACTACTGGGGCGTCTATTTCATTTGTTCACTATGGAAGTGTTTGACATGATATTTTTTGAGGGGTATCTGAGTGAAAGAAAAATTCATGGTTTGTATTTTTTTCTCTTCCAAATATTTTATTTTCCCTGGTTTTCACTCGGTATCTTTGAGGAAAATTCTGTCAGCTCACATTTTCGTCTTTCATTGCTATTTACCTTTTATCCTTTCCACACACGGTGGGCTTTCGTTGGCCCATCATGGTGTATATGGATTGATTTCGGTGTCAAAATATTTGGGGCTGTATGCAAGTTTACGGATATTGGGTTGGATGGGCTGTTTGAATACTGAATTGTAACTAGCTAGACTTTTTTTCTTCCTTACTTCTACTCGTGTCTTACTACGGAGATGTTTATCTGGAAGTGGGTGGAAAGCATAACTTTTTCTTTCCTCTCTTTTTTTTTGGACGTTTTTTTTTTCTTTGGGGTGATTCAATTCGCTGGCGACATACCCAGTCATAGGCAGTCCACGACAGTATTGAAGGGGTGGGGAAAAAGGGGGACTATGAGAATAATAAAGATTGATCACCACAAGAACAAAAGAAAGTTTTTTCTTCTTTCCCTCTTCAATTCAATTTTGATCCAGTCCAGTCATATCCACCTACGTGGGTGATACCCATATTATGAGTTTTTTTATTATTTCTATCCTTTTCTTTTCTTTTCTTCCCCAACACACTTACTCTACAGTATGCATCAAAAGCTGGCCGGAAAAAAAAAAAGTTCTGATGAACAACATTTACAATACCGGTACAGTTTATCAAGGCCATGGTTAAAAGGCTCCTCTTCCCCCCCCGCCCCTCCCCGGTCGCCCTTTCATCTCAAGCACACCCCCAGATCGTTCGTTCGTTCCTTACGGAAGCAGTTTCACCCGCCCGCCGATCATTCATCTTTTTTTTTTTCTCCTCCCCTTCCCCGTTCCGCCCCCCGTGCTTGTTCACTGACACTTCCATGTCCATGTCCATGCTCATGTATGATACATTTCGGACGGGGAGAGGAAGAGAGGAAGAGGAAGAGGAGGAAAGAGAGAGGGTGTCATTGAAGTAGTAGCATGGGCGTGGGCATGGGCATGGTCTAGCCCGGGTTGATGCCATCTATCCATCCATCCATCATATACGCTACTTTTGGGAGTTTGCCAGAGGGTACAATAACGGTTTCGGCATGGAAGCGATTCGTATGGATGGATGGATTGATGGATCATTCGTTTCCCCGTGTGGGATGGGGGGTTGTTATGTTATGTTATGTATGTATGTAGGTATGTGTGTGTGTGTGTGTGTATGTATGCATGTATGTTATGTTAGAGGGAAAGGAAATCTTGGAGGCGGGGCACGGGTTGTAGGGTGTGGGAAAGGGAAGGGAGGGAGGGAGGGAAAGGGAGGGAAAGGGAAGGGAAGGGAAGGGAAGGGAAGGGAAGGGAAGTTTTGATTGCCGGTATACTGGAAATGGAAGTTCGCTGTTCTGACCTATTGTATCATGCCGTTTATCGTAAGTTATTTATTTATTTATTTATCTATTAGATTCTATTCATCTGTGGCCTTTTTTTTTTTTTTTTTTTTTGGTATCATACGGTAGGTTTATTTGTTAAAGTATGATAATATTATCAATACAGTTGCAGTATTGTTATGACAACTATAATAGGTTATTGGTTGGCTGGGCTGGACCTCTTTCTTGTCTGCTTGTTCGGGAGAGAGGGGGGGGGGGGGTATATCCGTTTCATGCCCTTTCCCGGGATCATATTATTGTAGCCGGTGCTGGCGCCGGATCTATATAATATATTCTAATGCTTGACAGGTACGGTACGGGTTTTCGCACGCTTTTTTTCCTTCTTTTCTCGTGTGTGTGTGTGGGGGGGGGGGGGTAAGCAAGTTACTGCGCTCGCTCGTTCGTGAGTAGATTGTTTATAATATTGTGGTTATATTCGCAATGGCATACCGCATTCTGTGGATTGTATTGTATTGTTATCGAATTGGTTGGTTGGTCCTTTTTCGCACTCATTGGTATGGATGTTACTTAGATATTTACATATATATACGGGCACGTATTATACGAGTGCGCAAGTAGCAGACATTATCGCTACTTTTTCTTTCTTTCATTCATTCCTCCTTTCTCCCTCCCTCCCGCCAGCCCTCTCCGACATCGCGGTGAAGGCTGGAAGGAGCCACCGGTAACCCCCGTAAAAGCCGAAATTCAAGATCCATCTTTTATATACCTCCCCTTTTTTTTTCCTCCTTCTTCCCCGTTGGTTAGAACCAGGTATTGGATACATGGCTAAAATTAACCAACTATTACCGGTATCATATAGTGGATAGGAGAGAGAGAGAGAATTGGGGGGGGGGGGCGCTGGGAGAAATAAATTAAAAACGGGATGGGAAGGTGGGG
>Ga0307513_10004543_pt1 | contig 18513 bp, 19 predicted proteins | sample 15_EM_MG_FD_202174 | JGI IMG/M metagenome (GOLD analysis project Ga0307513, IMG submission 202174) | Populus trichocarpa ectomycorrhiza microbial communities from riparian zone in the Pacific Northwest, United States - 15_EM | ecosystem: Host-associated > Plants > Roots > Unclassified | place...
CTCCCACACCATTTTTCACTACTAAGAGACAACGAATTCCTTGTCTCCCCACATTGACCAGATATATATCCCCCATATTACATTTTTTGTGGGTGGACGATCGCCGCGACGTCGCTCACGTGCGACAGAGACGATTCCTCAATTACTAGTACCGACACCCCAGTGGCACCAGCAACACAGATACCGCAAGTTGACCCTACACCGTTGGATAATATGGTTACACTAGTTTGGGTAGCGAAGAGTATGCGGGAGTTGGGATGTGACTCATTTTCAGGAGAGCCTGATGCTGAGATAGCAGGTAGATGGTTACGTACAGTAGAGAACATTATGGAACAGATTCAGGTGACAGAGGATTTACTAGTAAATTGTGCCACTCACTTACTATCAGATAGGGCACGATCATGGTGGGATACAATGCGATCTAGGAGGCCTGCGGGGTCTTGGACATGGACTGAATTTAGAGTTCAGTTTGAGAACCAGTTTTACTCATCATATCATCGGAAGATGAAGGAGCAGGAGTTTCTAGCTTTGAGGCAGGAGGGTATGATAGTACTTGAGTATGAAAGGAGATTTCATGATCTTTCCATGTTTGCTCCACAGTTTGTTCCCACCGAACAATACATGATTGACAGACTACGGGATGGATTACGCAAGGATTTAAGACAAGGCTTAATAACACTTAGATTTGGGACAACCAGAGAACTTATAGAGGCAGCACAAGCTCTTGAGGCATGTATAGTTGAAAGGCAGCAAAGTCAGACAGAGGTGGGTAAAAGGAAGGATATTGACTTTTCCTCAAGTAGACCTCCTCTTTTTGAAAAGGGTAAGGGACAGTTCAGCCAGTTTGGAAGGAAGGGTGGAGCAGTGTCTAGGCCTATTCAGAGTATTGGTGCTGGGACTACTAGTAGACAACCATCTTTTCAGGGAGGTTCTGTTGGAGGGGCATCAGGATTAAATACCTTATCTTATCCCCAATGTGTTCGGTGTGAGCAGAGACATCCAGGAGATTATTCAGTGTCACCAGGATGATGCTATATTTGCAGAGCTGAGGGGCATAGATGGCATGATTGCTCTTATTTAGGCAGAGGATGTTACTACTATGGAGGACAGGGACACATCCATAGAGATTGTCCACGGAGAGCTGAGTTCATATAAGGGCAGAGACAACAGACCCAAAGCGAGCAACAGTCTATCACTGTGGATAGACCGGGTAGTCCAGCACAATCGGGGGCTAGTGGAAATAGAGGTCGGCCTAGGATGCAGGGTGACAGAACCCAGGGCAGAGTATTTCATATGACACAGGAGGAGGTCAGATTTGCCCCAAATGTAGTAGCAGGTACTTTACAGTTAAACTCATTACCTATACATGCATTGATTGATCCTGGGGCTACACATTCATTTGTGGCTAATAAAATTATGGGGAAAATAGGAAAAAGACCTAGTAGGGTAGAAAGAGGATTTATGATAAGTACTCCTCTAGGTGAAGTTGTAGTCATTGATGTAGTCTACAAGGGAATTAGGATTAGTATAGATGGGCTCGAGTTGGGAGTAGATTTAATTCCCTTAGAATTACGGGATTTTGAAGTAATACTAGGTATGGATTGGTTAAGTGTATATAAGGCTCAAATGGATTGCTTCGCGAAAACGGTGACTCTCTAAGGACTGAATGGAAGGAGAGTGAATTTTAGAGGGGAAAAGAATGTTATACTGAATTGCATCATCTCGGTTATGACTGCAAGGAAGATGGTTAAAAACGGATGTGAAGCTTACCTTGCTTATGTGTTTGATTCGAAAGAAAAAACTAGAGAGCTGACAAACATCCCTATAGTGAGAGAATTTACAGACATGTTCCCAAATGAATTACCGGGGTTACCACCAGATAGGGAAGTGGAAGTTTCCATTGATGTACTACCCGGGGCAACACCTGTTGCTCAACCACCATATAGAATGGCGCCTGCCGAATTAGCCGAGTTGAAGATTCAGCTACAAGAAATACTGGATAAAGGATTTATCCGTCCAAGTAATTTCCCATGGGGAGCTCCAGTATTATTTATGAAGAAGAAAGATGGGACCCTTAGACTTTGTATTGATTACAGACAATTAAATAAAGTAACAGTAAAAAATAAATATCCACTCCTGCGGATAGATGATTTGTTTGATTACAGTACCTCATTGAATCACGGGTACTCCTGCACAATCTCCATGTGCCCTCATGCAATTTCTGTTCTCCAGATTTCTCCCCATTCCTTGCTTATGTTTGACAACAGCTCATCCTGTCACAACACCTATCCAAGTTAAAAATAGGGTGCCAATCTTTATCACCTTGCTGTATTTCTCTTCCATTATCAGGGTCTTCATCAATTCTCCCATCGAGAAATTATAGTCATCGAATCTAACTTCTTTGGAGAAATCACCACTCCATCAGATCCTTGAACATATGGAACCCAACTGTTCCCTTGTGCCGTCGTCTTGCTAGTTTTTAACAGTTTCATTACAAACTGCTATATATAGGAAAATAGTACCGTATGGATAATCCTTCCACTAAGTAAGTTCCCAGGAAAGATTGGAGGGGTCGCACTGGTCCCGCTTAAAACCCAATCTCCTAGACAGAACTTCTTAGGCCATATCTATCCATCGTACTGTCTTTCCGTATATACAACTATTTGCTAGCATTCTTGCGGCTTTCCTTGACAAGTGATCTGGGGTATCCTGGTTTTATACCTGATTTCTCAACATATGGCGAGACTACCAGTGCTTAGATTCATCAAGATTGGTCTTCATCAATTTTCACTCTCCACCTCAAATCATCCACTTGATCGGGTGTCCAGAGTGTCCCAATTTTGCCTTCATTCAGCAAATAAACAATCTCCTCATTTAACAGTTCAGCACATGTAATTGGGTAAACATGTGCACCTTCTTTTTCTTCATCTCCATCGACCACCATGATGAATTTTAGTTGCCTCCTGATCGGGTAATCTCTTTTGTTAATTCACCACCACCACTTTCAGTCTCAATCTCAATGATCGGACCGTACCATTACATCCGAAACGATCAAATTAGCTGGAAACAAGTCTAAAATTGTCTAAATCACATTTCAGACGGCTAAGATTTGATCAAAACAATTCTGGCCTGATAAACGGCCTAGATTCAATCTCAAATCTGGTTGCATGTAGGATCAGCTACACTAAATCCTATCCATCGGCTTGTAGCTCGGCTCCAACTCAGCTCGGCTCGTGGTTGATGATGTGGCAGGTGGGTCCCACTGTGATGACGTGTAATATGATTGGTCGCTGACATGGCATGCCAACTGTGCATGTTGACGTCACAATTATGTCATGCTGACGTCATCAATATCTGGGTCATTCGCATGGGTCGGGTCAACTGGTATTCAAGTCGGGTCAGCCCATTCGGGCGAAGAAGACGCGTGGCACGCGTGGGGCGCGTCTGCACGCATGGACAACCATCTTGTCGGCGTGTACGACCATGTCCCACGTCAGAATTTTGCGTCGTTTTCACCAGTGTGCTCGTCTCTTCCTCTTCTACACAGTGGTATGGTCATAAACAATTTTTGACAACTTTCATTTTTGAGTAAAAATCAAACACCACTTTAAACCATCAGCTCTGATACCAATTGTTGGGGATTTTCAGCCCATCGGATCGGTGGTATTCTGATCATTACCCAAATGAGGCTAAGCAATCTGACACAATATTTAACGTGGTTCGACAAATCGCCTACATCCACGGGAGTAGTCTATATTATTAAAGATAGAGAAAGAATACAACACACGGAGGAGGATCACATCCACTCAACTCCCATCTCATTGCTGTATAGGGCAGCTGCTGCATAAGGCAGCAGGGCTGCTGGTGGCAGCCCTTCTTTCTTTCCCTCTTCTTCTCTCTTTTGTTCTTGCTCTCTCTCTCACTCTTATTTTGTGCTGCACTCTTGGTGTCTATTTATAGGCTTCAATGACAGCTCCTCTTGCTCCTTTGTCAATAATGGTGGCTACTCTTTGTTAATGGTTGGTCTTCTTTTGACATTAGCAGCTGCCACCAACAACCCACCATTGTAGCCTCCTTCTTTGACAATGTCAATAGGCTGCAAATGCTGCACCAACAGCCCTCTTTGACTCTAACAAGTTGGCCTTCTTTCTTTGACAATGGCGGCCATCTTCTTCTAGAGGATGGGCTGCAGATGCTGCCACATAAGATGGCAATATTCCAACAGTTCTTAGGAGTATATTTTAGGATATAGATGTTAAGTTTCTTAGCTACCCTTGGAAGGTATTGTGGGGAAAATTGGGAACTAAATAGTTGTTTTCTACTACTTGTCATCCCCAAACAGATGAACAAACTGAAGTAGTTAATATGACTTTAACCACACTTTTACGCACTGTCATACAAAAGAACTTGAAAATTTAGGAAGATTGCTTGCATTCATTGAGTTTGTTTATAATTATAGTGTGCATTCTACTACTATTTTTTCACAATTTGAGATTGTTTATGGTTTTTACCCTTCGGTTACTCTTCTTTTTTTAAACAAGGTCAAAGACCAAGAGAGAGAAGAGACTCATTACCTTTGTTTACCCCTAGTTATTTCCAGTTGTCCCCTTCTTAACACTGATGTCGTTTTGAAAAAGAAATTAAAAAAAGTTAACATTGAGTTCATCAAGTCAATTCGGGTTACAGGTCAACGTAAGTTCTTAACCAGGTCACCTAGATCAATTCCAATTCCTTCCCTCATTTTTCTTCAATCTGGAATAGTTCAGGCCTCAGCTCGGTCAAGTTTGGGATCAACCCACCAATCTCGAGTCTTATAACTTGATGAAGACTACTTTGTGTATACAAATTTTCAACATACTATAGCTACATAATTCATTTACTTTAAAGATATCATCTTATTTTTAGCACATGAAACAAACCATTAAATTATCTTATTTTTAGCACATGAAACAAACCATCCAAGAGAAATTCACTCGTATCCTTACAAGTGAAAATTAAGAAAGAAAAGAGAAGGAAAAGGAAATACAAGATAATATTTATTTACTATGATTAACAAATCGGAAAACACCTTAATAATTAGAAATCAACTTCTACGCAGTCGATTCTTTAAATGTTGACCTTTGTTTTGCCACCTCGCAAAATAATTCTTAACCACCCATTCATACTTCCTTGTGTTCATAACACATCCAAGAATCACTCCTATTAACAATCCAGTTGCATAACCTATCACCACCACCTTCCAATCAAATTCAAGTGGATATCCCGAGCCCTCATCTTCTTTGGGAGCTGGGAAGGGGTCCTCGCCATTTCTACATTTTTTTGACAAAGGCTCCCCACACAATCCTGAATTCGCATCAAATGAAGTGTTGTCAAATGCTCCGAATTGGTTTCCTCGTGGTATCGATCGGACCTGAGAGAAAATTGTGAGACACATTAAAGATCTCGAGGAAGGTGAGCTGTGCAAGTTGGACAGGAATCTCTCCAGAGAGTTTGTTCTGAGAAAGGTCTAAAGCTTCAAGCTCTTTCAAGTTGGACACCGATGGAGGGATGCGACCAGTGAGAAAGTTGTTGGAGAGATTGAGCAAATGAAGTGCTTTGAGATCTCCAAGGACCTCTGGAATTCCTCCTTCAAAACCATTACTTGAGAGGTCGATTGCAGTGAGACTATCTTGGATCTTTTCATATAATATCATCACACCTTTGTTTGTCATTGTCATCAAGCACGGATACGGATTGGTCACTGAAGCTCTCGATATGTCGATACTTGTGTCTGCTTGCATGTAAATCAGTGGCTCATTGTGGACATTTTTCATGGCAGTCCAATTTCGAAAATATTCAAGTGGCAACTTACCCTTAAAACTATTGTTGGAGAGGTCAACAATCTGTAACCTGGGTAATTCAATTGGTTTCAGGTTTCCCAATCACACCATGTAGCCCATTAGATCTCAAAATGAGAACCCTCAAATGAGGAAGCATACCCAACAAAGAAGGAAAGACATCATTTATGTTATTTTGTTCAATATTGAGAATCTCTAGCTCGGTGCAATTGGCTAATGATTTTGGCATCTTCCCCTCCAGTTTGTTTTGACTGAAATCAACGACCCTCAATGAGCAGCCACTTGTGAATGTCTCAGGAATATCACCGCTGAAACTATTGTTGCGCAGATTCAGAACTGAAGCGGTGCTGCTTTTATTTCCCAAGCACGGCGGAAGTTTGCCGCTCAAATTGTTATTTGACATATCAAGGACAGAAAGCGAAGTCAGATTGCAAATAACTTCTGGGATTTCTCCATTTAATTTGTTGTTCGAGACTTTATATTCATAGATTGCTGGTGGTGGAATTGGAAGGGATCCTTGGAACTTGTTTGAATTAAGAGACAGTGAACGTAGATTATTCCATGGAAGAACGTCAAAGGATTGCTCAAAACCTGTCAGAAGGTTGCCAGCCAGAGATAGAGCCACGAGGGTTATGGTACTCATGTTCATAAACCATTTGGGTATGTGTCCCTCAAGTTTGTTATCTCCAATTTCTAAAATCTCCAGTTGGTTTTGATCACGCAAGAAACTGGGAAGTTCACCTAAATTGCATCCCTCTAAACTTAAGAGTTGAAGTTTTGGCAGAGGAAAGGTAGCATTGTGGGTAGGAAGCAAAGACAGATTGTTATACGATAACAGGAGAGAAGCAAGGTTTCTAAAACGGTTCAATTCCAAAGAACCACTAAAGAAATTATTAGATAGGTCAAGTATTTCAAGATTTTGAAGCCTATAAATAGACAAAGGAATTGCACCATGCAGTTTGTTGTCACTAAGGAATAGTCCGAATAATTGGGTAAGATTATCAAGTGAAGATGGTACCACCTGTCGCGGGGGCGACGTCGTCTGGCGACGGCGGAGGCTACTTTCCGTGACTCTTGTGTGAGGTGGTGTGTGTTGGAAAGGGTCTTGGATTTAATCATAAAATTATGATTAATGTTTTAAGAGTCGCCACCTAGTATTATAGTCACTAGGAACCTATGGTCTGCGAGAGTCTGAGTAAGGGACTGGTTGTACAAGGGGAAGACGCATCACCCCCAGTGCACCCTACCTAAGGTAAGCTGCATTGTTGTTTGATTGTTTTTTCTAAGTCGGGTTCTATTCGTTGGTCTTTTCTAAGGCTCAAGGTAGATCTATCTTCATGAGAGAGTCTCTACCTTATCGGGTTAAATCCTAACCGTTCTAAAGTCTGAATTTTAGCATCGTATTTTTACACCTTGTATCTTTAATACTTGAGGGTGTACTTTATCGTATAATTTTACACCTCACAAATATTAAAGTCTACATCTGGATCGTAGAAAAAAAAAGATTGGAAAAAGATTTTTGATATTTTGGCCAAACCCTAATGGATGATCATAAACTGGTTATGATATCCATTTTTTGGATTTTCAAAACATGAAAAGATGCTTGGAAAATTTTTAGATTTGGCCGTATGAAAACAAAATGTTTTTTTTTGTCTTTTTTGAAAAGGGAAATTGATTTAAAAGTTTTTTGAGATGTTTTGAAATTTTTTTTGAAATATTTCGGAGAAAACCGGGTATTTTAATATCGGACTTGTATCTTACAATGTAAGTATACAACCCAATATTAAGCAAAATTGGTAGAAACATATTTGAGAAAATCACAAATATTTTAAAGGGCCCTTGAAATGTTTTTGAATTTTTTTAAAATATAATAATAATATATAATATATTATTAATATATTACAACATATGTGGACTAGGCCGACCCAGATAGCTAGGCCGAGCTCAGTCCAAAAAGAAGGGGCCAATATCGACCCAAAAAGGTTAGGTCGAACTCGGCCCACAAGATTCTTCTTCTTTTAATTTTAGGGATGGGCTGGACCCGGCCTAGCCAACTGGGCTGGGCCAAGACAGGTCCAGCCCAAAGCAACTTAGTCACTGGCACAGCCCAGTGACTAAGTTGCACGCAATAGTGCAACGTGAAGTAATTCACGTTGCACTGTTCACATGCAGCTATAACAGGGAAGGGAGGAGGAAGAAGAAGAGAGGATGGAAGCTTACCTGGCGTGGAGGGAGCTGGCGGCCTGACTGGTGGCGCACAGTGCAACTGGAGGTTGTGAGGCCGGCGGCTTGCTCTGGTCACAGTTGGAAGAAGAAGGAACAGAGTCCTGCAAAGGAGAAGGGAAGCTCGCGGCTGGAACTGTTGGAGTAGCTGAGGAGAGGGCTGCTGTCCAAGCTTCCTTTGGGAAGGATAAAAGCTTCTAGGCAAGGTGGTTGCTGCTGCTGATGCTGGGGCTGCTGCTGCCGGGGTCACGGTGGCAGAGAAGAGGATTTTTACAGAGGAGAGAGAGAAGTGGTGCAACCACCACGTGTGATGGTTTTGATGGCTACTTAAGGTGGGGACGATGGTGAGAAGACATGTGATGATGGTGGTGGTGGCTGAAGGCCACGACGAAGAGAAAAAGAAAAGAAAGAGCTGGTTGCAGGAAAACTGAGCAGGGAAGGCTGGTTTTCGGCCAAGTTTGCATTCAATTTTCTTCTCCCTTAGGTCATCAACGGAGCCTCTATTTATAGGCGGTGGAAAAGGGTAATCTCGTCTACACAGGGGTAAAATTTTAGCCCTTGATTCGGTTGGGAAGGATCTTGCGGTATCATGAGCTAAATTATCGACAAGATCAGCACACGTCAAAACAAGACAAAACAAGTCCGAACACGATCAAACAAGAACAATTACTTTTTAAACACCATATTAGCAGGCTCCATCTTCCAGTTCTGGTACACCTCTCCTTCAGCCACTCTTCGCACGAAAAATCTGGCAGGAGGTTCATCAATGGTGTGAATGGAAAGCTGTGGCAGAATTTCATCCTTCACTTCCAGATCCACTTCCTCTGTTTGTTTTTCTTCTTGGCTCTCCAGGGTATTGATGTGGAGATCCATTATGCCTGATCTAATCACCTCTGTAGCCCTTGGGAAAGATACTTGGAGTGGTGGGATGACAAGTTCCTCTTCTTCTGGCTCTCTTCCTTCAATTCTTGCCATTCTTGCCTCATTTCTAATCTGGGCAACCCGTTTGTAATCATCTTTCTTGGGCTTATAACCAAGCCCAAATCTTTGATCCACACCCTTTAGCTTGATCGGTTCAGTCTTAGGATTATGTTGGAAAGGAGCCCCATTCTTCAGAAAGCATCTGGCAACCATTTTTGCCGCTTTAGGGATTCTAGGTTTTTTCAACACTGCACCTTCGGGAACCCATTCCGTATTAACGATTTCAAATGCATGAATGTTCCCATCTCTACAATCTTTCGCTTCAATGAAGGGTATGGCTACATTTTTTATCATGGAAACTGTCTCTTCAGCTTTGACAGTTATCAACATTCCATTCATGATTTACTTTAAACACTGGTGTAGTGAAGAAGCCACTGCTCCAGCCGCATGAATCCACGACCTCCCTAATAATATGCTGTAAGATGGGTGAATATCCATTACTTGTAATGTTATCAAGAACACCTGTGACCCTATATATAGCTCCACTTCTAGGGTCCCAATTATCTATCTTGGCGAACGATCATATGCTTTCGCCATCAATGTGCTAGGTTTCATATGTGACTCATCGATAGGCATTTCTTTCAACATATGCCTTGGTAGGACGTTCAGTGCAGAACCGTTATCGACGAGTACCTTTCCGATTAGAATATCCTTACACCGCACTATAATGTATAGTGGCTTGTTATGCCCGGTACCGTCGGGACCCAATTCATCTTCAATGAAGTATACGTAATTCGAGGCTTGGATTCTTCCCACCAAATGTTCCATGGCTTCTTGATTGATGTCCTGAGGAACATATGCCTCATTCAATACCTTCTGTAGAGCATTCCTATGTGGCTTAGAGCTTAGGATCAAAGACAACAATGAGATTCTTGCTGGAGTTTTCTTGAGTTGTTCAACAACACTATATTCACTATGTTTCATCAGCTTCAAGAATTCATTGGTTTCCTCTTCTGTGACAAGTTTGTTTATTTCCTCGGTCACGTCAACCCCCTTTTTACCCTTAGCTTTCCTTTGTTTTTCCAATTCCTCTAGAGTGAAACATCTGCCACTACGGGTTAATCCTCCAATTTCTGCTTGAAAAATAGGCGGCTGCTGAGTGCTTTTAAAGGAACACCCATAGTCATGAGGTAAGGCATTGTAACTCCCTTTATGTGCCACTACTGGTTTGGATAAGACTAGTTTGGGTGGCTTTCCTGTTACAAATTGTACTCGACATACCTCTTTATTTGGTGCTTCCATCATGGAAACCTCCTCACCTGTGGCTTTCTCGATTCGTAGCAATCCATGACTCATCATTTGTATCACTTTTTTATGAAAGCCCTCACACTGGCTAATCGCATGGCCTTCTTTATTATGGTGTTCACATCACTTCTTGCTACCCTCTTTGTACCTTGCATCTACCATCATTTGGTAGATCCTATCCATTGGCACCTTCAAGATTTTTGAGTGTTCTATTTCTAACATGTTTACAGACCCGCTACCTGAAGCATGACTGGGTAGAGGGTTTGTATTCACATTAGGGGCATGTTGAAATGTTATCCATCCTGCTTTGATCAATTGCAGAAGCTTTCTCTTGAAGGCGTTGCAAGTACGGATGCTATGCCCAACTACACTGGCATGGTATTCGCAGGTAAGATCTGGCTTATACCAGCTGGGGTAAGGCGGTTGTAGAGGCGCCAAAGGTACGGGGGCTACTTGTCCGATACTTAGTAGCTTCTGGTACATTTCATTCAGGGGTAGCGGCAATGAAGGCAATTGTTCTTGGGTTCTTTGGTAGTTCTTTTTTGGGAAACTTGCAGCTTGGTTTTTTACTTGGTGGTTTTGGAGTTTAGGTTTTCTGGCTGGGATCGGGAAGTTGAAATTAGTGTTGGCAATTTAGGATGAAAGAGATGGAGTGTTATATCTTTGGAATTGGCCTTCTTGCTTTTATAGCTACTTTCGACATGATCAATCTCCCTCTTTTTTACTCCAAAACCCTTTTTTTCCACGGGTGCAGAGATTCTCCCACTCTTTACTCCTTGCTCTATTCGCTCTGCTACGGCCACAACATCAGTGAATTGCTGAGCCGAACTACCCATCACATATTCGTAGTATGGCGCTTTTAACGTGTTAGCAAACAGAGCAACCATTTCCTTTTCTAGGAGAGGGGGATGTACCTGTACTGCCAAATCTCTTCATCTTTTGGCATACTCCCTTATACTTTCTTTGTCTCCTTTCTCCAAATTAGATAGACTGGTTCTATCCGGAGCAATATCCATGTTGTAGTTGTATTGCTTGATGAAAGCATCTACGAGATCCTTCCATGTATGAATCCTGGTATTATCTAACCTCATATACCAGCTCAATGCTGCTCCACTCAAGCTGTCTTGGAAGATGTGCATCAGTAGCTTCTCATCATGCACAACTTCTGCCATTATATTGCAATAAGATTTGAGATGGGTAACAGGGCATTGAGTTCCGGTATATTTGATAAATTCAGGAACTCGAAATTTCTTTGGTACCACTACATTAGGGACTAGACACATTTCTGCGGCTCCCACTGGGTCATATAAGTCTACTCCCTCAATGGCCCTGATCCTGGCCTCTAGTGCTGCCATCTTGTCTTGATCACCATCATCAAATGGCTTGGTTTTGTGGGACTCATTAGCAAATGCATCTGCAACTGCAGGTGTTGGTGCTGGTGTTGTTGACTGCACAAATGTTGGATTGTGCCGAGGCTCCTATGCTTGTTCTCCTATTATTTCTTTAGGTTGATTGGCTGGGAAAGTGGCAGGTCTAGTGGAAGGGCCTTCACCAGAGGTATTTCTTAGTTCTTGCTCGAGTAAGCTGGTGAGGCGAGCCACACTAACCTTTAGAGAATCCAATTCTTCCTGGAAGTTAGCTTCACGATAAGCACGCTCTTCATCTTCTATGTTCCTTGCTCGGAGTCGGGTGTTGTAGACTCTTTGGGGACCTATATTTTGACCTGGCGTATGCATGTGTGTTATAATGAATGAATGAATGAATACAGATGCAAATGAAAAAGATGCATGTATATGGATTTAAAGAGCTAATCCATGACTTTCTTTGTCAAATACAAGTAGAATCTGAAGTCTGATATACTCAAAGAGGTTTTACCCAAGTCCTTTGATTGATTGAATTCCATACACATTACAAAAGTTCAAAAGTAGGCTTAGGCCTGTACAGATGGTTCATACAAAGTGTCTTTATTCAAATGTTATTCCTCTATTGGCTACATTCCTGATGAAAGAGGAAACTTCATTCAAATATTCCTCATATTTATGATGGTTGTTGCCAATCCTGGAAGCCTTCACTCGTAGCTTATTTGCCTTTCGAGCCACCATGTCAATTAGCCTGTCAGTTTGTTCGATCTTGTAATGGAACAAGGTGTTGTCTTGAAGCAGTGTTCCATTACTGGCGGCTAATAATTCATTGTTTGTCTCCAAGATTTGAACCATCTTTTCCAACTGTTGAATCTGTTTTCTGGCCTTTTGCAATTCCTCCTTCTCTATATCAAGCTCAACTACCTTAGTGTTTAGCTGTACATTGAGGCTGCTGATATAATCCTGCCATTCCTCAAACTGTTCTTGCATCTTCTTTGCTTTTTCCTCTCGGGTCTCAAGCTCGGTTTGTATCACAGAAACTCGGTTTCTCATACCATTTATTTTGTCCAGGTATTCCTTCATGTCTGACTCAGCTATCCTTCTAGCTTCTCTCTCATCGTCAGCCTGTACCTGATATCGAGTTCTTAAGCTTCTTTCTGCTTCAATGGTGAGACCAGTTAATCTGTTCTTCTCTTTTTCAACTTCCCATTTCAATTTATACTAGTCCTTTTCTTTCTTCAGATAAGCTATTGTCTCTTTGTCAACAGACTTTCTACTTTCTGAGGCCCTTTTTAGAGTCGCCAATTCCTGCTCCAACTCGTCATACTTGACCTTCCCTTCCTTTAGTTGCTCCTTTGCTTCATGTTGGTTCTTCCTTAACTTAACAATTTGCTCATCTTTTTCCTTCAATTGCTGATCTATGGAAGCCTTCATCTCTTCTTCTTTTAAAAGTTGGTTTTCCAGGAATTTCTGATGATTTTTGCTATTGCTGAGCTCAATCCTCAGCTTATCCAACTCTTCTTGAAGATCTTCCTCATTGTTGACCCTTTTTCTTTTCAGCTCCAATGTCACAGATGGCTTATCTTGGGCTCTTCTTTGCTCTTTTGCCTCTTGAAGTATTTTAGATGAACCATCACTCTTCCATATTGAGTATGTAGGGCTAGCTGAGAACTCTTTTTGATGCTTTTCCCTATAAACCAAAACAGGCTGCTTCCAGTCATTTCTGATGGCTTCTAACATATCCAGAGAATTAGCTTCTTTAAACAGACCAGTATATTTGGCTAATCCCCAAGTTCTTGGCACGTATTGTACTCCTACAAACTGTCTAGCCACCAATGAGGGTGAGTAACTGATATAACCAGTTAAGCCAATCAATAGGACCTATGCTTTGTTGCCACAACTCATGAGGTAAGATGAACCGCTTACCCAAAGAGCTTTCCATCTAAAATTACTTTGGGGAAGTGCTTGATATTTCTTTACCCATGCCTTTTCATCCAAATCACTCCACTCTTCAGTCAGCACCAACTCAAGAGGCCTCATGTTAAACCACCAAAAATTATTGAAGACTTCTTTTGACGTTTCCAAATGACTAACTATCCACATGAATAAGAGAGGAACACAGCATCGCATCGCCCCTTTCCCATGCAGTCTGCAATGATTTAGAGATAGAAAGGTTTCAGCTAAGATAGTTGAAGTAGGGTTATTCTTTGTCTATTCAAATTCAAGGAAAGCGTTAGCAGCTTCAATGCTAATAATTCCAGTGGCTTTCGAAGGAAACATAACTAGCCCAAAGATGGCGAAAGCAATTATCTGATATCTTTCTTCACCTAACTTCCCTTTTTCTTTATCCGTCTTCAATTTACTCTCGATCATTTTCCATTTGAACCCTCCATCGGATGTCCTGTATCGATCAACTTGGTCCAAATGTAGAAGTTTTGCAACTGCTGCAGCTGTACTTTCAATTATTTGCCTGAAGTACACTTTGTAAGGGTCATTCGGAAAACTCAAGATCTGGGCATACTCTTCAAGAGTAGGGGTCATATCAATATCCCCGAAGGTGAAACACCTATAGCTTGGATCCCAGAAATGCATCAAGGCTTTGACTGCTGAGATCTGAACAGGAATTCTTATTAGATGAATGATTCTTCCATACTTTTTCTCAAATAGATTCTCATCTATATATCCCAGAATTGGGGCCAACTTCTTTATGTTGTCTATGGAGCAGTGCACTTTGGTTATGTGTGGTAATTCTTCAACCTTGGTTCTTGAACAATCCCCTTCGACTAACTGCATCATCTCAGATCTTTCCCCTTATTCCGAAAAGGTAAGGGAAGTCATGGTCTTAGCTCAAACATTTTGTAGAGTTTAGACAAATTCTAGGTTATTATATGAGGGATATGTTTTCTAACTGGTCTCAAAAGGTCTATGAACTGCCCAGTGACTACCTTTCGTGAAGGTAGTATGGGGTTTACAAGGGATGGTTGGGGCACTATGTGACCGCCATCACCAAGCAAACACTCAGCTCATAGTTAGATGTTTCACGAATCTGAACCCCGACTGAAAGTCATGAGACAGACCGCTACTCCCCACCTATCCTAGAATTGGGTCTTCTTGCAAAAATGTATGAATGCATTAAACTTGATGAACAAGAAGTAACAATAAAGATGCAGGCTAAAATTAAACAGACCAAAACAAATAACAAACAATCAAACAAACAAAGCTTAGTCCAACCAGACAAGGTGGTCCCCAGCGGAGTCGCCATCCTGTCGAGGGGGCGACGTCGTATGGCAACGACGGAGGCTACTTTCCGTGACTCTTGTGTGAGGTGGTGTGTGTTGGAAAGGGTCTTGGATTTAATCATAAAATTATGATTAATGTTTTAGGAGTCGCCACCTAGTATTATGGTCACTAGGAACCTATGGTCTGTGAGAGTCTCAGTAAGGGACTGGTTGTTCAAGGGGAAGATGCATCACCCCCAGTGCACCCTACCTAAGGTAAGCTGCATTGTTGTTTGATTGTTTTTTCTAAGTCGGGTTCTATTAGCTGGTCTTTTCTAAGGCTCAAGGTAGATCTATCTTCATAAGAGAGTCTCTACCTTATCGGGTTAAATCCTAACCGTTCTAAAGTCTGAATTTTAGCATCGTATTTTTACACCTTGTATCTTTAATACCTGAGGGTGTACTTTATCGTGTAATTTTACATCTCACAAATATTAAAGTCTACATCTGGATCCTAGAAAAAAAAAGATTGGAAAAAGGTTTTTGACATTTTGGCCAAACCCTAATGGATGATCATAAACTGGTTATGATATCTATTTTTTGGATTTTCAAAACATGAAAAAGATGCAATCTTTTAATGAAAACATGCTTGGAAAATTTTTAGGATTTGGCCGTATGAAAACAAAATGTTTTTTTTTGTCTTTTTTGAAAAGGGAAATTGATTTAAAAGTTTTTTGAGATGTTTTGAATTTTTTTTTTGAAATATTTCGGAGAAAACTGGGTATTTTAATACCGGACTTGTATCTTACAATGTAAGTATACAACCCAATATTAAGCAAAATTGGTAGAAAAATATTTGAGAAAATCACAAATATTTTAAAGTGCCCCTTGAAAATTTTTTGAAATTTTTTTGTTTTGTTTTTTAATTTTGAAATATAATAGTAATAATATATAATATATTATTAATATATTACAACATATGTGGATTGGGCCGGCCCAGATAGCTGGGCCGAGCTTAGTCCAAAAAGGAGGGGCCAATATCGACCCAAAAAGGTTAGGCCGAACTCGGCCCACAAGATTCTTCTTCTTTTAATTTTAGGGATGGGCTGGACCCGGCCCAGCCAACTGGGCTGGGCCAAGACAGGTCCAGCCCAAAGCAACTTAGTAACTGGCACAGCCTAGTGACTAAGTTCCACGCAATACTGCAACGTGAATTAATTCACGTTGCACTGTTCACATGCAGCTATAACAGGGAAGGGAGGAGGAAGAAGAAGAGAGGAGGGAAGCTTACCTGGCGTGGAGGGAGCTGGCGGCTTGACTGGTGGCGCACGGTGCAACTGGAGGTGGTGAGGCCGGCGGCTTGCTCTGGTCACAGCTGGAAGAAGAAGGAATAGAGTCCTGCAAAGGAGATGGGAAGCTCGCGGCTGGAACTGTTGGAGTGGCTGAGGAGAGGGCTGCTGTCTAGGCTTCCTTTGGGAAGGATAAAAGCTTCTGGGCAAGGTGGTTGCTGCTGCTGATGCTGCCGGGGTCACGGTGGCAGAGAAGAGGATTTTTACAGAGGAGAGAGGGAAGTGGTGCAACCACCACGTGTGATGGTTTGATGGATACTTAAGGTGGGGACGATGGTGAGAAGACAGGTGATGATGGTGGTGGTGGTTGAAGGCCACGGCGAAGAGAAAAAGAAAAGAAAGAGCTGGTTGCAGGAAAACTGAGCAGGGAAGGCTGGTTTTCGGCCAAATTTACGTTCAATTTTCTTCTGCCTCAGGTCATCAACGAGCCTCTATTTATAGGCGGTGGAAGAGGGTAATCTCGTCTACACAGGGGTAAAATTTCAGCCCTTGATTAGGTTGTGAAGGATCTCAACCGTTGGTTCAAAGTAGCCTCCCTGAGTTGTCAAATCTGCAGGAAAAGGCTACCTGAGTTGACATCTTCACGCCATCGCCGGTGTCGCCGTGTTGTCATTCATCCTGCAACGTTCACATGGGGTTGTAGAGGAACTGCAGGGGATCCGTTTCGTGCAAGTTTTGTTCGATTTGATGGATAAATAAAGCATTAAATGCACCTGCAAATAAGGCTCCCACGCTGTTTCTTTCGGGTAAAACGGGGAAGACAATGAACAGTGACCAGACGACGCGTCGTCTGGTCCTCTCTCTCTCTCTTTTTTTTTTTATGTAAAACGGCGCCGTATTGGACTGAATTAGGGATTTTTACTATATTTCAATTTAGTCCTCCGGCTTTCAATTGAGTTAAATTGAACCCCTAATTGTCCCTAAACTTTTGATTTGATGCAATTAAGTCCCTGATGAACTTTAAGGAACCCCGAAGTTACGCGCCTTTTACAATATGGTCCTTGGTCTAGGATTTTGTCAATTTAACCCCTAATTGACCATTCAACTTCTGATTTCTTCAATTTAGTCCCTGGTCTTTGTCAATTAGGCCCCTATAGTCCGGCGCCTTTTGCAAAGTGGTCGCTGGTCTAGGATTTCTTCAATTTAACCCTTAATTGACCCCAAAACTTCAATTTTCTTGCAATTAGGCCCCTAATTTCAATCAATTAACTTGGTAAAAATTAAATTTGGTCTCTTAAAATTTCAATCTTCTCAATTAAGCCCAAATTAGGCCCGCAAACTTAATTTTTCACCAATTAAGCCCCAAATAAAATTAATTTGCCCCATTTAAAGTATAATTACGTCATTGCACTTAATTAAATCCTTCAATTGGACCCAAATTAATTCTTAAACATAATTAAAATTTAATTTGGCCCATGATTAAATCAAATTGGCCTATTAAAAATTTGATTATGTCATTGGACTTTATTTTTATGCAAATTCGTCCAATAATCATTTAATTTGACCTTGAATTTGCATTTTTTCTCCATTTTTGGGCATAATGGGGTACAATTAGGCCTTTAATTTCCTCCAAAATTGCAGCTTGATTTTTCCCTATTTTTGTAGTCCTTATTGATTTGCTTTCTCCATATTGCCAGCCTTTATTTTATTTTTTTAATTTTTATTTTGAAAAAAGATGATTTTTAGGGAATAACCTAGAATTGGATTATGACACCACCCCTGAAAAATAACATTTTGCCGCATGGAATTCTTTCAATGATTTGAGGTTTCCAAGAGACTCCGGTAGGTGACCAGAGAATTTTGTTCCTGTAAGCATCAAAGTTTCAAGTTTGCTGCCCGACTGAAATTCTGGCAAATATCCAGTGAGATATGGATTATACCGGATACTGAATATGCGAAGGTTGGGTAATTGGAATATTCCCATGGGGAACTCTCCCTGCAACCCACAATCCCTGAGAGATAGAGATGATAAAGAGGATAAGTTTGTCATGATTTGAGGTATCTTGGCTGATATATTCACTCGACTGAGATGGAGTACCTCCAGGTTGGTTAACGCTTCAACTAAATGTTGCAGACCAGGATTTTGGAGCTTCAAAGGATTTAATCCGAGAGCAAGGGAAACCAAGTCGGAAAGCTCCAAGATCTCTGCTGGAATTTGACCAGAAAAGCCATCCATTGTGAGATTTAGATCAACCAGCCTTGAGAGATTTCGAATCCCAGAAGGGATTTTAGAGTTGTTGAAGTCGTTGTCAGCGAGATTCAGCCTTCTGAGCTGAACAAGGTGGAAGAGGCTGCTATT
>Ga0307513_10004544_pt1 | contig 18512 bp, 15 predicted proteins | sample 15_EM_MG_FD_202174 | JGI IMG/M metagenome (GOLD analysis project Ga0307513, IMG submission 202174) | Populus trichocarpa ectomycorrhiza microbial communities from riparian zone in the Pacific Northwest, United States - 15_EM | ecosystem: Host-associated > Plants > Roots > Unclassified | place...
TTTATTGCCATCATCTGCTTCGAGAGTTCGCTATAGCATCAATGATCGAAGATGGTTGAATTTAGATTCAGCTTCAAGTTCTTGCAGGTAGTTTTGTTTATTAGATATTTGGATTTTGTTTGGTGTGCTTGGTTGTTGAGTAAGTGAAGGAAATGAGAGAATTTGGGTATATTGAGGATTAATTATTGATTCTTGGGAGTTTTGCTCATCTGGGTTTTGGAGATTTAGTCGGTTTTTGGCTTGTAATTTTTCCTGGAAATGGTGAAATTTGAAAGTTGTGTAGTGTTTGGTTGCTGATAAAATGCAAATGAGGAAAGGGAAATATTGGATATCAGTTTGTATATTGCTGTGCGTAATTCTGTTATTGATTTAACTTGAATTGAATTGTTACATTTTGAAACCGGAAGAACTTAACAATTGGGCTGCTTTAAGTTCTTTTTCTAAGCAATTGTTAAGAAAAAGTTTTCTTTCTTCTGGACCTATATTTAGCTGCTTATAACATCTGGTTCTAAATTTTTATGCCTTTATATATATATTTTCTCGATGTCTCTATAAGCCCAGCTGATAGGAATAATTCTGAGAATTTAGAAACCTGCACAAATTTTGCTTGAATCAGCTGGAAAATCAAGTGTTTGATGAATGTTCTAATAAGCAAATTAAATATTGCAGGTTCAGGAATTTAAATTCAAGGTGCTCAATAACAAATACTGACTTGCACTTGAGCGATGTTCTCACTGAGGATGAGGCACCACAAGATTTATCGGCTGCCGAGTGTGACTGTTCAACCCCCATTGTTCATCTCAAAACTGATATCCTTGAGAGTGAATCTCTTAGCTTACTAGCTGAGACAACTTATGTGGATAGTGTTTTGACAGCGTTGCCTGTATGTCTGTTGGCTTTTTTGTTCCTTTGTTATTTGATTCTTAAGTTGAGATCCCTCTCCATATTATGATTGTCAAGTATCAGCATATTATTCTCTCATTGCTCTGTTGTTTTTGTCCTAGGTTTTATCAGAGGAGGAGCAGAATGCCCTTGCAGCAACTCCAGCCCATCCAGTTGGATTGTATGGTAAGTTTAAGGTTCTTCTGCCTCTACATAACTAAGCACTGTTGTTAGCTTGAAAGATGTTAATGTGCTTAGAGTCAAACTATGTGTTACATTCTCCCTAATCATATTTGTGCCCTCAGTTTCCTGTGTCATGTGCCACTGGTGCTTTCTGAAATGATGTTGACGTGTTCCTTTGTGTCATGCAGATTGGAGATCCCAGTCTCTTAGGTTGAAATCAGATTTTGATCCTATAATTTTTTTTGTTTAAGAAAAATAAAAGTTTTTTTTTAATCAGCATCTAGGTGATTCTATATTGGAACCTAATGGTGGAAGACCATTAATTTGCCTGATATTGCAGCTTTACTGCTCAGAAGGTGTTTTGTTTCTCTGGTCTGCTCGTGTCCTTATAATAGTTCTTCACCTTTTATCAAAATCATTGGCTGTGTTTTGCATGATGATGCTTTTTTTGTCCTGTTAAAATAGAAATACATCCAGTTGATGTAAGATCATCATAACATGAAAGACTTGTGTGTTGCAGCACTTTATGCTAGTTCTCTAGCTGGAAATTTAGTGGAACAGCTGTGGAATTTTGCTTGGCCTTCTGCTATTGCGTTGCTTCATCCTAGCCTTCTACCAGTGGCGGTCATGTGTTTCTTCAGTAAGGTTGTGATTTTGCAATACATTAAACTGGATTCCTTTATTTGTAGCTTCAGGAATACTTTCTAACTGGCAATGTGTTTAACAGCTTGCCATAATTGTTGGTGGCCCTTTGGTTGGCAAACTCATGGATTATTCTCCCAGAGTACCTGCATATATGGGTTTAAATGTTGTCCAGGTAATTTTTATAACACCATAAATCCTAGCTGGATATAGACTATCTCTTGCAGTTCTTTTCTTTATTATTCTGTTTATGTCAGGCAGCTGCACAGTTGTTATCTGCAACAATGATAATTCATGCACATACTGTTTCTCCTACTTCTGTGTCATCTGTTCTTCTCCGTCCATGGTTTATCGTACTTGTGTTAGCGGGGGCTGTCGAGAGGCTATGTGGAGTAGCTACAGGGGTTGCTGTGGAGCGTGATTGGGTCATACTGGTATTGTCTTTCTGTGCAGTCATTATTGCCAGATTCTTTAATGGTTATTGTTTCAATCTCCTGGAAACTTTAGCAATCTCTAATGCAGTGTCCTTGTGTGTACAGTTAGCAGGAATGAATAGGCCTATTGCACTCGCACAAGCAAATGCTGTTCTTAATCGAATTGATCTTATCTGTGAGGTGTGCATGGACTTGTATAAGTATGACAATAGTATAGTTTCTCAATACATATGCCATGAACTGCATGTACCTGTAAATCAGTTCACTTCCATTGTTACTTCAGACATATAACATAAAATCAATTTGAACTTTCATAATAGGTATCAATTATGAAAATTTACTACTAGTAGATCTCTCATTACACATGATTGCAGATAGCTGGAGCATCAGTATTTGGAATTCTTCTCTCCAAATATGAGCCAGTGACTTGCTTGAAGTTTGCTGCTGCTTCAATGATCTGGTCGTTACCAGTCATGGTAATCACTTTCCTGCTATCTTCCTAGTTTAAAGAGTGTTCTGCTGTCATTTCTGACACCTGAATCCATTTCTCAGATTGGTCTCACATGGTTAACCAACAAGCTAGCCACCGGGGTTCTTGACCGTCCAAGATCTTGTCAAACCTGCTGTGGAGAATCTTCTGAAGAAGCTGCGGTTGATGCTGGCAGTATAGGTAAAAGTTAATGCCATTGACATTCTCAAGTTAGGTCACTGTTCTAGCTAACTTCATGGATTTGTTTTCTGAATAACCAGTGGATAGAGGTCTGGAAACTATCAAGCTTGGGTGGAAGGAATACATGCAGCAGCCTGTTCTTCCTGCAAGCCTTGCCTACGTGCTCCTCTTCTTCAATGTTGTTCTTGCTCCAAGCAGTTTGATGACAGCATTTTTGACACAGCGTGGTACTTTACAAACTCTTTGCACAATTATTATGCAATTATCTTTATTATTAGAGAATTTTAGGCAAGTCTTAAAAGGGCTTTTTACAATTAGCATCACTGAGATTTTGTTGTGCTATACTTGATTTCTTAAATCACCATATGCAATCATCTTCTTTGTTCAAATGCACACGTGTATACATTGATTAGAAACTATAGTCATTGTATTGGATGGTTGTTTTTGCTTTATTTAATGAAGTTAGTCACTGCAAACTTTGCTATGTCAGCAGAAAGCAAAAGAAGTGATTTTCATGCACTGACACAATTTCATTTTTCTTTTGGTTTTGAAATGCTGATACTTGGAGATTCACTTCAAATTGTCTATGAGCTTTTCTGTATCAAACAATTTTCTGACTTCTTTGAATTCCATGCTAACTCCAAGAAACCATATTGTTCAACAGGAGTTAATCCATCTGTAATAGGGGGCTTCAGTGGATTATGTGCTTTCATGGGTGTTGCAGCAACATTTCTGTCAGCCACCTTGGTCAAGCAACTTGGCATTTTAAAGGTTACATCCTCTGCTTGTTGTACTTGTTACAAGTCACCTAGTATTTGCTGCTCTGCTCTGGCTCTTATAGTTTTCTGTCTTCAACCAGGCTGGAGCAGCTGGACTTGTATTTCAGGCTTCTCTTCTCTCCTTAGCTGTTGCTGTGTATTGGAGTGGGTCTCTCTCTCAGCAGAGCCCTGTACTCTTCTTCTTGGGATTGATTGTAAGCATTTTCATTTATTTGTGTGTTTGTTTTCAATTCTAACTTCAGAATTGCTATCACACGTATACTTTTAAAATTTATCAAAATGGAAAACTTCTTATAAACTTATCAAGTAAATCAAGTCTTTTAGAATTCCTTAACAAACACATGCTGTTGATGCTGATAGATGATGCTCGTGTCCCTGCCCATAAATTCTTGCTTTTCATTAATACTAAGCTGTTAGTTCAGGTTTCTGAGAAAAAATTGATCAACCTCTATATGCAGGTATTATCAAGGCTGGGACACATGTCATATGATGTTGTGGGAGCACAGATTCTTCAAACTGGGATCCCAACATCCAAAGCAAATCTTATAGGCACAACAGAAGTTTCTGTTGCAAGTTTGGCAGAGTCTGTAATGTTGGGAGTTGCAATAATAGCAAATGATGCTTCACATTTTGGATTTTTGGCGATGCTATCTCTTTTATCAGTGGTTGGGGCAGCATGGATGTTCTGCCGATTGTTGTTGAATCCAACGGATGAACAGAGAAGTCTTTTTGCAGTAGAATCCAACACATGAACAAACAAACATCTTTACTCTTTTGAGCCTCACTTTAATTCTTAGTGTAAGTATTTATTTTTCCACACGTGCTATATTGATTAAGTTGATAGCGTAACTCTTAATGTTGCATGATGCATATTTTGTCTTTATCATCTTTTGATCATCTCCAATTCAAAAATTGGTGAGTCGTGACTATTAGGGAAGGTCTTCAATATAATTCTCCCATCAAACTTCCAAAATTTTATTATCCTAAGTAGGTCTTTTTTCAAGTTGGCATGAAATATAAAGTTTCCATTCACTTTTATTACCATGTGTTGTTCTCCAGTCTAGCAATTATCGCCCGAGTGCTGAAGGCTTCACACATTTGGCTAGATGTTATTAGAAACTGTTGAGAATGGCACATAGATATATACCAGTCCGTACACTGGAATGTCTTGTTTCCTGACAAGTTGGTAGACTTGAAATTAAACTAAATTTCCATAATAGATGACTATATAAACTTTTGTTTTCCTTTTTAAAAGAATGGTTTTGAGCTCGTTGATGGTGGTAGATATGCTGCTCTGAGGATATAGAGGGCTGGCTGGAAAAAAGAAAAAAAAAAAACATATTCCTTCATAGATTTTCAGTTGTTTTGCTGAACTGAAATATCACCTTATCTAACAATCTCTACTTCTGATTTGTGAACAGTTGCAGCCATTTGAGTTACAGAATGCAGAGGCTTTTTGACTTAAACAGGAGCTAGGATTTAGCTGTAATACCCTTCAGGGTTGCTATGAAAATTTTCCCAGAAGAAAGCTTGAGGTATATCTGTTTCAGTAGTCACTTCCTGCTCGTCATTGCTATAATGGTAATGTTTATTGTTTGGTCTATAGCATGCCTTCTGTATTATATTCTACCATGTACATGACAAGCTTCAAACAAAGTTCTATTCTCACTGGGCATATCCTACTTCACACGCACAAACATGTAAACCAACTTGTAAATCATTGATCAATCCAATTCTTTTACATGACATTATAGTCTGGTTCTGGTTTTCTTTAGCCTCTAATCATTCTTCATGGAAGGACATGTTGCCCTAAACCAAATAAAGCAAATCTCAAAAAATGCCTCCCAACTATTCGGTTTATATCAATTTTGAAAGTCCACTGGGTTACACTGAGCCAACTATTATCTTATTTAATTTGAAACCTGGTCCTGGTTAGAAGCTGGTTAGGAAGTCATCAGATTGACTCGTCAAGCTGGCCAGGTTTAATAAAGCAGGGAAAGCCTTCCTTGAATATAATATAGCAGCTTAGTGTGCCGTTCTGTGTAGGATATTGGTTAATGTAGTTTCAGTCAACTGCACGTACCCGTCACGCTGGGGCATTCCTATTCATTGGAAACAGTCCCACAGTTATTGTGTTGCTTTCAATGCTGATTAGTGTTAATGGTTAAGGTATTCTAGTACGATTTTTCGCACAATCAAATTGAACTTTAGATAGACCATACCATTTTCACTCAGAAGTATTATTAATGGGATATTTCTCTTCTTGTATCCAATTCATTAACCTCTTGACTCAACACTTCAAGGTTACTGTAATCAGCTTTTCCACATATCGAAGTGGGATGGTTTAAGTGCCCATTTATCTACGTGGCGGTAATGCCGTGTTTCAAACTGTGATTTGCTTTAAAAAACATGTATATGTGCTTCTGTTCCTTAGATGTGTGTGGATTGAGAAATTGCAATGTTCCTTTCCCACGAGACTGTAGATTATAAAAGCTATTTAATTATATTATGAAAACAGCAAGACCATCAAATAATTTTCCAACCATTCTCTTACTTGACAATAGTGAAAAACATCAGACACCTCTCCCTCCCTCCCACCCTCGATTGGATAGATGTCTTTCTTTTCTTTTCACTTCAAAAGTCCATTTCTTTTCATCTTTCAAGAAAAGCAGGAGAGAAGGAAAGAAAGTGAGGAAAGGAAGAAAGAGGATCGATTTTAATATTAAATGAAGAATTATAAATATTAATAGAACATTTCCTTTGATTTCTTATCGGTGTCATCATATAGTTTTAGTTTTATTTTTAAACTTGGTTTTAAAAAACCTATACACGACTAAACTTACAGGAGGAAAATAGCAAGACCCTCCCCAATAATTCCCTGCCATTCTTTACTTGACAACAGTGAAAAACATCAGAGGACACATCTGCCTCCCTCGATTGGATAGGTGTCATTCTTCTCTTTTCACTTCAAAAGTCCATTTCTTTTTATCTTTCAAGAAAGCAAGAGAGAAAAGAAAAGAAAGCGAGGAAGAGAAGAAAGGAAAGGGTTTGATTTCAAGTTACAAAGCTTCTAGGGAGAGAGGGCTAGAGGCATACACGAGAATCAAGACATGGCAAAGACAAAATGGGTCAGTCAGTAACACACACACACACACACACACAGGGCCATATAATCTTAAACTGAAGCTCTCCCGTGTTTATCGCTTGTATTTTACGCCTTGTTATTTCTTTCTTTTCTTTCTTTCTTTTCTTCATCACAGCAACTTCACTGCCTCTGTCACTTGTCAACTCAACATGCATTTAACTGTTTCTGGGCCTGCTTGATTTCTTCTCATCGTATGTGATGACACCAAGATACTTTCATGATATAAATAAGTTTTTTCCCCCCGAAATAGCCCATCTGAAATTAAAAAAGAAAAGAAGCAAACTCCCACAGCTAGACAAAAATTAGATAAATAGTACACTTCAAGTAGTTGTGTTAACAGTTCTAGGAATGGTGCAGTCCTTGGAATTGAAAAAAAAGATATTGTGTAGGTTACGCTAATTAAATGTAATGCAACCTTAAAAAAAATAAAAATTCCGTTAAATTTGTGTTATTGTTCCATGAAAAATGATTTTTTCGCTATTTAAATTTTTATATATTTATTTATTATTAGAAAAGTTGATTAATGTAAAATAATTTATGGTCAAAAGAAAATTCGACTTGTTTTTTGAAAAAGTATTTTCTTTTTTATTTTAGGTAGAATTCAATTTACAAAAATTATAAAAAAATTAAAAATATCTTGTCATTTGTTAATTATATTAAATTTAATCATTAATCTTTGATTTATATATATATATATATAACATTAATATATCAAAACCATTGAAAAATATCAAATTGATATTATTTACATGGTTTTTTTATGGTCTTCATGTATTGATATAAAAAATTAAAAAATTATATTATATATAAAATATTATTTTAATATATTTTTAATTAAAAAACACGATACTAAAACATTAATCACTTAAAATTTAAAATTTTCAATAGCCAAAAATAAAAAGAAAAAAGAAATAAAAAAGAAGAATTCACGCGCTAAAACTCAAGTTCGTTCAACTTGAATAATCACATTGTAGAGGCAGATTATTTTTAAAATTCATTTAATGTCAATTGTCTAATAATTGTTTTTCTATCTTGAATGGTGAATATGATTAGCTAGAAAAGTCGTCCATCCTGAGCAAGATTAATCATTAGATTAAAACAGGTAGACAACTATAGCCTATGAATTATATATCATTGTTTTTTCTTTTGTCTTTTTAAGAAAAGAATAAGCAAAATCAATGGTTTTCCTTTACTTCTTTTCCCATGTGAAGGGGAGACAGCTAAAATCCTTAAATTTGACACCAGTTAAGACGTCAAGACTATATCAAAAAAGGGGAGAGGATAAATATACCCCTTAAAGGCTATCATATTCGTAATTTGATTTCTCTCAAAGTATATTTTCCAATTAAACCCCCACATTGTTCAAATTTAAATTGAATATTGAACATGAATTAATTAGACGGGGGTTTGAATTACACAACGTTTTGATAACTTCATAACTTAATTCAAGAAATTGTTTCGTTGAGAGATTTAGATTTTATTTGGTGTTGCTTCTCAACATGTTTTTTTTTTATAATAAAAATTAATATAAAAAGGTATAAAAAGTGGGCTTAATAGAAAATGGGATAATAGTTGGAGGGTGAAATTCTCATGTAAAAGTAGTTTGGAGCTACGAAAACAGAAGATATTAAGGGAAAAAAAGGGGAATCCCAGCAATAATATTTCACGAATGGCGAGGTGAATGGCTTCCATGTGCATGACTTGTCATATTATTTAGGATCATCGAGTTTTTAAAGAATTAATTTTTTTATATTTTTAAATAATTTTGATATATTCATCTTAAAAATAAAAAAAAATATTATTTTAATACATTTTTAAATAAAAAATTCTTTAAATTATAATTATAATCACAATCCCAATCAGACTATAAGCTTTAAGGTATATATCCACCCTACAGAGCTAGGTGAAGCTTATTCTTCCAAGTACAATAAGGGGAAGACTTTAATATTTATCCCTAAAGTATTTCTAATTCTTAACTCAAACGTTCTTGACATTTCTAATTCAGTCTTTAATCGGTTTTTTTATTAATTTTCTCATCAATTTGATTTTCCAAATTGACATCTTTTTATAGCTCAAACTATCCAATCTAGATGGGAAATTTTCATAAACAGTGGAAACATGGCCCAATTGAGAAATGTCTTAAGCATTTGGGACCTAATTGATAAAATATGTTGTCGTGGAACTTAATTGAGAATGGATATATACATCAGTTACTAACTCGAGATTCCCTTAAAATACTATACAAGGTAAATTGCGTTGGGTTTAGTGCTTTTTTTTTCATCTTTCAAGAACCTCCAAGCCTTTTGAGAGAAACAACACCATGCTCATTTCCCAAAACTAAAAAGAATTTGGACAACACAAAGCCCCCACACTTCTCCCAAAGATCCTTGAGAATTGACATTTCTTGATCCACATTGATAACCCACCTTGAAAATTAGGATGATGGAGGGAAAGAGAAAGAGGGTAAACTTCACTTCCATCAATCCCAATATCATAGTCACAAAAGAGAGAAATAGCATGTGAGTTTAGCAGAAAGGAAAACCAAGAAAAAAGCTCCTCAAACTTCTCACACTTCCTCCATCATTTCCCAGAACCATAGCCCCCACCCTCCATCATTTTCAGTTAGACAAAACTGTGAAAGTAAACAAACCAAAAAATAAAAAATCATTAAGAATGTAAAAAAATACACTTAAGAGTCATGTTTCCATGATTTACATCACTTTTGTAGTCTTATTATACATATAATATCTTTAAGCCTATACACTTGTGTTATTTGATGGTTTACCATACCAACAATAAAGTGTAGAAATACTTTACATTTAAAGAAAATTTGTTTAAAGTGGTAGAGGGTTTATATGGCAAAAAAAAAGCTCCTTTCACCACCACCTTCTGTTGATGTTGGTTGCCACAGTTACCCATCTTTTCATGTCTATTGACACTGATAGTTGATATATCACTTGGTTGTTCATGTGCACTTTTGACTCGCTTTATATTTCTCTCTTCAACTTTCTTTATCATCACCAAGCCTTGTGTTGAACTAGAAATAAATAAAGCCTTTTAGCTCAGGAGAAAAAAAGGGAGAAGACTAGTAATGGGGTCTTTGGGACGTGAAGCTTCAAAGAAGATGGAAATGTGGCTCTATCCTAAGGTTTCAGGATTTAATCCTTCTGAAAGATGGGGTCACTCTGCTTGCTACTCTCATGGTGTTGTATATGTCTTTGGGGTATGTCTAATCTTCTAACAACATCAACTTTATATTTCATAATGCATAGAGAAATTTCTCTTTGTTCAACTAGATGTAATTTTTGTGTGTGTTGGTGGCCACTATTTATAGTTTTTTCTCTGTCAAAACTTGTAGCTGTAAATCTTGTTTCCCTTTGTTCTTTATGTACAACATTAGGCAAAGTAGACATACTTTCTTCATGTATTTTAGTTTTTTGCTATTTTTTTTGTTCTTCTGCTCATTGTTGAAAATGTTGTCTGAAGTTTCTCTATTTAGTGTGGCAATTAGTATTTGGTAGGAAGATGATTACTATACATATCCTGCTTTCTAGATATAGATATGTTTATTAAAAGCTGTGGCTGTTGCTTTCTTGGTGAAATATGGCTCTGTCTACTATTTAAGTACTGTGTTTTCTAGAAAGAAATATCTAATTGCTTTGTGAACTGCTAGCAAATTGATTATGCTGTTACTCAGTTTCAATTTCTTCACTGAATTGTGATATTTGTTTCATCATTTCAGGGATGTTGTGGGGGTCTTGATTTCAGTGATGTTCTAATGCTAAATCTTGATACAATGGTTTGGAACACTCTGGCAACCACAGGTCAAGGGCCTGGTCCAAGAGACAGCCACAGTGCTGTTCTTGTGGGGCGTCAAATGATTGTGTTTGGGGGCACTAATGGCTCTAAGAAGGTGAATGATCTTCATATATTGGATCTTGGGACCAAGGAGTGGATAAGCCCTGAATGCAAAGGGACTCCTCCTTTGCCTCGTGAAAGTCACACTGCAACTTTGATTGGTGATGATAGAATCATGGTGTTTGGGGGAAGTGGAGAAGGTGAAGCAAATTATTTAAATGATTTGCATGTTTTAGACCTCAAGTCCATGAGATGGACTTCTCCAGAGGTTAAGGGCAGTATTCCGGCTCCTAGGGATAGTCACAGTGCGGTTGAAATCGGTAATAAGCTTTTTGTGTACGGTGGTGATCGTGGTGATAGGTATCACGGTGACGTGGATGTGCTTGATACAGATACAATGACTTGGACAAAGGCATTAGCTTCACTTACTCTATTTTACTCTAGAATTTTGTGGACTTGAAGCAATGGTAATGGTTTTTATTTTTAACAGCTTGTTGTGCAAGGATCTTCGCCAGGTGTTCGAGCAGGTCATGCTTCTGTGAATATTGGAACAAAGGCAAGTCATGGCACTAAAATAGATTTGAAAATTAGACTAGTTTTTCTTCGGAATTTTATACCCTATTCTGTTGTCTGTGCTATTGATGCTCACCTGTTTTTGCTTGAAGGCTTTGATTCTTCGACGCTCCTTTACCAATTATTGGCTTTCAAAAAGAGATTTAATGTGCTCTTCATGGTCTGCAGCTTTATGTCATTGGGGGTGTTGGGGACAAACATTACTACAATGATGTTTGGGTGCTTGATGTGAGTACTTGTTCATGGACTCAACTTGATATATCTGGCCAGCAACCTCAAGGGAGGTTTTCTCACACTGCGATTGTCACCGACTTGGATATTGTCATCTATGGAGGGTAACTGAAAGTTTTTGTTTTGCATCTGCAGCTTCTGTTCTCAACACTGCCTCCCATAATCTTCATGTGTCTCTTAATTCAATTCTGTATGTATGTATGCATGCATGTATGTGCAGGTGCAGAGAGGATGAGCGTCCTCTCAATCAGTTGTTGGTCTTGCAACTTGGAGCAGAACATCCCAATGGTCGATACAACATTTCCATGTGCAAGATCTTTGGACAACATTGGAATCAAGAAAAGAGAAGATTTCTCCCAGGATCAGAAGATATTTCGGTAACTAAACTATTTACTCTCAAAATGCAAACACTTGACCTCCTGTTAAATATGCCTGTTCAAGTTGGGAGGGTTATTAATTTTTTTCTGTGAAGCAGTCAATGTTTCTGGGAAACAATGAAATAGACATGAAGGGCTCATATGAATCAGAAGAATCAAAGCAACCTTTTCAGTTCAGTTCAGGTAGTTTTAATAACAAAAACCTTGTCCTGAGTAGCACGGATGAAGGCTTCGAACATAATTAACTCCAACGTTCCTTTCAGATACTCTGCATCATAAGAAGATAAGACCTACAAATTCAAAAGCATGGGAGATTGATTTAGAACAAGAAGAGCATTCTCTTTCACCCTCTCACAATTCATCTCCGTCTCAGTCCGACCAAGAACAGATACCGGTTCAGAAATCAGTTGATTCCCTCACATCTTGCAAAGGACTTAATTTCTTTAGGCAGTTAAACAAAATTCCAAGAAATTACCAGGCTGATAGTGTTGCAAGTAATCAGAAACTACCTAGACTTGTGATCCAAAAAACCCGGCACAGGCTCCAAATTTCAAGAGAGAATAAAAGAGTAGAACAATATGTTCATGCTGGGTTTGGCAGGCAAGGAACACCATTCCCAGCAGTGGAACATAGACCCATGGAGCCAGGGTGTATTCAAAACCTGGTAAATCATTAAGTTGATATATGCAATGCAAAACATTGTCGATTACAATTTTTCTTGTCTTTGTTTTTCTTCCTGTTCTGCTAATACATGCTTTTCACTTTCTTCTCGTTCTCCATAGGTTGGTGCTGAGGTTCGAGGTAAAGTTGATGGAGCCTTCGACTCAGGCCTTCTAATGACTGCAACCGTTAATGGGAAGATTTTCAGAGGGGTCTTGTTTTCACCTGTAAGCTCCTCATTACTTCCTCATTAGCAGTATATTTCGAACTCGTATTGAAACCTAATTTTATCTATCAGGCACCTGGTTTCGTATCGAGAGGGGCAATTCTAGCTCAAAATCATGCATCACCAGCAACTCAAATCCCCATTGTTCATCAATTTCCAAACTCCAATCATATTGATACCTTGAAGCCTTCTCATCATCCAACAACATTCTCAGGACAAGAATCCAGTCATAGTTCTCGACAAACTCAAGTGACCAGAACATATCCGGTAATCAGAGCTGCTCCATCATTAGCCAAAGAATCAAATCCAAGAAGTGATCTTCAAGGTGTGGTTCTAACACTAGGAGGACCTGCAAGTGGTCATGCATGACCAATCTGAAGTTCAAAATGTGAGGTAATTAATTCCATTTTGCCTTGTATATCTAAACTAATTTTCCCATTTTATGATGGTACTGATAAAATTCAGGCTTAAAGAGTTGGGCAATTTGGCTAGTCTGAACTCCAAGCCGGTCTTTTGTGCTAACCATCAGGGCAATTGTAAGTTTTCTGTAATATTAAGAGCTTAAGTGACACATTTTGATCTGATCTCAGTCTACTTAGTGTTAACTAATGATTCAATGATATCTACAAATGTTGGAAGTTTGTATACACCTGCTTAATTAAATTGTTGATAAATTCTAAATTTTTTCAATAGCAAATTAAGTACGTGATTGAACACTTAATTACGCAAACATGTTCGTTTTAAGTTGAAGAATTCGGACCTACACCCTTCGCATAATTGAATTACCAGAACCAAATGCATGTTGAGCAGTTCATTAGACTGTGTTCATGTGGATTCAGCGATTGAGTGGACCATTGCCATGCAGACTAGACCCTGCATGGCTGTTGGGTGGTTCTTGGCTGTCATTCATGTCTACACTCTTTCAGAATTTATATTGTCCTTAAAAAACACCTGTTGATCATTTCATGGTGGACGGTAAAGGATTATTGTTGCTGACTGTTAAATTTCATTCCAAACTTTTTTTTTGTTTTTTAGGAGATTGATGTAGTTGATCCGGTTAAGAAAAAAACAAGCTCAAAGAAAAACGTAATTCTATATATAAAAAAACTCTCCACAACTAGAGTTCTAATATTTTTTTAACTGAAATTTAATCTTGATATGATATAGGTTTTTACAATATAAAATCCAAAATTAGATTAGAATTGTGAAAAGATTAAAAAAATAACTAAATTGGCTCAAACAACTTCTTTCAAGTCTACACATACCCTTTATAGAATAAAACCATAAAATCTCCTAATAAAATTTGAGAATGATTTCCATGAGGTCAAATTAAAATTTAAACTTTTTTAGTTATACTAGTCATTTTATACCAACGTGTTTTTTTATTAAGTTAGCCCAGTTATATTTGTTCATATTATGAGTTTAATATTGGGTTTATATATATGATCTAATTGTGATAAATCTACAATTGACTATTAATAATTATCAAATTATTCAAACCTATCTACATTAGATATTGTTACTTATTCAGAATTTGGATTAAATATTTTGATGAGTTTGTTTTTAAAGGGTTGTAAAATCAATCAATTATGTGATATCTCTTCATCTTATCATATAATTTGTTTATGTAATTAAACAAATTATATAAATTATATAAATGTAAGATCTTTGTGTTTCTTTATGAAATTAGTTTCAAGCGATTTAAAATGAGATTTTTAGAGAATTCATTGGTTTTTTTTTTAATAAAAAAAACCATATAAACTTCAAGTGATTACATAAACTTTTTGTTAACTAAAAATGAATAAAAATTATAAAATTGCTATGATAGAGATGAGACTAGCTTGAGAGGAGCCTCGAAGTTTGAGGACTTTTATGAAATGTTTTTTTTTTTAAAAAAAAACTAGAATCCCAGTGGTTCCCAAGGAGTACAAGATTTTAATTGAAAGACATGGATCCCACTATACACCTTGGAAATGTAAGAGCACAGCGCCCGCGCATCTCGCGCGATACTGTCCTAAAACCCCCCCACAGGGAGAAAGAGAGGGTAAAAAGAGTCACAATCAACCGTCTGATCTGTCCCCACGTCATGATTTTTGATTGATGATGATTTACGAAATTTTACTTATTGTCACTGCCTGTCTTATCATTTCAAAAATGACATCTATCCTCTCCTTGTGACTGCGTCATCCATGAAAAAATTAAGGGTAAATTGCATTTTAAACCCTATATATTCATTGAAATTATACTTTGGTCCCTATACTTTTCCATTTCACCTCTCACCCATGCCTCCAAAGAGTTCCAATACGGTCCTTGAAGAATGAAGACCCACCATCATTTTCTCTCACTTTTTTTCATGTCCTTTCTTATCTATTGTCTTTTCTCTCAAATCCCCATGATATTTTCCCAGCAAAAAAGCTTTAAATATTAGGAAAAAGATATTTAAATTAAAATATGGCCCATTATTATGTTCTGTTTGATAGAGAAGAATGGATTTTACGTGGAAATAAAATCGAAAGGTTGAATGAATTCCATCGTTTGGGAAATGGGAGTGAAATTAAGGAAGAAAAATTCCCGTAAGGACCAACTAATCTTTGTCTCTACAAAACTACAGAAAATTGAGAGGAAATTGCAAATGAAATTTAATGATAATTAAGTTGTATCAATGTTATTACTCTAATTTTATTTATTATCTTTTTAATACATTGGCTGGGATTAGTACATTGGCTGTGGAGTTTTGATGTAGTTGGCTTCAACTAGATTTTCGTGATGATAAATCTCTACAGTGTTTGTTTCTGCTCCTTAAAATGGCTACTGCTATATATGAGCTAGAAAGTCAAAGACAGGTTCTGTTGATTTTGCTTATCAAACAAAGGACAAAATTCCTTTTAAATATTGGTTGAAGTTGGCTATAAAGTTTTCCGTTGAGGTAAGTTGTGATTGCTTATGCTGGATGGAAAGAGAGTACTGGAGAAAGATGAGAACATATATCTTGGAGGGCAAAAAGCTAGGGTTCCACTCGAAGAAGATACAATAGGGAGAGGGTAAGGAGCTTTGATTTCTATGTTCAGTTAGCTGGTTCTAGGCTTAGGAGCTTCACGCTATCCATATCACGTAAAGCTCCTCTTCTTCTATCTATATATTCTCTTTAATATGGCATTAAGGATGCATATATATCTTGAATTTGTAGAATTCATTTGAGAAACTGCAATAAAATGAACTGAAGCTTGAAAAAAAGTAAAGGTTTTATTAGTTCAAACTAAAAAAAATGAAAAAACAAAAGGCACGCATCAGACCCTATGGCCTTATGAAGGAGGATAGCTTATGAAATGTATGCAATACAAAGTAGTAGCAAGTCTCCATGCACTCTCAATGAAGTAAAACCACCTTTGTCGCCAATATGGGTTTGTGTACAAAACTGCCGCAGTTGCTAGTACCATTAACTAGCATGCAAAATGACTAAGTTTTACTTTGTTATTTTCTCTATTTTACAAAACAAGTGGAAAAATAGCATGCAAAATGACTAAGTTATTAGTAGATTTAAACCATAAGAATTAAATAAAGAACGGTGTCGTACTTCTTCAGTGGACCGCATGTGTAAAGGCCCCTTTACAAGGGTTCATGCAATGATTACAGCCTTTATCAGGGGGTCTTATTTTGAACTCCCAGAGACCAATACAGGCCTGCATTGCTTTTCTTGGATCTGTCCTTGTAAATTTAACATTATTGTGGCTAATCGACAAGCATCAAAACACATCACTATCAAGGATCAAACCAGAAGAAAGATTAAACGGATACCAAAGGAAAAGAAAACATTATCGATTTGGGTTTTTTTAATTACCCAAAGTAGCCAAGCCCATTACGAAGGCTGTAAAACAGCCCATGCAATTTTGGCAGAATAAACAGCCCATCAGCAGGGAGTTCCAAGTCTCCTTGACTACAATTTTGGCATCATTTATGATCTTTGGTTGGTCAGTTGAAGATTAAAGGATATTCTGTTGAGTTTAAGACAAAATAGCTAAAATTATCTATGAAGCTCGTAATTGATGGTTTTATTTATTTATTTTTTGTAAGCCATTGATAATGTTTTTTTTTCTCATTTTTTTCCTGTCTTCGATCAAATTCATTTTGATGATGTGGATTATAGGAATCTTGACTTCACAAGTCTATGAAGAAAAATAAATGAAAGTGGCTGATGAAATTAATAGCTGCGTCGGAAATCATTTCACTCCATTGACAAAAATTAAGGAAGTGGGGGTAGGCGATATTGATATTTCAAAAGAGATATTCTAAATATTTCACAAGAAATAAAAATCAGTAGGTGCAGTAAGAAGAAATTATTGATAATATAAATCATTTTCTAATCTCTTCTGCCATGTATTTCATAAGATCAAATCAATTGTTCATATACAGCACCTGACTTCCCAAGTCTATGAAGAAAAGCAAAGCAGAAAACAAGAAGTTGGAATATCCTTTAATCCAACACCACAAACCGAGCGATCTGTGCCGTGGTGCGGGCCCCTGGCTAGCACTGTCCGTGAAGACTCTCTCATTCAATGAAGCCCAAGTCTCCCTTGGATAATTCAGCATAGAAAATTCAACGATACAGATATTGTCACTGTCCGATCAAATGCATGAAGAGGACAAATTAAATTGTATATAAGAGACAGCTTGCTTGCTTTTGTATTCGGTCAAGTAGGAGCGCTATGAAGATGAGGCAAATGTGGGTGTGCATGCTGCTCATGGCACTGGCCTTCGTCAACGAGCGGTGCCATTGTTGTCTGGAGGAAGAGAGAATTAGTCTCTTAGAGATAAAAGCTTGGTTCAGTCATGCAGGTGCTGGGTCCCATGAGCTAGAAGGTTGGGATAAAGGGCATTTTAATTGCTGTAACTGGGATATGGTTGTGTGTGACAACACCACAAACCGAGTGATCAAACTATATCTTTCTTTCGTAAATTCTGATGCAGTCGAAGACTTGGATCTCAATGCGTCTTTGTTTCTGCCTTTCAAAGAACTGGAGAATCTCGACTTAAGCGGCAACCAATTAGTTGGTGGCTTAAAGAATCAAGGTTCTATGCTTTCAATTTTCTTTTAGTTAACACATAAAGTTAATTATATTTCAAGTAACTTTACATTGAATCTTTATGGATATTGGAATGATTGAGATATATATAACCAGTTAATGTTTTTTGCTTCTGACAATTTTCTTTCAGGTTTTCAAGTACTAGCTTCAGGGTTGAGGAATTTGAAGGAACTTTATCTAAATGACAATAAATTTAACGACAGCATTTTAACATCTCTCAGTGGTTTTTCAACTCTCAAATCTCTATATCTATCAAACAATAGGTTCACAGTAACAATTGATCTCAAAGGTAGAGTTATAAATCATTCCTACCTCGGATGACATTTCTTAGTGAGGCTTAATTTATTCTTTATTAAGATTATTTAATAATTAGATGTGTCTTAATCATTAACTTTTGTTCAATTTTTAAAATTTTATTAAAGGAATGGAGGTGATATATTAGAATTCATGAATATTTGGTTATTAAAATATTGATATAATGTCAAAAAATTAACATATAAATTTATTTTTCATTGAATTTAAAATACTGATATTGGGATGGTTGATATATATATATGTTAATTTTTTTGCTTCTGACAATTTTCTTTCAGGTTTTCAAGTGCTAGCTTCAGGGTTGAGGAATTTGGAGCAACTTGATCTAAGTTACAATAAATTGAACGACAGCGTTTTATCATCTCTCAGTGGATTTTCAACTCTCAAATTTCTAGATCTATCAAACAATAGGTTCACAGGATCAACTGGTCTCAATGGTAAAGTTATAAATCATTCCTA
>Ga0307513_10004545_pt1 | contig 18512 bp, 18 predicted proteins | sample 15_EM_MG_FD_202174 | JGI IMG/M metagenome (GOLD analysis project Ga0307513, IMG submission 202174) | Populus trichocarpa ectomycorrhiza microbial communities from riparian zone in the Pacific Northwest, United States - 15_EM | ecosystem: Host-associated > Plants > Roots > Unclassified | place...
ACGGCCGATGCTCAAGAGATGCTCATCCAGGATGCGCTCCTCGCGCGCGGCGATCCAGGTGATGTCGAAGGCGAGCGAGGCGTGGTTGTTGTAGAGCGTCATCAGCCTGTCGCGCTCGAAGACGCAGAGGGAAACGGGTGAAAGAGCTTCGACTGAATGCTGCATCTCGCCCATGATGGTTCCCTGCAGGCCGATCAGGTCGCCGGGCATGATGTAGTTCAGGATCTGGCGACGGCCGTCCTCCAGCATCTTGTAGCGGAAGCCCCAGCCTGCGAGCACAGTGAAAAGATGAGCGCTGTGCGCCCCCTCGACGAGGATGGTGGCGCCGGCATCGACGGCAAGCTCGCCCTTCTTGAAGCGCGAGACAAATTCGAGTTCGTCGCGGCTGAACTCCCTGAAATGCTGCAGGGGCCGCAAAGGACATTGCTCGCACGGGGTCTTGAACGAATGGATGGGTCTCGACGTCGCCATACCTGCCCTTGCGGTCGCAGAATCGGCGTTCCATCATTGGCGCACCGTCGAGCAAGGAATGCGCAAGGCATGGATTCGTTCCGCCAACGGGGCGGATTTTTTTCGAGGAAACAAGGGTCTGGCCGCCGCCCGATGAAATCCTTGCCGCGCTTATTTCGGGAACTCGAGGCCCATTTCGCGGAAACGCGCGGGATCGTCGCCCCAGTTTTCGCGAACCTTGACGAACAGGAAGAGATGGACCGGCTGTTCTAGAATTTCCGACAGTTCCTTGCGGGAGGCCGTCGAGATCGCCTTGATGGTTTCACCGCCCTTGCCGAGCGCGATCTTCTTCTGGCTGTCGCGTTCGACATAGATCACCTGCTCGATACGCACCGAGCCGTCCTTGCGATCCTCCCACTTCTCCGTTTCGACATGCGAGGAGTAGGGAAGCTCCTGGTGCAGGCGCAGAAACAGCTTTTCACGAGTGATCTCGGCGGCAAGCTGGCGCATCGGCAGATCGGAAATCTGGTCTTCCGGATAATACCATGGCCCCTCGGGAAGCGTCGTCGCCAGATAGTCCATGACGTCTTCGCAGCCGGAGCCGTTTTCGGCGGAGATCATGAAGGTGCGCTCGAAGGCGATCTTCTAGTTGGCGGCGGCGGCCAGCGCCAGCAGATCTTCGCGGTTGACCCGGTCGATCTTGTTGAGCGCCAGGATCTTCGGTTGATGGACTTCCTTCAGGCCTTCAAGGATGGCTTCGGCATCGCCACGCAGACCGCGCTCGCTGTCGATCAGGAGCATGATCAGATCGGCATCCCTCGCTCCGCCCCAAGCCGAGGTCACCATGGCGCGGTCGAGCCGGCGGCGCGGCTTGAAGATGCCTGGCGTATCCATGAAGACGATCTGGGCATTGTCATGGATCGCGATGCCGCGGACGATCGCACGCGTCGTCTGCACCTTGTGGCTGACGATCGAGACCTTGGCGCCGACGAGGCGGTTCAACAGTGTCGACTTGCCGGCATTGGTCGGCCCGATCAGCGCGACAAAGCCCGAATGCGTCGGACCATTGGTTTCTGCGGCGGCAGCTTCGGCCGCGATATCTTCTTCTTGTGTCATTGTCCCGTCAGTTTCCGGCAGGCGATTGCTGCCAAATGCCTTCACGCTCAAGCATCTTCGTCGCCGCGACCTGTTCGGCGGCACGCTTGGACCGCTCTACGCCGGTTTCCGGCTTAATGCCAGCAACTTCCACTGTCACCTTGAAGCGCGGATCATGATCCGGTCCGCTGCGTTCATCAACCCGGTAGACGGGCGTGAGCCCGAATTTCGCATGCGACCATTCCTGCAGCTCGGTCTTGGCGTCGCGCTTGGCGCCGTCGGGCCGCACCGCCCTACCCTGCCAGTAGCGCAGGATGAAGCGGCGGGCGACTTCGAGGCCGCCGTCGAGATAGATCGCGGCTATCAGGCTTTCGACGACATCGGCGCGCACGTTCATCATGCGCTTACCGGTCAACTTCTTCACGTCGGCGCCGGTGCGGATATAGAGGTGGAGATTGAGCTCGTCCGCGACCGCAGCACAAGTTTCGGCGCTGACGAGCTGGTTCAGGCGAACCGAGAGCTCGCCTTCCGCCGCCGTGCCGAAGGTGCGAAACAGAAGCTCGGCGATGCAGAGCCCGAGCACCCTGTCGCCGAGGAATTCCAGCCGTTCGTAGTTGCCGCCCTTTTCCGTGCGGGCGCTGGCATGGGTCAGCGCGCGGTCCAGGCGTTCCTTTTCGGCGAAGTCATGGCCGATCAGGGCTTCGAGCTTTGCGCGGTCCGCCGCAGAAAGCGTCTGCGCCTTAATCATTCAACTACCTTGAAGAGGCGATCCCAGCGCATATTCGTCGGCCACTTCCAGATTTCGCGGAAGGAGGTGTCATTGCCGAGCGAGAAGAAGATGACGCTGGCGCGGCCGACAAGATTTTCCGCAGGCACGAAGCCGACATCGAAGCGGCTGTCGGCCGAGTTATCGCGGTTGTCGCCCATCATGAAATAGTGGCCCTCCGGCACGATGAACTCGCGGGTGTTGTCGCCGCGCGATTCCTGAGACTGATCGAGCGTGTCATAGGTCTTGCCGTTGTCGAGCGTCTCGCGGAACACCGGCTCGTCTTCACCCGGATCGAGCTTGTAATCCGAGGTGAAGACACCGTCCGCAACCTTCGGAACCGGCTTGCCGTTGACGAAAAGCACACCGTTGGTAACCTGGATACGGTCGCCCGGCAGGCCGACGCAGCGCTTGATATAATCGACATCGGGGTTTGGCGGGAAGCGGAAGACGACGATGTCGCCGCGCTTCGGATCGGCGCCCAACAGGCGGCCGCTGAAGATATCGGGCGAGAAGGGCAGCGAATATTTCGAATAGCCGTAAGCGAACTTGTTGACGAAGATGTAGTCGCCGACGAGCAGCGTCGGCATCATCGAACCGGACGGAATGGTAAAGGGCTGGAAAAGCACAGTGCGGATTACCATCGCCAAAATCAGCGCCTGGATGATGACTTTGATATTTTCCCAGAGGGCGTTCGGCTTGGCTTCGACTTTTTCGGACACGCAGTCTTATTCCTTCAAGACGCCGCTAAGGCGCAATTCTTTCTGTCGTTCTCTCTAGCGGCTTCGACCGGTTGCGGCAATGGCGACGACATCAAAAGCGACGAGAGGTCGCGATCAAAGACCCCCGGGCAGCGCCTCGATGATCACGAAAGCCTGCGCCAAGGGATAATCATCCGTTATTGTCAAATGAATGGCGGGCCTATGGCCGGCAGGCAGCATCGATTCCAGGATCAAGGCGGCGCCGCCTGATAAAAGCATGGTCGGCTTGCCACTCGCCAGATTGACGACGCCCATGTCCTTCCAGAAGACGCCCTGTGCGATGCCAGTGCCGAGCGCCTTGGAACAGGCCTCCTTGGCAGCGAAGCGCTTGGCATAGGATGCGGCGCGGTTCGCCCGCTGGTCGGAACGGGCACGCTCGATCTCGGTGAAGCAGCGATGGGTAAAGCGCTCGCCGAAGCGCTCGATGGATTTCTCGACACGGCGGATGTCGATCAGATCGCTGCCAATGCCGATGATCATGCCGGACCCTTCCGTCGCTGCCAATTCTGCATCCGGTTTATACGCTCGACATGTCGCCGACCGGGTCGGCAAGGCGCAGGCGCGCCCTCTCCATCAGCCGCGTGCGGCGGCGTGTCTGAAAACCTCTCACCGTGTAGAACGTCAGCGCATAGAGCGCAACGGAAGTGACGGTCGCCGGCGGTATGGCGCCGACCAGCATCGGTTCCAGCACCGGTTTCCAGAGTTCGGTGAAGTTCAGCTTGTGGAACATGGCGGCGAGATCAACCGTCTGGCCGGCCAGATGATCCGTGCGGCTCAACAGCAGATGGCCGATTTCCCAGGTGATGCCCCAGATAAAGGGATAGGTCAGCGGATTACCGAAGGCTGCGCAGCCGAGAGCGGCGGCCACCATATTGCCGGAGAGGAAATAGGTGATGACGAAAGCCATGACGAAATGCACGCCGATGAAAGGTGTCCACGAGACGAAGACACCCGCGGCGACACCCGCCGCAACCGCATGCGGTGACGCGGTCAGGCGCAGGATGCGCATTGTCAGGTAACGGACCGGGCGAAGGAAACCCTTGCGGGGCCATAGAAGCTCCCGCATCTTTTCCTTGAATCCCGCAGGTTTGCGACGGCGAAACAACATGGCCGGTATTTAGTGCAGCGCACCCGACCATGACAAGAGCGGCAAATGATACCGCACGAAAAACAAGCCGTCAGTCCTCTTTGTATCGAGGAGCTTCTTCATGCCAAGGGGCGTCCGTTTACGCATAACGTCCCTCATCCATCTCAAGTATAAAGTTCAGTATCAGCGATTGCGGAACAGACCGCGGTCGACCTGACGCTGACGAAACTCAAGATCGATACGATCGTGCGAGCCGTTCAGATATGCCATTTCACGTTCATGCGTAGTCGGAGCGCGGAAAGCGCGAGCCATTTTCTTGATAGGTTCAAACATTGCCTTGTCTCATCTTCTGTTTACGTTTCGATGACCAGAAGATAGGCTCGGCAAAGGTTAATTACCACCGCCGCAACATGGAGACAGCCATGCGCTCAGCGCAGCGCTCGCCTTTTTGATGCGCCATTTTGATCATAAAACGATCATAAAATGTGCAATTTTTAAGCCAAGCCCATGATCGGCTTAACAAAAGCTTACTCGTAAAGCCGCCGAACCGTGGCGACGCAATCCAGTTCCTTCATCTGGGCAAGCAGCTGATTGAGCTGCCGCAGATCCCAGACCTCGACCTCGAGCATCATTTCGGTGAAATCGGCCGCCACCCGCACCGTGTTCAGCATGCGGATATTGACGTCGAGGCCTGCGACCGTCTGGGCGACCTTGGCAAGCGTGCCAGGCTCATTCAGCGCATTCACCATGATGCGGGCCATGAAACGCGACTTGTTGGCCTCGTCGAGATCCCAACGCACGTCGATCCAGCGATCGGGCTGATCGTCGAAGCGCTGCAGGGTCGGCGACTGGATCGGATAGATGGTGATGCCCTTGCCCTTATCCATGATGCCGACGATACGATCGCCGGGCACGGCGCCGGTCGGCGCGAACTTGACGTCGACATTGCCGGACAGGCCGCGGATCGGCCCGATATCGGCATCGGCGTCGATATCTGGGGAATCGCCCTTGGTCTTGCCGGGGATCTTGAAGATCATGCCGGCTGCGCTGCGGACGTTGAACCAGCCGTCGTCGCCGGATGGTTTCACGGTGACGCGTTCGTCCTGATGATCGGGATAGACGGCGCGCAGCACATCGAGCGAAGACATCTCGCCGCGGCCGACGGCGGCGATTGCATCCTCGACATCCTTCTGGCCGAGGCGGTGCAGCGCCGGTTTCATCGCTTCGCGCGAGAATATCTTCCCGGCCCTGTCGAAGGTGCGCTCGAGAATGCGGTGGCCGAGGCCGGCATATTGCTTGCGGATCGCCATGCGGGTGGCGCGGCGGATGGCGGCGCGCGCCTTGCCGGTCACGACGATTTCCTCCCAGGCGGCGGGCGGAACCTGCACGCCGGAGCGGATAATCTCGACCTCGTCGCCATTGGCGAGCCGCGTCACCAGCGGCATGATGCGGCCGTTGATCTTGGCGCCCACCGTGGTGTCGCCGATATTGGTGTGCACCGCATAGGCGAAATCGATCGGCGTGGCGCCACGCGGCAGGGCGATCAGCTTGCCCTTCGGCGTGAAGCAGAAAACCTGGTCCTGGAAGAGTTCGAGCTTGGTGTGTTCGAGGAATTCTTCCGGGCTGTCGCCCTCGGCCAGGGCTTCGATGGTGTGGCGCAACCAGGAATAGGCGTTGGATTCGCGAGAGAGGATGTCGCCGTCCGCATTGGTGGCGCCGTCCTTGTAAAGCGTATGGGCGGCAATGCCGAATTCGGCGATTTCGTGCATGCGCTTGGTGCGAATCTGCAGCTCGATGCGCTGGCTGGAGGGGCCGACGATGGTGGTGTGCAGCGAACGGTAATCATTCTGCTTCGGCGTCGAGATATAGTCCTTGAAGCGGCCGGGCACGACACGCCAGCGCGTATGCACGATGCCAAGCGCGCGGTAACAGGCAGGGATGTCCTCGACGATCAAACGGAAGCCGTAGACGTCGGAGAGCTGCTCGAAGGAAAGCGACTTCGACTGCATCTTGCGGAAGACGGAATAAGGCTTCTTCTGCCGGCCCTTGACATAGGCGCTCGTCAGGCCGTTTGCGACCAGCAGGTCGCGCAGTTCCGCCTCGATCTTCTTGACGATGCCTTCGTTGCGCTTCGAGAGCTCTTCCAGCCGTCTGGTGACAGTCTCGTAGGCTTCCGGATTCATATGGCGGAAGGAGAGCTCCTCCAGCTCCTCGCGCATATCCTGCATACCCATGCGGCCGGCGAGCGGCGCATAGATTTCCATCGTCTCCTCGGAGATGCGGGCGCGCTTGTCGGCCGACATGTGGTCGAGGGTGCGCATATTGTGCAGGCGATCGGCGAGCTTGACGAGCAGCACGCGCACATCGTCGGAAATGGCGAGCAGCAGCTTGCGCAGGTTTTCCGCCTGCTTGGCCTTCTTGGTGACGAGATCGAGCTTCTTGATCTTCGTCAGACCCTCGACGAGCCGGCCGATATCCTCACCGAAAAGTTCGTCGATCTCGGCGCGCGTCGCCGTCGTATCCTCGATCGTATCGTGCAGCAGGGCAACCGCGATCGTCGATTCATCGAGATGCATGTCGGTGAGGATGGCGGCGACCTCGAGCGGGTGTGAAATATAGGGATCGCCGCTCGCGCGCTTTTGCTGGCCATGCTTCTGCATGGCGTAAACATAGGCCTTGTTCAGCAGTGCTTCGTTGGCATCGGGCTTGTATTGCTGAACCCGCTCCACGAGCTCGTACTGCCGCATCATTCCAAAGCCACTCCAATAAAAATAAAAGCGCGCCAATCAACGATTGGCGCACACATGGGCAATAATATGCCTAAGCAATAAAGGCGCAAGATTGACGATTGGTAATCGTCGTTCTTTTGCATCGCATGAAGCTCTTTTCGGATCGATCAGATCGATCCCGGGATCGCCAGCGACCCCAGCCTATGCGCTTAGTAGTCGTCGCTCTTTTCCGGCGGCACCAGGCCTTCGATGCCGGCAAGCAGCTCTTCTTCCGACATCTGGTCGAAAGTAATCGTTTCCGGCACGTCGTCCTGCTCTTCGCTGTCGGCTGTGGCGACACCACCGGCGGCGATCATGCTTGCCGGATCGGGCTCGGGCTCGTCGACTTCGACATGCTTCTGCAGCGAATGGATCAGATCTTCCTTGAGGTCATCGGGCGAAAGCGTCTCGTCGGCAATTTCGCGCAGAGCCACCACAGGATTCTTGTCGTTGTCGCGATCGATGGTGATCGAGGCACCCTGGGAAATCAGCCGGGCGCGGTGGCTGGCGAGCAGAACCAGCTCGAAGCGGTTCTCCACCTTGTCGATGCAATCTTCAACTGTGACACGGGCCATTGCCTGTCCTTTACGGTCGTCATTTCGGGATTAACACGCCCGATACAATTAAAACCGGGCAAATACAAGTTTTTCATTCCGGCTCCCCCTCGTCTTTATCCGCGCCTGAGCTAAATTTCCATGGAGAATGTGACATTTCCACCGAGGGTTGCTTGGAATATGCCGAATCGTGCCCTAAATCTTTCATATATGAATAATTCATAAAGTAAGGAAACAAATCGAAATCAAAACACAAGCTATTGTTTTTATTGAAATTTAGCGAGTGTAGATTTCGATGACTCTCATTGGATTGGTAAGCGATGTTTGACCCACGCGAAAAAATTGCACTCTTCATTGACGGCGCCAACCTCTACGCTGCATCCAAAAGCCTCGGTTTCGACATAGATTACCGCAAGCTATTGAAAGCATTCCAGAAACGCGGCTACCTCCTGCGCGCTTACTATTATACCGCGCTGATCGAAGATCAGGAATATTCTTCGATCCGGCCACTGATCGACTGGCTCGACTACAACGGTTACAAGGTCGTGACCAAGCCCGCCAAGGAATTCACCGATTCCATGGGCCGCCGCAAGATCAAGGGCAACATGGATATCGAGCTCGCGATCGACGCCATGGAACAGTCTGAAACTGTCGACCATCTCGTCATCTTCTCCGGTGACGGCGACTTCACGAATTTGGTCGAGGCTCTGCAGCGCAGAGGCCGCAAGGTATCGGTGATCTCGACGATGGCGACCCAACCGCCGATGATCGCCGACGATCTGCGCCGCCAGGCCGACCATTTCATCGATCTCCTGTCGCTGAAGGCCGAAATCGGCCGCGATCCCTCGGAGCGGGCGCCACGCCCGGCCGAAGTCGCCCCGGCCAGCGATTTCGAGGACTAATCTCATCAGGCACTCGAAGCCGACCGGCCGCGACAGTCAGAGGATGATTGCGGCCAAGGGTCCCGATTTCAAAAGCAAATAGGGCGCCGCCGTAGGATCAGCCGTTATCCTTCAGTAGGCGGCTCTTCTGCCGATTCCAATCGCGTTCCTTCTCGGCCTCGCGCTTGTCGTGCAATTTCTTGCCCTTGGCCAGCGCCAGCTCCATCTTCGCCCGACCGCGATCATTGAAATAGATCTTCAGCGGGATCAGCGTCATGCCTTCACGATTGATGGCGGAACGCAGGCGATGAATTTCACGGCCCGACAGCAGCAGCTTACGGCGCCGGCGCGGCTCGTGGTTGAAGCGATTCGCCTGCAGATATTCCGGCAGGTAGGAATTGATCAGCCAGATCTCACCGCCCTCATCCGAAGCATAGGATTCGGCGATATTGGCCTTGCCCTCGCGTAGCGACTTGACCTCTGTGCCCATCAGCACGAGGCCTGCCTCGTAGGTATCGATGATCTCGTAGTTGTAGCGGGCCTTGCGGTTTTCGGCCACAACCTTGTTCACCACGCGCTGGCTGCCTTTGGGGGCCATGACGATATTCCATTACTTTCAGGGCGCGAGAAGTCGCACCCTCATTCCTTGCCCTTTATGTAAGGGAACGATCCCGCCTTGTGAAGACGGCCGGGCTCTTCAGTTCAGCAGGCCTGCATGGCGCATGGCGGCGTCGATTGCCGATTCCGTTGCCGGCTCCAGCGTCGAGAGCAGCGGCGAACGGACGTTGCGGGTCATGCGACCGAGCTTCGCAAGCCCGTATTTGGCGCCGCAAAGGCCCGGCTCCAGGAAGATCGCCTTGTGCAGCGGCATCAGCCGGTCCTGATATTCCAGCGCGCGGGCATAGTCGCCGACCAGCGTCGCTGCCTGGAAATCTGCGCACAGGCGCGGCGCGACATTGGCCGTGACCGAGATGCAGCCTACTCCGCCATGGGCATTGAAGCCGAGCGCCGTCGCATCTTCGCCCGACAGCTGCCTGAAATCCTTGCCGCAGGTGATGCGCTGCTCGGAGACGCGCTCGATCTTGCCCGTCGCATCCTTGATGCCGACGATATTCTTATGCGCCTTGGCAAGCGCGCCCATCGTTTCCGGCGTCATGTCGACCACCGAACGGCCGGGGATGTTGTAGATGTAGATCGGCAGATTGACCGCCTCTGCAATCGCCGAAAAATGCGCGATCAGGCCTTTCTGCGTCGGCTTGTTGTAATAGGGAGTGACAACAAGCACGGCGTTGGCACCGACCTTTTCAGCATGCTGGGCAAGCTCGATCGCCTCGCGCGTGTTGTTCGAGCCGGCGCCGGCCATGACGGGAACGCGCTTGGCGGCGACCTCGATGCAGAGTTCCACCACCCGCTTGTGCTCGGCATGCGACAGCGTCGGAGACTCGCCTGTCGTGCCGACCGGAACGAGACCGCCGCTGCCCTCTTTGATCTGCCAGTCGACGTGAGCAGCGAAGCTGTCTTCGTCGATCAATCCGGCATCGGTGAAGGGGGTGACGAGGGCGGGAATGGACCCATTGAACATGCAAAGCTCCTCACGACCAAATCCTTGCTTCGGCCGCATTCCATGAATATGAGTTGCGCACCATAGAGCGGTCAAATCATCGCGACAAGCGCGTAGAGTTCGGTTTAGGGCAAATTCCGATAGCAGATGTGAATGAATTTTACCTGATATGGTAAGGTTTCGTTAAGATGCCTCCCGCCAAATGGCAGGGCGTGTTTTCGGTGCGGGTATTTCGGATGAAGAAAGCTGTCCTGATCCTGTCCGCCTTCGGCCTTGTTGCCGCGGCGTGGGGCAGTGTTGCGTCGCCGCTTCCCGGCGAGGGCGTTGCCGTGCCGGTCGTTAAGCCGCTCGGCTTCATTCCCGAGACATCCATACCGGAATCGATCACAACAGGCGCCATCCCGCGCAATCCGGCAGTCGCGCCTGTCAACAGCGACCTGAAGGCCGGCCTCGATGCACTTTCCGACAAGGACCCGCAGCAGGCGCTGACGATCCGCAACGGCATGCGCGACGGCACGCTCGACCGCCATATCCTCACCTGGGCGATTGCCGTTTCCGGGTTGAAGGGCATCCCCTCCTATGAAATCGCCAGCGCTTCGCAGGAGCTCAAGGGCTGGCCGGGGCTTTTGCGGCTGCGCGCCTATTCCGAGCGCGCGCTCTATGATGAAAACCCCGCCCCTTCCGCCGTGCTCGCCGCCTTCGGCGATACCGCACCCGAGACGATGCAGGGCGCCGTCATCCTCGGCAGGGCGCTGGTTGCGACAGGTAAGCAAGCGCAGGCGGCAAAATATATCCGCAAGGTCTGGCACGGAGAAGGTCTCGACAAGGCGACCGAGGATAAGATTCTCGTCGAATTTTCTGCCCTCCTGACACCCGCCGATCATAAGGCGCGGATGGACTATCTGATGTATCGCGGCCGGGTGGCGCAAGCCAAACGCTTCGGCGACATGGGCCAGGCGCAATCGCTCTACAAGGCGTGGGCGGCCGTCGACGGCGGTGCCAGCAATGCCGGCGCGCTGCTCAACACAGTCGACGCGAAATGGCTGGGCGATGCCGGCCTGCTGTTTGCGCGGATCGAATATCTGCGCAGGCAGGACAAATATGCCGAAGCGGCGGCGCTGCTGGAGCAGATGCCGCGCGAACGTAGCGAACTCGTCAATTCCGGTGAATGGTGGAACGAGCAGCGCATCGTCAGTCGCGGTCTCGTTGACCTCGGACAATTCAAGCCAGCCTATCGCATCGTCGCAAACTACGCCGCGACGAGCCCGACGGATATCGTCGAGGCCGAGTTCCATGCCGGATGGTATGCGCTTCGCGGCCTGCAGGACCCGGCAACGGCGGAAACGCATTTCCGAAAGATCCTCGAGACCTCCAATGGGCCGATCTCGGTCTCGCGCGCCTGGTACTGGCTGGGACGGGCAGCGGAGGCTGGCGGCCCCGGCAAATCCAGCGAATTCTATGCGAAAGCCGCAAGTTTTCCCGGCACGTTCTACGGCCAGCTCGCCGCCGAAAGGCTGGGGCGAAAGACGTTGAACGTCGCCTACCCCTCGCCGAGTGCGGCTGACCGGCAGCGCCTCCAGGCGCGTGAAGCCGTGCAGGCGATCGCCAAGCTTGAGGCAGCGGGCCATGGATGGCGGGCCGACATTCTCTATCTCGCGCTCGCCGACCAGTTGCAGAGCCCCGGTGAACTGGCGATCCTTGCGGCACAGGCCGAACAATCCGGCGACCATCATCTCTCGCTGCAAATCGGCAAGATCGCCTATGGGCGCGGGGTCGATGTCGCAGCGCTCGCCTTCCCGGTCGGCGTGATCCCGGCAAACGCCAATATATCAGGCTCCGGCAAGGCGCTCGCCTATGCTATCGCCCGGCAGGAAAGCGCCTTCAACCCGGCCGCCGTTTCGGCGGCGAATGCGCGCGGCCTGCTGCAGCTTCTGCCCGGAACCGCCCAGGCGGTCGCCAAGCGCCACAACATCACCTATTCGAAGGACAAGCTGACGGCCGATGCCGGCTATAACGCGACGCTCGGCGCGCATTATCTCGGCGAACAGATCGACGCCTTCGGCGGCTCCTATATCCTCACCTTCATCGCCTATAATGCCGGGCCGAAGCGCGTGCCTGAATGGATCGTCCGCTACGGCGACCCGCGCGGCAGGCCGATCGACGAGATCGTCGATTGGATCGAGCGTATCCCCTTCCCCGAGACGCGCAACTACGTGCAGCGGGTGATGGAGAATTACGAGGTCTACAAGGCGCGCCTTGGCCAACCGACCGATATCGAGCGCGACCTCATCGGCGGACGCAGCGCCACCTGAAGCCATTTGGCGCAGCCAGAAAAGCAGGCTACATCATCGGGATCGAACAGGTCTCGAAGGGGATGCCATGCCGGATGCGGATGCAGGTGATTTCCAGGAACGGTTTTACACTTCCTTTGATGGGCTGAGGCTCTATGCCCGCGACTACCGGCCTGACGAGGCGGCAACCGCCGGACGGCTGCCGGTGATCTGCCTGCCCGGCCTGACCCGCAATACGCGGGATTTTCATCCACTCGCACTACTTCTCTCCCGGGATACAGCAATGCCACGCAGAGTGATCGCACTCGATTCGCGCGGGCGGGGGAATTCGACCCGGGATGAGAACAAGGCAAATTACAATCTCGCCATCGAGGCCGGCGATGTCATTACCGCTTGTACAGCGCTCGGCATCGAGCGAGCGATCTTCATCGGCACATCACGCGGCGGGCTGATCCTTCACCTGATCGCGACGACAAGGCCGGATCTTCTCGAAGCCGTCATCCTCAACGATATCGGACCGGTAATCGAGGCAGAGGGGCTGGTGCGGATCCGCGATTACCTCAACAGCAGCAGGAAGCCGGCGGACTGGAACGAAGCAGTCGATATACTGAAGGAAACGCATGGTGCATCGTTCACAGCACTTGGAGAGCATGATTGGCGCGAAATGGCGCTTGCCCTTTATCACGATGTCGGTGAGAGGCCTGTCGCGGACTTCGACCCTGCGATCGCCGAGCAGCTGAAATCGGTCGATTTCAGCCAGCCGCTGCCCGATCTCTGGTCGCAATTCGAAAGCCTGAGCCCGTTGCCGCTCATGGTGATCCGCGGCGAAAACTCCACTCTTCTGTCGGAGGAGACTGTGCGTGAGATGGCGCACCGTCATTCCGGCTTGACCTCGGTGATAGCCGAGGGGCAAGGACATGCGCCTCTGCTGCATCTCGCAAGCATTCCCACTGCAATTCAGGCTTTTCTCGCTGCTTGCCGATAGGCTTCCCCAATCGAGTCTCGGATAAAATGTGTGTGCCCAAATACAAAAAGCCCGGCTCAAGAGCCGGGCTTTCCTGATTGACCGAAGTCAGATCAGATTAGAACGAACGCTGCAGGCGGAAGTAGCCCGAGGTTACGTCCTCACCATCATCCGGATCGCGGTACTGAATCGAAGCCTTGGCGTAGAAGTTGTCGACGATCTGGTAATCGAGCGTCAGACCGACCTTCCAGGCATCGCCGAGACCGTCGAAGTCATCCGGAACGCCAACCTTGGTCGGGGTGCCGTAGTAGTTGCCGTAGTACTGAACAGCCGGGGTGATCTTCAGCTTGTCAGTTGCCTTGATGGCGTATTCGGCAGCAATTGCCCATTCAGCCTGAGAGTAGTAGGAGTTCGGGCCGGAAGAGTATACGGCGGCGAGGCCGAGCGTACCGGGACCGATTTCAACCGTACCCATTGCACGGACAGCGCCATCTTCATTGTCGACGTCGTAGCCGGCAGTGACCTGGTAGCTGAACGCGCCAGCCTTGCCGCCGAGGCCGACAGCAACGCCGAAGTTGTTGGCTTCTTCGCCGACCTTGTAAACGCCGTCTTCCAGTTCATCAACGCTGATGCCGGCGTAGAAATCGCTGGTTTCATACTGATAACGGAGAGAGTTGTGCAGCGTTACAACAGAACCGATGTCGTCGGTTTCGCCGGAGAGGCCATCGTCCCACCAGCTGTAGAAGAGACCGGCGCGGAAGCCAGCAACGTCGAGGTAAGCGGAGTCAAGCTTCGAAGCCTGATCCGTGGCGTTGTCAGCATTGAACTGCATGACGATGACGCCGGTCAGCGGACCGTACTCGGTGTCGCTCTTGGCCGTGAACTGAACCTGACCGCGGGTCGTTGCATCCCAGTCGGAGTCACCACCGACATCTTCGGCAATGTTGACCTGGAAACGGATGTAGCCGTTGATCTTGAGGCAGGTTTCGGTGCCCGGGATGTAGAAGTAGCCGGTGCCGTAAGCGTCGCAGACGCGGACGTATTCAACCGGTTCCGGCTCGGCAGCAACAATAGCGTCAGCAGCCTGAGCACCGGAAACTACTGCCAAAGCAGCAGCGGAGCCGAGAAGAAGGCTCTTGATGTTCATAAATGACCTCCAATTCAAAGTTTCGATCGGGTTTGGGATCTTTCGCTGAGCAGCGTTCCCTGCCCCACCCCCGTGTTTCAAGAAGTCGGACGATCAAGCGCCCTCTCTTCCGAGGTTGAAAATACAAGACGGAAGCCGTCACGCAATCACCAACTTGTGTAGTTGGGGGGTTTGGAAGAGCCTTCCCGATATTCTGTTGCTGAAAGGACACAAGTCGGGCAGGCGGCCTCGATTTCTTTTATGTTTTGTTAAGAAAACCCTGATTTTGCGGTTATTTAGCTCGCACTAACAAAGAGTTGGACATGCGTTTTGTGACACATTCATGACACTTTTTGGACAAAGTCTGGCTTTTGAAGGAAATGTCTCGGCTGAAGGAGATGTAGCCGGGCGTTAGACCGATACGATTTCGCCACCTGTCCGAGCGTGGCGCGGGAGGTGATTCCCGCCGGCGATTCTCTCGCCCGAGGCGGAGATATTTTTCGTTAGCGCGGCTATCAGGTATAGCCGACTAAGAGAACACGCTTCCCCGCCGAAACTAAAGACTGACAGGCATTGGGAAAATCGTAATGGCGGAGAAGATGGGATTCGAACCCACGATACGCTTTTGACGTATACTCCCTTAGCAGGGGAGCGCCTTCGACCACTCGGCCACCTCTCCGGTGCGGCCTAACTATGGTGACCGGCTTGTGAATGCAAGGGTTTTTTGAGCTTTCACCAGAAGAAATACATTCGGCGGAATTCGGCTCGTTATGCGAGCAAGCCTTACTTTGTGCCGCGATCCAGCGAGATTTCAGGAGAGTTTGATCGCGCTTCGTTCTCTTCAATGAAGGAGAAGCCGAGCTTCGCCGCAGATGAAACAAGCGCACCCTTGTAGCAAGCAAAGGGCGAGTAAGGCGCGTTGCGACGATTGGCCCCAGGTTCAGCCGAGCAGGCGCTTGAGATCGGCGGAGGGATCGGCGAGAATCGATCGGTCGGGGTTGATACCGGATTCCAGCAGCTTCTTCCCGGTTACATAGGCTTTTGCGTCGTTGATCGCATCGACGGCGATCAGCGAGCCTTCCTTGAAGTACCAGATAGAATGGGCGCCTTCGCGGGCGCCGGGGCGCAGCAGCGTCTGGTCATAGCCGAGATTAAAGCCGGCGATCTGCAGCTTGACGTCATACTGGTCGGACCAGAACCAGGGCTTCGGGTCATAAGGCTCGCTGCCGCCAGCGATGACGGCTGCCGCCGCTTCGGCCTGGTCGACGGCGTTCTGTACGGATTCGAGCCTGATGCGACCGCCCTGCCAGGGAAGAGCGGCGCAATCGCCTGCCGCGAAGATCGCAGGATCGGAGGTGCGGGCGAATTCATCGACGATGATGCCGTTGGCGACGTCGAGGTCGGCTTCCTTGGCGAGTTGGTCGTTCGGCACGACGCCGATGCCGACGACGGCGAAATCGATATCGATGACGGACCCATCGGACAGCGCGGCACCCGCGACGCGGCCATCCTTGCCGATCAGATGCTTGAGCCCGGTCTTCTCGCGGATCACCACGTCGTGGGCCTCATGGATCACGCGTATGATATCGGCGGTTTCCTTCGCCGCAACACGCTGCAGGATGCGGTCGGCCATTTCGATGACGGTGACTTCGAGGCCGCGGTGGCGCGCGACGGCTGCGGCTTCGAGACCGATATAACCGCCGCCGATGATGAGGACGCGGCGGCCGGGGCGCATCTCGTCGGCGAGCAGATCGGCATCGCGCTTGTCGCGGGCGACGTAGACGCCTTCAAGATCGCCACCGATCGCTGCCGGCAGCCGGCGCGGCGTCGAGCCGGTCGCAAGCGCCAGCGTGCCATAATCGAGAACGGAGCCGTCCTGCAGCAGGATCTGCTTGCTGTCGCGCTTGATCTGTTCGGCCCATGTCGAAAGACGCAGGTCGACATCATTGTCGGCATACCAATGCTCAGGGCGGAACAGCAGGCGGTCGAAGGTCATCTCGCCGAGCAGGTATTTCTTCGAAAGCGGCGGGCGCTGGTAAGGAGGCACGTCCTCCGCGCCGATAAGGGTGATCGGGCGCGTATCCTTCAACGCACGCAGCTTGGCCGCCAATGCGAAACCGGCCTGTCCCGCGCCAATGATCACCAGTCTGTCCGTCACGATGTCACTCCCGAAGCTGCGCCCGAAAACCAAGTCAAGGCCCTATCCCCTGCCCCACGTGCCGTCAACGGAAAGCGGCCTTCCATTCAGCCGATCTCGATCCAACGACGCTCGTGGAAGGACTGTGCCATGGCATGCACCGACTTCTCTATCCTGAGACCGTCTTCGAATGTCACGATCGACGACGGCTCGCCTGATATTGCCCGGATCAGTTCACGGCATTCGATGATCTTCAGATCGTTGAAGCCGAGGCCATGGCCAGGCGCCGGGATGAACCGATCATAAGGCTGATGCACGGGGGCCGCCAGTATCTTGCGGAAACCCTGTTCGGAGCTGCGGCCTTCAGCCTGATAGAGTTCGAATTCGTTCATGCGCTCCTGGTCGTAGACGATCGAGCCTTTCGAGCCGAAGATCTGCAGGGCGATGCGGCCCTTGCGGCCCCAGGCGGCGCGATTCGCCATCAACACGGCGGAGATGCCGCCGCCGAGCCGCATCAGCACGTTGGCGGCATCGTGGTTCTCGACGGCACGGCGACCGCCCTGGCTCAGCGGGCGGTCGGTATAGGGCTTCACCATATCCGTTATAACAGCCTCGACATGGCCGAAGAGATACCAGAGCAGCGACAGCGGGTGCACGGCGAAATCGTCGAGCGCGCCGTAACCTGCGGATTGTTCGCTCTTCCAGTAGAAGAAGGCATCGGGATCGGCCATGAAATCCTCGTCCATCTCGACGCGGATATGATTGATGGTGCCGATGGCGCCTTCGCCGATCAGCGTCTTGATGTGCCGCATGACAGGATTCTGGATGTAATTATAGCCAAGCGCAGCGACCTTGCCTGATGTTTTCGCCGTTGCCAGCATGCGCTCGGCATCGGCATAGGCCGGCGCCATCGGCTTTTCGCACCAGACATGCTTGCCGGCCTCAAGGGCGGCGATCGCCATCTCGGCGTGGAACTGGTTGGGTGTGGTGACAGAAACGACATCGACCTCGGGATCGGCGATCAGCATCCGCCAGTCGGCCGTCGCCTTCTCGAAGCCGAATTCGCCAGCACGGGCCTCTGCAAGCCCGGCATTGGCTTCCGCCAGATGCACGAGACGCGGGCGCTCGACATCGCCGAACACCGTCTTTATCGCATTCCATGCCAGCGCATGGCACTTGCCCATATAGCCGGTGCCGATCAAACCGATGCCGAGTGGCTTCATTTCCCGTCTCCTCAAGGCTGCGCGCGGATTTCTGGAATATTTGGACCATTTTGACAAGAGGCCGTTCATGGGACATTTCACGGGCCTTCCTGGAGATATTGCCCAAAAGAGCTTCAATTACAAAGGATTAAAAACAATTAGGCGCACCGTTTGAAATCGTCTATGCTCGACAATATGGAATGTTTGTTTCATCTCTTGAGCTGCGAGCATGGATAACGACCCCCAGAGGCAGGCGCGCGTGCCGCGTGATTTCGAAAGCTTGCGCAGCACGATCATCGAGCGCAAGGCGAGCATGCCGAAGCGGCTGGCGCAGGTCGCCGCCTTTGCGCTCAGCAATCCCGACGAGATCGCCTTCGGCACGACGGCAAGCATCGCGACCGCTTCCGACGTCCAGCCTTCGACCTTGGTGCGCCTGGCGCATCATCTGGGCTACGAGGGTTTTTCCGACCTGCAAAGCATCTTCCGCGAAAGGCTGCGCGACCGGACGCTGAGCTACGAGGAACGGCTCGTCACGCTGGAGCAATCGAGCGGCGATGATGAGGACGCCAATCTGCTCTCCGGCTTCATTGCCGCGGCCAGTCAGTCGGTCAACCGGCTGGCGGCGACGGTGCAGACCGACACCTTCGCCAAGGCGATCGATATTCTTGCCGCCGCCGAGACGATCTATCTGATCGCCAAGCGGCGCTCCTATCCGCTGACGGCACACATGACCTACGCTTTTTCCAAGCTCAACATCCGTCACCAGATCGTTGCCTCGCCGAACGGCGTCGACCCTGAAATGGTGCAATTCGCGACGCCGAAGGACGCGGCGATCGCGGCGAGCTTCTCTCCCTATGCGGCAGACAGCC
>Ga0307513_10004546_pt1 | contig 18509 bp, 16 predicted proteins | sample 15_EM_MG_FD_202174 | JGI IMG/M metagenome (GOLD analysis project Ga0307513, IMG submission 202174) | Populus trichocarpa ectomycorrhiza microbial communities from riparian zone in the Pacific Northwest, United States - 15_EM | ecosystem: Host-associated > Plants > Roots > Unclassified | place...
GTGGCCGGGCAGGTTGTCGGGCGACCCTTCGATCGACGACAGGTTGAAGCCACGACTGAAGCTCGCCGTCGAGGGTGGCGGGGTTGGTGTTGGCGTTGGCGTTGGCGTGGGTGTTGGTGTTGGCGTCGGGCTGGGTGTCGGCGACGGCTTTGGGCCGGTCGCACCGCTGTTTCCGGCCGGGATACCGCCGCTTTTGCCCGACGACGCGCCGCCACAACCGGTCAGCACGACGGCGGCGCCGACACTCAGCCAACGCAGCATCTTGCGGCGATTCGGTCCGCCATCATTGCCGATTTCACTTTGATCCGTCACAAACCCAATTTCCTCGTAGTCAAATAAAAATCCGTATCCACCCCAAAGACCACCAATATTACTCGAAAGAAGTCAGTGAATCATTTGGGGTGCTCGATGGCCGGCAGGTTCGGGTTGCAGCATCTTGTCACTATCGATCGACTAACCGCCCCAACGCCTCACGGTCGGCAGCTGCGCTGGTGCAGACGCCATCGCATCGGTCATCGGCCGGAATCTCCGGCAGGGAGAGGCGACAGCTGGAGATGAATCCAACCGAATAAAGGCGTTCGATAGGTGTAAAACAGCTTGGTCGTTCAACAAGATCGTACGATAGGAGCGACACACCGCTCCGACATGGACGCAAGCATCCACTATACAATATGCTTATGGTTAGATGATAATTATGGAGTACGTCGTTGGAGCGCGACCATATGCAACCCTTACTATTTGTCGTTCTTCGACGCTACTTAGCGGAGCAGCCGAATCGAGCAAGTAATCCGAAAGGGGTATGGTGGTGGATCATCGAACGTCGATGAACGGCACGACAGTTGTCGAGGAGTTGGCCAAGGCGCGTGATGCAGTCGGGGGAGCAGCCTGCACGATCAGATGATATTTCCCCAGAATTCAATGCCTTCGTCTACGGCTACGTCGGGCCATTGCGCCAGGCAACAATGCGCGAATCGTTTCGCGATGCGGCCCGAAGTTGAGATATGTTCGGCGTTTGCGATGCTGTCGATCCAGATCGTCTTTGCGGCGAACAGACGCCCAAGGACGATAAAAGGCAACATCGGCGCCGATCCGGTGGTGAGAATGGCGGCCGGTCGCTCCTTCCAGAGGATACGCAGCGCGCGGACGAACACCGGCGCGAAGGTCTTCAGCCGAAACCGTGATGCGTCCGGAACCGTATAATAGCGCTGGCCGGAAACGACCTCCGCATAGCTGTCGAACGTCGAGACGTAGGCGACATCGAATCCCGCAAAGGCCGGACGAAGCCGCAGCAATTCGATCCAATGCCCGCCGCCGGACGCGCCGACCAGCAGGCGAGGCAGATTGGGGACGGCGGCACTTTCGACGAGATCCCGTGGTGTCGCCGACGACCGGTCGCGCGCCGCTTTCGACGAAAGCTGATCGAGCGTCACGCCGGCCATCAAAGCCGGCGTTCGGCGATGCGTACGGTGTCGCCGGGCCGCACGGGCGTCGAGGGCGTCAGCGGGACGGTGATCTCGCTGTTGGTGAGGTCGCGGGTGATGAAGATCGTCTTCTCATTGGCGCGATAGGTGAAACCCTGAGCGGTGGCGACCGCCTTCAGGACGGTGAGGCCGTTGGTAAAGGGATATTGCCCCGGTTTGCCGACTTCGCCGAGGATGTAATAAGGTCGATATTCGATCACCTCGGCCGAGACCTTGGGGTCGCGCACGATCTTGCGTTCGACCAGCGCGTTGGCGATCTTTGCCTGTAGTTCCATCGGGGTTACGCCAATTGATGGAATTGCGCCGACCAGCGGCAGCGCGATGGCATTGTCGGCGCCTATGGTGAACTCGCCGCTCAGATTCTCGAAGCCAAAGGTCGTCACGCGAACCTTGTCGCCGGCGCCCAACGTATAAGCGGTTGCCTGCGGCGACGGCCCGATCGGTAGCGGCGCGGAAGCGCAGCCGGCAAGCGCGATCGCCAACGCCGACGCGATAAAAGCTTGATACATCCTCATGACACTTCTCCCCATGAAGCCGTCACGGCATTGAACGTCCCCGTATCACCTCGGCTGGGCCGCATTGCCGCGATAGGCTTCCTCCACGAATTGATCAGATTGTGCCGCCGCGCTTGCCTCAGGGGCGAGCGCGGCGCGGTAACAGGCTTCGACATCGCGCAGGACGCGAGGCCACCCGAATGTCTCCAGGCGATCGTCGAGGCGGCTGCGTTCGGTGTCGTCGCATGAATAATAGGAAAGGTCGGTCAGGAATCGATCGAGGCTATCGTCGCGATCGAAATCGATCGCCGTGCCGAACCCGATCCGATCGAGAGTGCGGCGGAAAGCGGGAATATCGCTCAACAGCGGATAGAGACCGGCGGCGATGCCTTCTACAGCCGCGAGGCCGAAGCCTTCGTAGGTCGACGCACAGGCATAAACCCGTGACCGCGCAATCAGCGTGGACAGGGTTGCGTCGCTTGGCGACGCGTGAAATTCCACCATCGGGGCGATGTCCAGAGTCCGGCACAGCAGTCGCAGCGACGCCTGCGAGACACCCATCTCCTTGCCCGCGATGATCAATCGCCATTCGGGATCGCGAGCGGCAAGCCCGGCAAACCAATGCAGCAGCCGCTCGAGCCCCTTGTTGGGTGCCAGCCGGCCAAAATAGATCATGGTTTTGCCGCTGTGCTTCGCGAGCCCGGCGAAGCGCTCGGTATCGACCGCGTTCTCAACCACGAGCACTCGGTCGGGCGCGATTTGACGGAAGGTTTCGGCATCCTGCACGCTCGATGCCAGCACGGCGGCAAAGCGCCGCAGCGTGAATCGAGTGATGGTGTGAAACCAGACGCGCTTGAGGGTGTGCGCAAACCGGGTGTGAAAGAAGCCGCCATGCGTCGAAACGACCATTGTCGACCGATGCAGCCAATGGGTCCAGGCAAGATAGTCCGCGGCGAACTCGATGCCATGGACATGGACCAGGTCGGGGCGTCCGAGTTGGCGAAGAATCCCCGGAGCAACCGGATAGCGAATGCCGCCGATAAAACCGACGCGCCGGATTTGGACGCCACCACGCCAATCCACCGGTGGCAGGGTGGCGGTCGGGCCATCGAAGATGCGGTTGAGCGTGACCACCCTCACGCGGTGCCCGGCGGCCGCCTGGCGCTCGGCGAGCGCCCGGACGAAATTCTCCATACCGCCGATTCCGGGGGGATATTGCCGGACGACATGCGTGATCCGCAAGCCGGCCGGTTGCATGCCGTCATGCGTCATGGATCAATACGCATGCGGATCGCTCAGCATGCGGGGCAGCGTCAGAAGGATGATACGAAGATCGCAGGCGAGCGACCAACTCGCGATATATTCGCGATCGGCGCGCACGCGCCGTTCCATCGAATACAGCTCATGGATCTCGCCACGCAGGCCGCGTATCTGGGCAAGGCCGGTCATGCCGGGCTTGACCAAGAAGCGCTTGGCATAGCCATGGATCAGCGCGCCGTAATGTCGGTCGTGCGCGAGCGCGTGAGGGCGGGGCCCGACGAGCGACATGTTGCCGCGTAGCACGTTGATCAGTTGCGGCAGTTCGTCGACGCTGGTCGCGCGCAGGATTGCCCCGACCCGAGTCACGCGGCTGTCGCCTCTCATCGCGTGGCGGATCGTCTCGCCATCTTCGGTGACACGCATCGTTCTGAACTTGAGCAGCTCGAACGGCTGCCCGCCCAGGCCGGTGCGATGCTGACGGAAAATGATCGGCCCCGGACTGGTTACTCGGATCATGACCGCCGTAACAACGAGAATGGGCAGTAAAAGAAGAAGCGCGATCATCGACACCACGATGTCCAGGGCTCGTTTCAGGCGGGAATGCGCCGGCCGAGCTGGCATGGGCCGCCGCGACGGCCCGGATTCTCCCTTGCTCCCTGCGCGGCCAACGCGGCGATCACCATCAAAATATTGATATGACGATATGCTGCCGATATTGGCCATGGTTCACCGGTCTAATTAGAAGCGCAAATTATTCTCGCATCTATTGGGAAACATGAAAGTATCACGTGAGTAATTTTAAAAACATTGTTCATAGGAATCAGGAGGAGGTGTTACCTAACCCTTAAGGCCGAGTCTTCGGGACAGCTTGTCGGCACGAATCGGCCAGTATCGAATGTTAGGCCAATTCAGCCGACGATCAGGGTGCCGACAACGCGTGTCTTCATATCGCCCAACCGGCCGACCAGATGCTGGATCGCGGCGATCGCGGTACGATTGCGCCGGACGATCAGCACCGCGGCATCGATCGTTTCGCAGAGCGCCGGCGGATCCTCGAACGCCATGCCAACATCGACGACCATCATCCCGAAGCTGTCGAGCAAAGGAATGACGCGACGGTGGAACCGCTCGCCGTCGAGCAGGATCGGGCTATTTTGGCCGGCCGCGCCGATCGGCAGGACGAAGAGGTTGTGCACTGGCGTCGCCTCGATCGCCGATCGCGCATCGGCCTCACCGCCGAGAACCGAGGTGAGCCCATCGCCCTGGCTCACGCCGAGCAATTCGTGTTGCCGCGCATCGATGGCGTTGGCGTCGACGACCACCGTCCGAATGTTGCCCTGCGCATAGGTGATCGCAAGGTTCGCGGCGAGCACCGACGCCTCGAAGGGGGCGTCGATATTGAGGACCGCGACAGATCGAATCGGCGCCACGCTCGTGGTGGCGGCGGCAATCGACATCCTGATCGATCGGGCGGTGCGCGAAACCGGATCGTCGGGGTCGAAGGCCGCCTTGGCATAGGGACTCAGGCGGGTATCGCTGGGCGCGAGCAGCATGTCCTGGTCGGTGACCGCATCATCGTCGAAATCGGTTTCCCGTGCGGCGACCTCGGCGGCGTGGCCTTCGCTTGATCGGATACGCATCCTAGAATCCCCTCAATGCTAACGCAGGTTCCGGCCGGAAGCTCACGAAAGTGAAGTTTCCCAGCACGGGAAGGCCGGTCGAATCGAACAGCCCTCCCGCCGAGCGGACCAGTGGCGACCGCCATTCGCTGACCATCGCCGCGATGATCCCGAGCAGCAGCCCGGTGAGCAACGCCAGCAAAGCCAATAGCGGCACTTGCGGGCTGGTCGGCAGCAGCGGGCGGGTGGCGCGGTCGATCTGCTGGACATTCGTCGTCGGCAGACCGCTTTGCAGCCGCATCAGATTGAGTCGCTGGGTAACCGCGTCATAGGCATTCTGTGCGGTCGTGACGTCGCTTTGCAGTGCCTCGAACTGGCTCTGGAACCCGGTCAGCAGCAACATGCGGCCGCGTTGACCGTTGACCAGGCCCTGCAGTTGGGCCTCGCGCGAGGATGCGGCCGAGCTCGCGATCCGTACCGCCTCGCTGGCCACCGCGGTCGCGTTTCCGAGCTCGGCCCTGAGCATCGACAGTTCCGCTTGGGCCGCCATCAGGTCGGGATGGTTGTCGCCATGGGTCGACGACAGTCTGGCAACCTTGGCATCAGCCGCGGCGTTTTGTTGTCGAAGGCCTTCGACGACCGCACTGGACTGGACGTCCGGCGAGCGTGAGACGCGAGTACCGGCGCGCGCGCGCAGATCGGCGGCGCTACTTTCCGCACTCGCCAGCTGGGTCGACAGCGAGCTCAGCCGGTCGGCCTCGAGCGCCAGGCTATTTCCGCTGACCATTCCGTGGCTGCGCTGGAAGTCGCCAAGTTTGGTCTGTGCGGCTTCCAGATTGCGGCGGACCTCGGTAGTGCGCTGCTGGAACCAATTGGCATATTGCTTCGCCGCGTCGGTGCTGATTTGCAGCCGGGCTGTGACGAATTGCTGTGCGAAGCCGTTGGCCATGCTGGCGGCGAACGCCGGATCCTCCGACTGGAAGGCAACCAGGAGCACATTGCTGCCCTTTTCAGGAGTCACCTCGACGCTGGCGAGCAGATATTGGGTCAGCCATGCGTCGAATGAACCTTTGGAACCGGATTCACGCCACGTTGCTTTCAACGTTGCGTTTTGGGTCAACCGATTGGCGATAGCGACGCGGTGGGCGACCGAACTGCTCTTGATGAGATCGGCCTGGGTGCCCAGCAACGACGGATTATCCTTGGATGCCCCATTGTCCTGGACCGACGGATTGGGTCCACCGTCGAACAGCAGCGACGCCCGCGCGACATAGATACGCTGGGTGGAGGCCAGCCAAAATCCGGCAAGCGCGACGGTGATCATCATGACGAGGGCCACCAATCTCCAGCGCGCCTTCAGCGCCAGGAACATGTCAGACGAGAACATCTTTTCTCCCTCCCTCAAACCGCGATCGACAGTGGCAATGGCGGCAGTTCGCCATCGTCGGAATCCGAAACATCGGTTGCCTTGCCAGTCCGGGCGCCGGCGCTAGCGCGCCCGCGTTCGAGCGCCACCATCGCCAGCAGGAATTGAGGCGCGGTGCTGTCGCGAAACACGAACCGGCCAGCACTGCCGCTGGGCACGAGCGCGTCGCCGAGCAGTTCCGCGGTCGCCTCGTCGGGGCTTAGACTATCTTTGCCGGCCGCCTCGCGCGCAGCGAGTTCCCCGCGCGCGGCATCCGCGGCGGTTGCCCCGGCGAGCGCCAGAAAGCGATCGTGATCGTCCTGATTCAACATGCCCCAAGCCTCGCACGCGCGCCGGAGGCCCTTCTGCAGGATGTCGATATCGACGGTGTTCGAGCCTGATTTCGTCGCCTCGATCGCCGCAACATAGCAGAATAGCTGGGCGTGATACGGCGAGCCACAGGCCAGGGTGACGATCTGCGTCTTGACGGCCTCATCGAACGCGATCCCCGCTCGGGCGGCGCCGCTGTCGATCAGGTCGATCACGTTGCCCTGCGAAATGCGGCCGATCGGGATCGACATCAGATGACGGCGTAGCGACGGATGGCAGCTGATCAGATCGTCGAGCGTATGGGCGATACCGACGACGAGCAGTTGAACGGGCACCTGCGCGTCCGACAGGAGCTTCATCAATGTGGCCACCTGTTGATCGACCTGCGAATCCTCGACGCGATCGAATTCGTCGAAAATCAGGATGATCTGCCGTTCGGGAGACAGTCGGGACAGGAAGTCGACCACCTCGCGCGGGCCGAAGGCGCCCGAGAGCGCTTGCCGATTTTGCTCGAAATTCGCCTTCTCGCTGAACGGCACGCAGGAATCGGGCAGGAATGCGAAATAGGGCCGCAACAGCTCGGCGAAAGTCGCCGAGGCTTCGCATGCGGCGTAGATCACGACCGCGGACTGCTGATCGGCATAGTCGCCAAATACTTGCGCAAGCGATGTTTTTCCTGAGCCTCTCGCGCCATGGATGATGGCGTGCTGGCGGTTCAACAGCACCGCTTCGAACAGCGCCTCGAGCTTGTCGTCGCGGCCATGCAGGTCCTTGCGCTGTCGCACCGGATGAGCGGAATCGAACGCGGCGATGACCCGCGCCATGGCGCGGCGAGGGTCCGACAGCGCGGGTTTCGGCTGAGGCGACCGCTGCGACCGCGCCAGCGCCCCGTCCTGCGGGAGGTGGGGCTCGGGCACGGCAGGCGCCACGACCAGAACGGGTGGCCTCGCGAGCAACCAGTTACCGAGCAAAACAAAGAGGCGTCTCAGCATGGCGTAGTTTGTCCTTGGCGACGGTTGGCGAGGCAGTGGCAGATCATGCCACTGCCCCCGCGGTTGAAGCGGCCGACGATGTGATCGGACGAATTGCGCGTCGGGTCGGCGCCGTGATCGCCGCGTGGAAGTGCTGCGAGCGCATGTGGCCAGCCAGCAACCACAGCGGCGCGGCTATCTTCATCGCGAAAACGGCATCGCCGGCAACCAGCAGGTTGATGAAGAAGAACGCTGACAGGCCCCACGCGCACCGGCGCTGCTCGTCGGATCGGAAGGGAACGATCAAGGCGACGTAGAACCACAGGCAGATCATGCCGATGATCGAGCTGGAATAGAGCACGTACGAATAGCCGCTGTCCGGAAATGCGTCCGCTTCCATCGCCCGCCCGCCGAGTACCCCCTGCAAGTCGCTAAGCGAGAGCAACTGCACCGACATGCCGATACGACCGGCCAGATCATCGTCTGCGGAAGGTCCCATCATGACGGTCAACACCACCGCCATCGCCAGCAGGAGCAGCGGCAGCGCGAGCGTGCCCCGGCTGGGTAGTCGGGGAAAGACGACATATCCGGCGAGCGCGATCAGCGCGAAAGTCGAAGACATGCGCGTGTTGTTGGATAGCAGCGCAATCACCACGAAAGCCACGAGCAAGGTGCGCGCCGGCGTTGTCAGCCCGCGCCACTGCGCGAGCAGATAGATCGCGGTCACACTGGCGAAATTGGCCAGTGAGGTCTGTTCCAGAAAGATCGAAGACGTGCGTGGTGCCTGGAACAGGCCGTAGTTGAATCGACCATCGAAACCGAGCGCGTTGGGGAACAGACCGGTTTCGTCGAACGTGTCTTCACCGATCCCGCGCGTGTTGGCGTAATATTGTTGTGGCGAGAACAGCGCCGCGTAACTCTTCACCGCGAGCAACTCAAACAGCATGGTCGCGAACACCACTGCGACGGCGATGATCACGAACAGACGCAGCGTACGTGCGTCGCAGCGTTGGCCGAGCATGGTGAACAACACGATGATGGCGGCATTGCGCAGCGCGGCGGCAACCAGCGCCTCGTTGATGAACGACAAGAACAGCGCCCCGAGGACGAACAGCGCGCCAAGGAGAAGGGGGGCGATGTCATTCTGCCGCAGGCCCGTCGACAACGGCACCAGCGCAAGCGCCGACAACAGGACGAATTCCGTGATCGCGACGTGGGTCATGGCGAGCGGCATCACATGAGCATTCACTATCGCCAGAACAGCGTTGTAGAGGATCGCCGCGAGCCCGAAGGTGATGACCACGGCGCTCGGCAATCGCGGATCGAGCGCGTCCGGGATGGCCCGCTGCGCGTGCCGGGCTGCGCTGAAACTTGCCGTGACGCGCACGGCTTCCGCGCCAGTTTGCGCGTTTATTGAACGAAGCGGCCACATTTCCCCACCTGACCTTCATTCGAGGAGGGGTGAGCCTTTCATCGTTGGATTAGAGGAGCAACAATGCATAAGTAAAATGCGTTCGATCAAGTATTATACATATTTGGATTTCGACGATGAATCAGTAATCCGAAAGATACATCGTCGACGATTAATTTGCATTTTGGGTCTGCCGCTGTTACCGCTCAACAGTTGTAATACCAAACAGGGCAAACCTCGCTCTTAAGGGCGCTTTGAGTCTCTCGGGCTGAAAGATAGCATTTGGTCAGGAAGTCGCATCGAAGGTCGCGGATAAAGCGAATTTCGAAGTGATGAGGATGCGGGCATTTCTCGAGCGTCCAGCCACGTGGGGGGAAGCTATGCGGACCAACTTCAACATTGCCGTGGTCGGACTCGGCAAGATGGGTATCTCTCACCTTGCCATCGCGCGGGAGACGCCGGGACTGGAGGTTACCGCCGTCTGCGACAGCTCGTCGCTACTCGGGAACATGGTGGAGAAGTACACCGGGGTAAAATACTTTTCCGACTTTGGCGCGTTGATCGCGCAGCCGGGCCTCGACGGCGTCATCATCGCCACGCCCACGCGCCTGCATGCCGCGATGGTACGACAGGCGCTCGAACGCGGCCTCCACGTCTTCTGCGAAAAGCCGCTGACCCTGACCGCGTCGGACAGCGCCGATCTGTCGAGGTTGGCCCGGCAAGCCGGTCTGGCCGCTCAGGTCGGATATCATAACCGTTTCCTCGGCACGTTTGCCCGCGCCAAGGAGATCATCGATGAGGGATTGATCGGCAATATTCGTCACATCCATGCCGAGGCATATGGCCCGGTCGTGCTCAAGCCGGCGAGCCGGACCTGGCGAAGCAACGCGACTGAAGGCGGCGGGTGCCTCTACGACTATGCCGCGCACCCGATCAACCTGATGAACTGGTATCTCGGGCGCCCGATCGCCTGTTCGGGCGGGCAACTCACGCGGCAATGGTCGCGCGAAGTCGACGACGCGGTCTATGCCTCGCTGATTTTCCCCGACGGCGCTTCAGGACAAGTTTCGGTCAACTGGGCGGACGAAACCGCCCGCAAGATGTCGACCAGACTGTCGATCTGGGGCGATAACGGCAAGATCATCGCCGAGCGGCAAGAGTTGCAAGTATTCCTCGGCGCGCGCGCGGTGCCGACCGCGGAATACCGTTCGGGATGGACCGTGCAATATATCACCGAGCTGACGCCGCACCCCGCTTTCTATCTGCGCGGAGAGGAATATTCGGCGCAACTCGAGAATTTCGCATCGGCGATGCGCACCCCGGAAATGCCGGGCGTCAATGATTTCGGCAGCGCGGCGATGACCGATTTCACGCTGCAAATGATCCGCGACGCGGCCAAAGGCCGGCCGGTGCCCTACGCACCTGCCGCATCGACCGCATCCGCGCAGGCCGCGCCCAAACGGCGCCGGTTCGCGCTGTTCGGGCGCATGGCGCCACAGGGTTGATGCGATGATTTTCGCATCGGTCGGCTCGATGTTGCCGTTCGATCGGCTGGTGCGCGCGGTCGACGACTGGGCGGCTGCCAATCGGCAAGTCCCGGTGCTGATCCAGATCGGCGACGGCACCTATCAACCGCGCCATGCCGATTGGGTTCGGATGATGCCGCATCACTTGTATGCCCGGCGGCTCGCCGAGTGCACGCTGTTCGTGGCGCATGTCGGGATCGGCTCGATCTTTCAGGCGCTGGAGGCGCGCAAACAACTGCTCATGCTCCCGCGCCTGGCAAAGCTTGGCGAGCACACCACCGATCACCAATTGCATACCGTTGCCCGGTTTCGCGACACGGGGGGGCTGCGGGTCGTCGAGACCGTGCCGGCGCTGCAGGCGGAGATGACGCATCTGCTCGACACGCCGCTTGAGACCGAACGAGGTCTATCACCTTACGCGTCCCCCGCGATGACCGATCGAATTCGCGACTTTCTGGGCGCGAGCGTCAATTGAAGGAGGACGATGTGGAACGCATCCTGTTCGGCGATAATCAGTTTTTCGGCATCAACCACATGTCGGAGGAAAAGGCGCGGCGGCAGGCGATGCAGTTTGCCGATCTGTCGCCCATCCTCGACACGCTGGCCGCCGCGCGCGATGCCGGGATCAACACCTTCATGTGCACCACGCACGATCGCGTGGCTGAGATCGCCGATGCGGTGCGGGCCTCGCCGGACGATTGGCGGAACTACGCTTTCTATCCATGCATGCCGTACGCCCATAAATACGCCAATGCGGTGACCGAGCTCGGTTATTTCGACGCGCTGCGCAAGTTCCTGCCCTCCAACGGGATGCTCGATACGGCATTGCGCGGCGGCAAGGCACTGATCAAGCGGGACATGGACGGCGTGGCCACCTTGCTCATCGACGCCGAGATGAAGGCATTCGAGGGACTGTCGACGCCAGTGGTGTTCATCCAGAATGTCATCACCGACATGATCCTGGGGCTGGGGTATTTCGATGCGTTCCGGATCTTCGCCGACCATGTTCGCGAAAAATATGGGGCGGAGGCCGGTTTCATCACGATGAATCTTCCGCGACTGCTCGAGGCGCTGGCCTCGGTCGGCGTACATAACGCGATCGTCTGCGCGAACGTCAACAAGATCGGCTTTCGCATGTCGGGTGGCATCGACGCCTATCGCGATGCAGTCGCGCGTCATCCGGCACGCGTCATCGCGATGTCGGTGTTCGCTTCCGGTGCCATTCCCGCCGCCGAGGCAATCGAATGGGTGGTCAACGAACCCTACGTTCGCTCGATCCTGTTCGGTGCCTCCAGCGAACGCAACATTCGCAACACGGTCGACCTCGTCCGTACGTTCGATCGACAGGAAGCGCTTGCAGCATGAGCTGAGTGACACACTGATCCGGGGGGAACAACCGTGATAGTATCGTTGACAAGTGTTCGGCGTCGACCTGGCCTGCTGGCCGGGGCTGTCGTCGTTTTGGTCGCCGCCTGTCCGGCCCAGGCGCAGGAAGTGCCGCTACCGGAGCTGCCGCCGCTTCAGCAGACGATCTACCTCGCCGATGCGAAGAGCAAGGCCGACATCGACATGGATGTGCGGACCCGGCGTCGTCCGGACTTCGACCCCATCGGTTTTCGGCTCGGTACCTGGCGGCTATACCCGTCGATCGCGATTGACGCCGGCTATGAATCGAACCTCTTTGGCGACAAGCACAGTCCGGACTCCGCCGCATTTGCGGCGCTGCGTCCGTCCGTAGCGCTCGACGCGGATCCATCCTGGGGGGCCTTGGTGCTGGCCGCCAATGGGCGATTCGCCCGCTTCGTCAACAAGGCGCCAGCCAACGAAGACAGTTTCACCGTCAATGCTTATGGTCGCTACGACATAACTGGCGACATCCGGCTCGAAGCAGGCGCAAATTTCGGTCAGCAGATCGAGCGCCGCGATTCCAGCGGCTTTCCGGACGGTCGCGTCGAACCCGTACGCTATCTCCAGAGCCAGGTGTTCGTGCGCGCGACGCGCCAGGCAGGCGATCTGAGGGTTACGGGCGCGATCGACTATACCGGGTTCGACTTTCGCGACACCAAGGCGCTGACGTCCGGTGGCAGCGTCATCAGCATCGTCGATCAGGATTTGCGCGACCAGCATGTTCTGCGCGGAAATCTGCGCGCCGATTACAGCGTGGCGCCCGACCTCGCCGTATTCGCTCAGGGTATCGTGCAATCGGTCGATTTTCGTATCGCCGAGATCGCGCCGGGCGTGCCTAACCTTGGCGGCAAGACTTATACGGCGCTGACGGGCGTCTCGTTCTCCGGCAATAGCCTTGTGCGCGGATCGGTCGGGGTCGGATACGTCTGGCGCAGGTTCGGAAGCGCCGGCGCGAAGGATATAAGTGGCCTGGCGATCAACGCCGACATGGCCTTGTTCGTCACGCCGTTGCTCACTCTGTCGGCCAAGGCTTCGCGTAGCGTCGAGGAAGCGGTCCTGCGGAACGCGTCGGGATATGTCAGCACCGCCGCAAGCGTCCGCGCCGACTACGAGCTCAAGCGGTGGCTCGTCGTTCGTGCCGGCGCGGGCTATCGCTACGACAATTTTCGTCTGAATCCGCGCAAGGACAAGGTGTTCGATGCCAATGTCGGCGCCACCTACAACGTCGACCGGCACATTGCCTTCGAAGGCAGTGCGGCATTTGTCAGCAGAACGATCGATAACGATCCGTTTGCCGCCAGCTACAAGGATGTCACCGTCAGCATCGGACTGCGCTACAGCTTCTGACCGCTTCGATCATTCGGCGGGGGTGGCGACAGCGGCGCGGTGGGACCGGGCCAGCCCGACGGCCCCCAAAACGAGGTCGAACAGCGTTTTCGAGAGCAGTCGCAACGCGATGAGATAAAGAAGCGCACCGATCGCGCTCAGCGCCGCGAGCTGCCCGATCGCGGGCAGGCCCGCAGGCAGGACAGCGCGCGCGATCAGCAAACCGCCGAGCATGATACCCGTTGCCGACAGCGACGGCAGCAGCGCGTCCCAGGCGTCGCGCCACTTCCCCCCCAGTGCGCGCAACGCGAACCCGAGCCGTATCGGCACCAGCAGCGATGCCGTCATCGAAACGGTGATGGCAAGCGCGACGGCGCCAAAACGGACCACCGCCAAAAAAATGATGATGTTGGCGGCCGCCGCGACGGCCGAGCTCAGCGAGTCGAGATGCGACCGGTTGACGACCAGCAGGGCCGACGTCGCAATGACGCCGAGCGACAGCAGATAGCCGCTCAGCGCCAGCGCCGACAGGATCGGTGCGACCGCTGCCCACCGATCGCCAAGGATGACCTGGACGATTTCCGGGGCAGTGGCCGCCATGCCAGCGAATGCCGGCGCAGTGATTGCGCTCGTGAAACTCAGTCCGCCGCAAAACTCGCGGCAACGATGATCATCGTCTTGAAGATTGGCGAAGGCCGATAGCGTGACCGCCGAGATCGCGTGGACCAGCATCAGCGTGGCCGACAGCATGATCCGTTTGGCGGCATTGTATATGCCCGTCATCGCCGGCCCGAACCACGCAGAGGCGAAGAATAGATCCACATCGTTACCGATCGACGTCCATACCGCGCTCAGCGAGATGTGGCGGATCGCGTGGTAGGTGCTCTTGACGTCGGTCCAGCGTAGCGTCGGCCGCGGTCGCCAGTCGGTGTAGAACCACAGCGCCACCAGACTGATAAGGTTGATCGCAAGCTGCTGTCCCACCAGACTCCACATCTCGAAGCCGTTGAGTGCCATTGCGATACCGATGCCGCCACCGACGACCACCGATATTGCCGAGCGGAGGGCGAGCGACCGAAAGCGCATGTTGCGCACCAGCCACGCTCCGTGAGTGCCGGCGAGGCCATAGGCGAAGAGGAGGAGCGACAAAGCGCGGAGCGGCGGGGCGGCGGCCGGCGTGCCGATCAGCGTGGTGAGCGGTCCGGCGAGCAGGAACATGGCCGCGGATGTCAGCGCGCCGAGCAGGGCAAGCAGCGCCAGGCTGACATTGTAATCGTGTTCGGTAACGTCGGTCTTGGCGGTCAGCGCATAGGTGATCGGATCGATCAGAATGCGTCGCACGATTTCGATCGACGCAAGGCTCACCGCGACCAGCCCGAAGCTTGCCTGCGAGACGAAACGGGCGATAATCAGGAAGCTGACGAGCGAGAGTATCTGCCCCCCGCCCTGACCGAGAACCGCCCATACGGCGTTTCGCGCGGTTTTGGCATTCGATACCATCAGATGCGGCCTCGGGCTATGGGATCACGCCATTTCACCGCCGACGCCGTGCGCGCTGGTGCCCGATGGCTCGCGTTGCCTCGCCCGGCATCCGCTCGAGGACCATGGGCAATGAATTGTCATGCCTGCGCACCCCGATTTGGCATTCGCGCGCAGGGGAGGGGGCTGTTCCGGGATAGTCCGATTTTGGCAGGAACACCGTCATCGCGCTGCTGGCCCTGCTGACCCGGTTAGCCCCATCGCCCGCGCCGCGACTATCGTGTCCGGCCCGGCCCAGGGTCCTGCCTCGACCAGCAGCGAACGCGTGTAGGCGGCAGTTGCGGACCAGCGGATATGGATGGCGTCATAGAAAGCGCCGGGGTCAGGCTGATATCGGGTGGCGTCATAGCGTGCGCCGGTACCCGCCAGGCTCGCTCGGATATTGTTGGGGAATTCGGTCGCGAACGCGCCGCCGCCGAACCGGCTGACCCATGCCGGGTGTAGTGGCGTGATGGCGACATCAAAGCCGACCCCCTTGCGCTCGAGCGCGCGCGCGGTTTGCCGCAGAGCGGCGAAACACGTGGGATCGAGCTTCGCCGCTCCGTAGAACAGCCCGCGCGACCGATCGGGCTGATTTGGCGCGTCACCAAAGCTGTTCTGGAAAAGCGGGTCCGGCGCGACCATGCTGCTTCGCGCCGCCCGGATCATGCCGGCATTTTGCGCCAGGGTCACCGGATCGAAATAGCGAGCGTAAAAACGCGCCGGCGACGCCTTGCCAAAGATGTAGGCATCGGCATCGAGCACGTCGAATTGCGACGGGTCGGACTTGGTACAATCCGTGAAATCGAGCGGCGAGGCGATCAGCAGGACGCGCCTGACCGTTGGTAGACGCGTCGTCAGCCAGGTCGCGACCCTGCGTACCTGAGTCATCTTGGCACCGCAAAGGCCGGCGTTGAAGGGGCGCAGTGACGGTTCGGCGGCGATCGCCGCTGGGCTATTGAAGTGCCGCCAGGCGACCGATGAGCCGATGATCAACAGATTGGGATCGGCGGGGATTCCCGTCCGCATGCTGTGCAGTTTTTCGTCGATGCAAACGCTGTTGGAAAATTGCGGCGGAGGCAATGCGTCATACGCCTTGAGCAACACCAGAATGGCCGCCAGCGCGCAGAACGTCAGCGAGGCTCCCGCGAGCATCGCCAGCAAATAGCGCTGCATCGGCTTCAGTCTTGGTGCGCTGGCTGTCGGTGAGGTGGCAAGCGTCGCCATCAGGTCGCCGCCAGTTTGGCGTCGATCAGGTTCACGAAATCGCCCACATTACGCAGCGATTCGAATTCGGCGGTGCGAAAGCGTATGCCGAAACGCTGCTCGGCCGCGACGATCAGCGTGATGTGCGCCTGGCTGTCCCAGCCGGGCACGTCCTGCGCCGTCGTTTCGGGACCGATGACGATGTCGTCTCTATCGAACACGTCGCACATCACGTCGGCAAGCGTCGCGTAGAGATGGTCGTGGGTCACGCGGCAGTTTCCAGTTCCAGATGGTGGGCGGGCGCCGGCCGATCGGCGATGGCGAGGCGCCAGAACCGCGCCCCTTCCGCCCCGCCCGACGGCGGCGCGATCGACGTGAAGCCCAGTTTTTCGAAGTGATGTTCGACCAACGCGTTGCGTCCGCTGGGGCGATATTCGCCGATCAGGGTAGTGATGCCACGCTCGACGGCAGCGTCGATCAGGACCGACAGCGCCGCCACCTCGACCTCGCGACCGAGCACCCGACAGCTCATCAGCCAGGTGTCGATCAGCAAAGTATCGTCTGGCCAAATAGCGTCGCGGCGCGCGATGATCACGCTGATCATACCGTTGTCGCCGAACCGGTCGCGGAGGCGGAAGCACAGAGCGATCGCGCCGGGATCGCGGCCCACTTGTTCCAGTTCGGCCTCATTGCGGCGGATCGTCGTCAGGTTGAACTGGTTGCTCTTGTTGATCAGTTGTGCCGCACGCGGTCGATCGATCGGAACGATCGATCCGGAAACCAGCGTCATCTCGAGGCTGTGCAGGAAGCCGTCCATATCGGTGGCATCGTCGAGCGCGGCGGCGCGCTGGCTGTTGGTGGCATAGCTTCGGCTTCGCTCGAGATCGTCGCGCGTGATCACCGCAGCCTCGAAATAACCCGCGGCGGCGATCCGTTCGGGGTAGAAGGCGACGTCATCGGGAAGTTCCGGAACCGCGACTTCCGGCAACTCGCGGCGGACGATCGCGCGCTCGACGGGATTGTCGTCGATGAAGACCAGGCTGTCGGTGCCGATATTGAGGCATGCGGCAATCGCGCGGAGGTTGCCGGCCTTGTCGTTCCAATTGGCGACGAAGCAGGCGATGTCGGTATAGGCCAATTGCATGTCGGGATGCCTGTCGAACACGGCACGAGCGATCTCGTGATCGTTCTTGCTGCACACGGCGAGAATGATGCCCCGAGCCGCAAGTTGGCGCACATATTGTTGAAAGGCGAGAAAGGCCTCCCCCTCGGCATTGCCGTGGCCGAGCCTGAGGTTTTCGATCCCGTCGTCGCCGACCACGCCACCCCACATCGTGTTGTCCAGGTCGAGCACCAGGCATTTTCGCGCACGTCCCGCGGCCGCGGCAAGAACCTGCGCGACCAACTCGCCATAGAGGGGGGAGAAGATCGGATTGATGAGTTGCTTTGCCTGGTACCAGCGGACCGGATCATAGCGCTGGTTCCCGCCACGCTCGCCGGGCATCCGCGTCGCCACGTCGACGAGCAACGCGCCATCGTTGGCCGCCGCGTCGCGAATCGCCGCATTGAGTTTGAGCGACATCGCTGCTGGCGATGCCGGAAGCAGCGCTTCGTTGGACCCGACCAGCGGGGGCGATTGCGACAGCACCGTCTGTTGGATCGGCAGCGCGTTCCAGCGGGCGCGGATTCGCTGCCACCAGACGCGGATCGCGGCAACCGCCGTGGCAATCTCATGGTCGACCTCGTCAACGCCCGCCGACAGCGGCAGAGCGGGGAGTATCGACGCAAAGTCGAGCGCGAGTAGAACATGGGTCGGCGCAAAGTCGTCGAGCGCCGCGTCGCCAGCCAACAGCGCGTTCCGATACTGACCATAATCGCCGACATGGGTGGCGATCGCCAGGCCGTGACGCAGCCCGCCGACCCGGATCGCCGGAACGAGATGGTCGAGCGTGTGCGACCCCAGCAGGGCCAGCCTGACCGGGACGAAGCCCGGTGCGGGCGCCGCAAGACCCGCGGCGAAACGATCGAGACGCGCGGTCTCGAACATATCGAGATCCTGTCCAGCAAGGCGCGCCGCCGCCGCGGGCTGGTCGGCTGCGTCCAGTCTTTTGGCGGCGCGTAAATCAGCGCCCAGATCGGACGGTAGGAGCAGCCAGGGGAGGAGTGACATAGGATGCGCCTCCATCAGAACTGAAAATAGAGAAATTCGCTCGGCGCCGAGGAGAGGGCGTAGAGCAGGGTGATCGTCGAGATCGCGCCGACCGCCAGGCCGAGCGCCGGAGTGGGGCGCCACGGCACGACCGAGGCAAAGCGCTCGGTCCAGCTCGGCGCTGGCTTGAAGTCGAGCGCCGTGCGGTGCCCGCGCAACCATTGATAGGCATTCGGGAAGGTCCACACGACGATCAGGAAGAACACGACACGGACGACGTAACTTATCTCGAAATTGTCGAGCGAGCCGATCGGGATGCCGAGGAGATCAGCCAGCGGCGCGACCAGGGGGATGCGCGCGACCGGACCGGGGAGCGTCGTGCCGTTCAGGCCGACCATGCCACGCA
>Ga0307513_10004547_pt1 | contig 18508 bp, 17 predicted proteins | sample 15_EM_MG_FD_202174 | JGI IMG/M metagenome (GOLD analysis project Ga0307513, IMG submission 202174) | Populus trichocarpa ectomycorrhiza microbial communities from riparian zone in the Pacific Northwest, United States - 15_EM | ecosystem: Host-associated > Plants > Roots > Unclassified | place...
GTCGGTGAGCTTCTGCCAGGTGTCGCCGTCGTCGTCGCTCTTGTAGATCGGCATGGTCTGGCCGACCACCGGGCCCTCACTGTCCTCGAAGGTCATCACCAGCCGGCCGCTCGGCAGTTGCGCCGACTTCGGGTAGAGGATGCACGGGCTCTTGTTGCAACTCGACGGGTTCTGCGCCGTGTACGCCGTTTGCTGGGTTGGCTGGTAGGCGGCGGCACTGGAGGCGATGGCAAGGGTGAACCCGGCCACCAGCCCGAGACTCGCAGCGCACGCGATGACCGCGCGTGCGAGTTTGCGCGCACTGAATGCTCTTCTCACCAGAGGCACCTTTCGGGGATGGACACCTGTCTCAGGGACGCTCGACAGGAGGACAGGACCGTTCAAGCACGGCCCGACAACCGACACGTATGGCGGTCATGGCCTGGTTGGGGCGGACCATTGCGGCCCGTCGGGAAAGCGGAACGCGGTCAGGGTTTCGGCGTGGATCTGGGCGCTCATCCCGGGCGCGGTGGGCGCCAGGTAGCGGCCGCCCCGGATGCGGACGGGATCGGTGAAGTGCTCGTGGAGGTGGTCGACGTACTCGATGGCTCGCCCGTCGAGGCTGCCGCTGACCGCGACGAAGTCGAACATCGCCAGGTGCTGCACGAGTTCGCACAGCCCGACACCGCCGGCGTGCGGGCACACCGGCACGCCGAACTTCGCAGCCAGCAACAGGATCGCGAGGTTCTCGTTGACGCCGGCAACCCGGCAGGCGTCGATTTGGAGCACATCGACGGCGCCGGCCTGCAGCAGCTGCTTGAACATTACGGCGTTGTGTACGTGCTCGCCGGTGGCCACCTTGATCGGGGTCAGGGCGCACCGGACCGCGGCGTGTCCGAGGATGTCGTCCGGTGCGGTCGGCTCCTCGATCCAATATGGATTGAAGCCGGCCAGTTCACCCATCCAGGCGATCGCCTCCGGTACGCCCCAGATCTGGTTGGCGTCGACCGCGATGTGGGTGTTCGGCCCGGCGGCGGCCCTGGCGATGGCCATCCGGCGTACGTCGTCGGCAAGGTTCCCGCCGACCTTGAGTTTGATCAGGTCGTAGCCGTCGGCGACGGCCTCCTTGCACAGCCGGGCGAGTTTCTCGTCGTCGTAGCCGAGCCAGCCGGGTGTGGTGGTGTAGGCGGGGTAGCCGTCGGCGCGCAACCGTTGTTCGCGCTCGGCTCGGCCCGCGGCCGCCCTGCGAAGCAGGTCGAGGGCGTCGTCCTGGGTGAGGGCATCGCGCAGGTAGCGGAAGTCGATCTGGGCGACGAGCTGCTCCGGGGTGAGGTCGGCCAACAGCTTCCACAGCGGCTTGCCGGCCCGCCGGGCGGCGAGATCCCACACCGCGTTGACGATGCCGCCGGCGGCCATGTGCATGACTCCCTTCTCCGGGCCGAGCCACCGGATCTGGCTGTCGCCGGTGAGCCGCCGCGCCAGGGCTCCCGGGTCGTCGAGCAGTTCCTCGACCGGCCGCCCGACCACCATCGACGCCAGGGTTCGCACGGCGGCGACGACGATCTCGGTGCCGCGCCCGACGGTGAAGACGAGCCCGTGCCCTTCGGCGCCCGTGCTGGTGCGCAGCATGATGTAGGCGGCGGAGTAGTCGGGGAACGGGTTCATGGCGTCGGAGCCGTCGCGGTGGCGGGACGTGGGGAATCGCACGTCGATCGTCTCCACGGACGAGATGTGTCCGGTCACTGGCTACTCCTAGGGAAAGGTCAGTGTGATGGCGTCCGTGCTCAGCTCGACCGTGCGCGCAGGGTGCGAGCCGGCCAGGTGCGGTGGCGGCACGATGCTGACGGTCGCGTCCGCGCGGGCGGCCTGCGAGCCGGGGACGAGACGGCACGTCACCGCGGCCGCCTGTGCGGTCCAGGTCAGTTCGTCGATCGCGACGCCGCCGCGGGCGCGCAGACCGGTGATCCGCCCGGCCGGCCAGGCGGCCGGCAGCGCGGGGAGCACGCGCAGCTCACCCGGGCGCGACTGCAACAGCATCTCGGCGATGAGGGCGGGCAGGCCGCCGGCGGCGTCGACGTTGAAGATGGCGCCCTCGTCGTGGGTCGGGACGAGGTTGGGCGCCCAGTGGTCGCGGGCCAGCCACTCGACGCAGTCGAGGGCGGTGCCGGCGTCGCCGAGGTGGGCGGCGGCCAGGCCGAGCTGGACGATGCCGAACGCCATCTGCTGCGGGCCCGGCTGGGCGCGGCGCCAGGCCAGCTTCTGCGCGATGGTGACCGCGGCCGCCGCGCGTTCCGCCGGGCCGAATGCCGGATCGGGCTCGTACCACAGCGGGTACAGATGTGAGGCGTGCCGATGCCCCGGCTGCTCCCGGAATCGCGGGTCGAGCCACTCGGCGAGGCTGCCGTCGGCGGCGACCCGATACGGCGGCAGTGTGCGGCCGAACGCGGTCCACTCTTGGGCGAGAGCGTGTTGGCCGAGCAACTCGGCGAAGCGGGAGCCGATTCGCACGGCGTCCCGGATCATCGCGATCTCGCTGGTGGCGTCGGCGGACAGCGGTGTCGTGGCACCTGCGGGCGTGTTCTCGGGCGAGAAGCACGGTACGGCGTGCCGACCGCCATCCGCGTCGACGGCCAGCGCCGAGGTATAGAACCGCAGCACCTGCACCGTGAGCGGCCAGGCGGTGTGCTCGACAAAGGCGCGGTCGCCGGTGACGGTGAAGTATTCGTAGGCCAGGCGGAGCATCCAGCCGCCGTTGCCGATCCAGAACTGGTGTGGGTAGTCGTGCAGGAAGTGGTTGGCGTGGCCGTGGGTCGACATGCGGGCCGGAAGTAGGTAGCCGTCGGCGCCGTAGAGGGCTTGGGCGTTGCGCCGGAAGTGCTCACCGAAGCAACCGGAACACACTGTGGAGCAGCTCCGGGGTTCCGGTGCAGGCGAGGGCGGCGACCGCGGTCTGCAGGTTGCCGTTCATGGTGTAGTCCGACGACCAGGGCGTGGTCCAGCTGCCCTGCCAGAGGCCCTGCAGGTTCGGCGGCAGTGCGCCGGTGGCGGAGATGATGGTGTGCCGTCCGGCGGCGTAGGCGTGTTCGACGAGCCCGCGCAGCGCCGCGGGATCGCCGGCGCGGGCCGCCGCGAACAGCGTCTCCACACCGCCGGCCGGGCGCGCTCCGTTCAGCTCCAGTCGGCTGCGCCCGGTGAGAGTGCCGTGCACGGCGCGCTGTTCCCGGACCATCGCGTCCCAGACCGCGTCGTCCAGGGGCTCGACTGTAGCGGGCTCGTCCTGGTCGACCACTACCGTGAGCGTCGCGTACAAGGCCACGCCGGGCACGACGACGACATCCGCCTCCGCGTCCGGCCGCGGCGTCGCCGGCGAATGGACGACCAGGCGAGTGTGCGCGACCCTGGATCCGGCGCGCCCGCTCGGCCGGACCGACAGGGTGAGCGCGTCGCCATCGACGCCGGCTCGTGCGGAGACATGTGCGCTTGAGTCGACGCCGGCGAACGCGTCGATCGGCGCACCGCGCTCCCGGGTCGCATGCAGGCCGAGCGTGCAGGTCAATTCCGCGGTGGAAGTGATCCGCAGGGCGATGGTGTCGCGCCCGCGCAGCGGCAGCACGGCAAGCGCGATGGCGGCGTCGGCCGTCCGCCACGACACCGAGAGTTCCCCGGTGTCGAAGCGTCCGGTGCGCCGGTAGTCCGCGGGTGGGCCGTCCAGGTGGGGCACCACAGTGAGGGACGCGGCCGGGGCGAACGGATCGGTCCAGATCAGGTCGGTCATTCCGGATGCCCGCGCGCGCTCGTCGACCAGTCCGGCGGCCTCGGGCGCGGCGTTGTCGAGCAGCAGCCGCCGCACCTCGGGCAGCACCGGCGCCAGGTCGGGTGCCGGACGCGGGTCCATGACGGTGAAGAAGAACTCCTCGTGGGTGAGGTCGATGACATGCCGCGCCGGCGTGCCGTGCAGGACGGCGCCAACGGTGCCGGTGCCGGCGACGAGGCCCTGGTCCCAGCGCCGCGCCATGGTGGTGCTCACAAAGGTGTCCAACTTCGTGAGCTCGGCCCTCTTCACGGGGTGATCCGGTGCGGTGTGGACAGCACGCGGTCGGAGCCGACGATGCGGACCTCGCCGATGAGGTCCACGTCGACGGCGACGCCCGGATCTGCGGCGGACTGCGCGACGGTCAGCACGATGCGCCCGGGTTCGACGCGCCGCCGCAGGTCGCGGCCGGTGAAGGCGGTCAGGTCCGGGTGTACGTCGAACTCGACGCGCACGTCTGCGCCCGGTGGCACGTCGACGCGGGCGAAGCCGATGAGCCGGCGTACCGGACGGGCCACCGAGGCGACCGGGTCGGACAGGTACACCTGCGGCACGGCGGTGCCCGGCCGGGAGCCGGTGTTGGCGACCGTCGCGCGCAGGCGGATCAGCCCGTCGACGGGCACCGCGGCTGCCTCGGCCTGGACCTCGCCGATCGTGAACGTGGTGTAGGACAGGCCGTGGCCGAACGGGTACGCGGGCGTGGGGTCGATGTTGCTGATGCCGTCGCTCTTGAGTGCCAGCGGCGGCGCGAGGTACGTGCCGGGCTGCGGCGCGGCGGCGCCGGGGATCTGCACCGGGAGCCGACCGGACGGGTTGACCCGGCCGCTGAGCACCCCGGCGATCGCGGCGCCGCCCTCCTCCCCGGGCAGGAACACCTGTACGGTGGCTGCGGCTCGCTCGGCGTGCGCGCCGATGGCGTAGGGGCGGCCGGAGACGACCACGAGCACGACCCGGTCGCTGGCGTCGAGCACCGCCTGGGCGAGGGCGTCCTGCGCGCCGGGCAGGTCCAGGGACGTCACGTCACAGCCCTCGCCGGAGGTGCCGTGGCCGAACATCCCGGAGCGGTCCCCGACGAGCAGGACGGTCATGTCGGCCGCCGCAGCCGCGGCGGCCGCGGCCGGAATGCCGCTGGTGTCGCCGTCGAGCACGTCGCAACCCGGGAGGTAGCTGATCGCCGCCGCCGGCCACTCGGCGCGTATCGCGTCGAGGATCGTCGGGGCGCTGATGCCGAGGCCGATGCCGGGGTGGTTCACGACGACGTGGTTGGGGAACGAATAGCAGCCGAACAGGCAGCCGGCGTCGTCGGCGACCGGTCCGATGACGGCGACACTCGACGGCGCCGGCAGTGGCAGTACGCCGGTGCGGTTGTCGAGCAGGACCACGGACTCCTCGGCGAGGCGGCGGGCGATGCCGCGGTTGCGTGGCGAGTCGAGGTCGACGGGCGTGGCGTACTGCTGCGGGTCCCAGTCCGGGTCGAGCAGGCCGAGCTCGGCCTTCTGCGTGAGCACCCGCAGGGCCGCCTGATCGATGGTCTCGGCGCGCACGGCGCCGCGGCGCACCTGGGCGAGCAGCAGATCGCCGTAGGCGAGGGTGTGCGGCAGCTCCACGTCGAGACCCGCCTCGAGCGCCATGGCGGCGGCGTCGGCCAGATCGGCGGCGACGCGATGGGTGGTGGCCAGGAACGCCACCGCCCAATAGTCGGAGACGACGGTGCCGGTGAAGCCCCACGTGTCGCGCAGCAGGCCGGTCAGCAGCTGGGCGTCGGCGGCCGGGGGCAGGCCGTCGATGTCGGCGTAGGAGTTCATCACGGAACGGGCGCCGCCCGCGACGATCGCCTTCTCGAACGGCGGCAGGACGATGTCGGCGAACTCGCGCGGGCCGAGCGCGGCCGGGGCGTGGTTGCGGGCGCCGCGGGAGGCGGAGTAGCCGGCGAAATGCTTCAGCGTCGCTACGATTCCGGACGATTGCAGGCCGCGTACGTAGCCGACACCGAGCTCCGAGACGAGGTACGGATCCTCGCCGATGGTCTCCTCGACCCGGCCCCACCGGTAGTCGCGCACCACGTCGAGCACCGGCGAGAGGCCCTGGTGCACGCCGAGCGCGGCCATGTCGGCGCCGATCGCGGCGGCCATCTGCTCGACCAGCGCCGGATTCCAGCTCGCGCCCCAGGCCAGGGCCGTCGGGTAGACGGTCGCCTGCCAGGCGGTGAATCCGGTCAGGCACTCGTCGTGGGCGATCGCCGGGATGCCGAACCGGTTCGCCGCCACGACGTCGCGTTGCAGCTGCGCGAGCCGTTCGCGGCCGGCGTCGGGGTCGATCGGCGCGGTGCCGAACGGGCGGGTCAGCTGCCCCAGCCCGCCGATGATCTCCTGCTCGAACGGCAGCGCGCCGCGGAAGCTGTCCTGCATCGGCGCTACGTTGCGCCCGGCGTCCTGTTCGCCCGGCCACGTGCTGCCGAGCTGGGCGACCTTCTCCTCGAGGGTCATCGCGTCGAGCAGGGCTCTGGCGCGCGCGGCGGGGGCGAGCGAGGTGTCGTGCCAACGCCCCGTGACACACGGCTGCTTCTCGATCGTCATGTGCGGATATCCGTTCGGGTGATGGAGGAGATGGGCTACTTGCCGCCGGCGCCGGCGAGGCCGCGCAGCAACGACTTGCGGGCGAACAGGTAGACCGCGAGGATCGGCAGGGCCGAGACGAGCACCGCGGCGAAGACCTCGGGCGGGTTGACCTGGTACTGACCGATGAAGTCGTAGACGCCGAGCGTGATGACCTTCGTGCTGGCCGACTGCGTGAGGATCAACGGGAACAGGAAACCGTTCCAAGCGCTGAGCGCGGTGAAGACGGCGACCGTGGAGATGCTGCCGCGCGCGAGCGGGATGACGAGCCGGAACAGGATGCCACCGGGCCCGGCGCCGTCCATCGCCATCGACTCGAACAGCTCGCGGTTGATGTCGCGCATCCCGCCGGCCAGCACCAGGATGGCGACCGGCAGTGAGAACGCCGCGGTGGGCAGGATGACCGCCCAGTAGGTGTCGTAGAGGCCGAGCTGGTTGATCAGCAGGAACACCGGGATGATCACGGCCTGGGCGGGGATCGCCAGGCCGAGCAGGAACAGCCGGAACACCGCCGTGGACCACATCCCGCGGCCCCGCACGACCGTGTAGCCGACCGGTACGGACAACAGCAGCACGATGACGACGGTGGCGGCGGCGACGATCACCGTGTTGAGGATGTACCGCGGAACGTCGCCGGACAGGACGGTGCGGAAGTTGTCGAAGGTCAGCGAGCTCGGAATGGCCAGCGGGCCGCTGTCGACGTACTGATCCTTGGGCCGCACCGCGGTGGCGAGCATCGCGTAGAGCGGGGTGCCGATGATGAGCAGCCAGACGAGGGCGGCCGCGCCGGCGAGGTAGTTCGGTCGGCGTTTCACAGCCCCTCCAGGGTGCTCTGCATCTTGTCGTAGCCGGTGACCCGGACCAGCAGGAGCGACAGGCCCGTCGCCAGGGCGAGCAGGACCACGGCGATGGCGCTGGCGTAGCCCATGTCGTAGCTGGTGAAGCCCTCCTGGTACATCCGGAACGGCAGGGTCGCCGTGTCGGTGCCGGGCCCGCCGTTGGTGAGCACGAGAACGATGTCGAACGCGGTCAGCCCGCCGACGACCATGAAGGTCGAGGCCGTGATGATGGTGTTGCGCAGCTGCGGGAGGGTGATCGAGAGGAACTGCCGCACCCGGCCCGCGCCGTCGATCTCGGCGGCCTGGTAGAGGGTGTGCGGGATCGCCCGCGCCGAGGCCTGGAACAGCAGTGTATGGAACGGGATGAACTGCCAGCTGGTGACCGCGACGAGGCAGACGATCGCACCGTTGCTGGTGCCGACGAAGTTGCCGTCGCCGCCGAAGAGCCACGGCAACGTGGCCGGGACGCCGAAGTTCGGGTCGAGCAGCTGTCGCCACATGACGGCGGTCGCGGCCGTGGACAACACCAGCGGGACGAAGAAGATCGTGGACAGCGCGGCCCGGTTGCGCTGCGGGCCGGCCGCCCAGACGCCGAGCAGGATCGCGATCGGGGCCTGCACAAGCACGTTGCCGATCAGCAGGACGAACGTCACCACGGTCGCGTGCACGATCGCGGGGTCGTGCACGAGCCGCGCCCAGTTGGCGCCGCCGTTGAGCCGCGGGGTGCCCAGGCCGTCCCAGTCCGTGAAGGACAGGTAGCCGACCGCGGCCATCGGTACGACGGCGAAGAGGAGGAAGAAGAGTAGACCCGGTAAGGCCCAGGCCGCACCGGGCCTGCCCGTCGCCGGGCGGGTCCGGTGCGCCGCGCGCCCCCGGACGAGCTTGTCGCTGCTCGCCAGAGTTGCCATGGGATACGCCTTACTTGAGGGCCGCGACCGCGGCGACGAACTTCTCGGGGGTTTGCTGGCCGTTGAACAACTTCTGCAGCTCGGCGAGCAACGGTGTGGCGATCTTGAAGCCGAGCGCCTGGTCCCAGGACTGGGTGAAGGCCGGCGCCTGCTGCACGAGCTCGAACTGGAAGGTGGCGTACGCCGGGTCGGGCGCCGCGGCGAGGGCGTCCTTGGCGTTCGTGGTCACCGGGACCTCGCCCATCTTCACGAGACCCTTGATGTAGTCGTCGCTGTAGAGCGACTGCAGGTAGCCGCCCGCGGTCGCGGCGTCGGCGGTGGTGGTCACGGAGACGTAGTTGCTGGGGTTGCCGACGACGTCAGCCGGGTTGCCCGTGCCACCCTCGACGGACGGGAACGGCACGTAGCCGAGGCTGTTCTTGGCGAAGTCGGGTGAGGAGCCCTGCTGCACCGCGTACTCCCAGGAGCCCATCAGCTGCATCGCGGCCTTGCCGCTGGACAGCAGGGTCGACGAGCCGCCGGCGCCGTAGGCGACCGATCCGAACTTGGTGCCGAAGGCGCCGGCGTCGACCATTGCCTTGATCGTCTTGGCGGCCTGCAGGATCACCGGGTCGGTCCAGCCGGACGCGTCGCCGGACTGGATCCGGTCGAAGACGGCCGGGCCGCCGAGCCGGTCGGTGAGGTACTCCAGCCACATGAGCTCGGTCCACTCGTTGCCGCCCTGCCCCGCCAGGGCGAACGGGGTGATCCCCTTGCCCTTGAACGCGGTGATCAGCGACTGCACGTCGCTCCAGGTCTTCGGCGGCTGGACGCCCGCGGCGGCGAAGACCTTCTTGTTGTAGAAGAGGAAGACCGGCTGGGTGCCACGGCAGGGCACGCCGACCAGCGTGCCGTCCGAGGTCTGGCCGATCTTGAGTACGGACGGCAGGAAGTGCGACGCCACGTCCGCACCGCCGGGCAGCGTCGCGACATCGACGATCTTCTTGTTGGTGGCGTACTCGCGCATCGGCCCGCCGCCCCAGCTGAAGAACATGCCGGGCATCCGGTTGGAGCCCATCGCGGTACGCAGCTTGTCGAGGTAGCCGTCGGAGGGGACTACGTCCATCACAACCTGGGCCTTGGCAGTCTTGTTGAACGTGTCGATGCCGGCCTGCTGCACCTCGTTGGTCGGGTCCTTGAGCGTCCAGAAATGCACTGCCTCCGGGGCGGAACTCGCCGTCCCGCCGCCGCACCCGGCAAGCGCCACGGCGAGCCCGGCCGCCGCCAGCGCAACTAGAACTCTCTTCATGTCGGCCACCTCTCAAATGGGCGCCCACCCAAGGGCGTATCCAAAGGGCGTAAGGATGAGTCAGCCGAGTCAGGCAGCTTACGTAACTTTTACGTTTCCGAATCACGCTTGACCTGCTGATTTCTCGGAGGTTAGGCGCCTAGTCGCGCTCGAAGCAACGCCGCTTAACCGATCTGTTACGAAAGTTTTGCGAGGATGATGGGCTCCGCTGCGTAAACCTCACGTACGCTCGCCGCATGTCGGAACAGAACGAGCGGCAGTCGTACAAGCACGGGCTGCTGAGCTCCATCGCCCGGGAGGCGGGCGTCTCGGTGGCCACCGTCTCCAAGGTCGTGCACGGCAAGCCCGACGTCGGACGGGCCACCCGGCAGCGCATCGAGGCACTCCTCGAGCAGCACGCGGGGCCACGCGGCAGCACGGAGGTGGCCGCACCGCGCTGCTTCTACGCCGTGTTCCGCGACCTCGACAGCCCGTACACGCTTGAGGTGGTCCGCGGCGTCGTCGACGCCGGCAGCCGGGCCGGCTTCAACGTGGTCATCGGCACGACCATCCACCGCTCCATACCGCAATGGCTCGACGCCTGCGCCGAACCCGACGTCCTCGGCATGATCCTGATCATCTCCCGGATGACCGAACGCGACCAGCAACGGGTGCTGAGCAAACACGTACCCGTCGTGCTCATCGACCCGCTCAGCCAGCCACTACCAGGCGTGCCGAGCGTCGGCGTCACCGACTGGCGCGGCGCCTACGACGCCGTCGGGCATTTGCTCGAGCTGGGCCACCGCCGCATCGGCATCATCGCCGGCCGCCCGCACTCCCCCGCCGGCGGCGCACGCCTGCATGGCTACCGCAGCGCACTGCACAACGCCGGCATCGAGTACGACCCCGGCCTGGTCCGCTCCACCGACTTCGACTACGCCGAGAGCGTCACCGCCACCACCGAACTACTGGCCCTGCCCGAACGACCCACCGCCATCTTCGCCACCAGCGACGCCCAGGCACTCGGCGCCCTCGAAGCGGCCCGCGCAGCACGGATCCAAGTCCCCGACGAGCTGTCCGTGGTGTCCTTCGACGACACCAGCGCCGCCGCCACCGCCTCGCCACCACTGACCGCCGTCCGGCAGCCGTTCGAGGAACTCGGCCAGATCGCCACCGGCCTGCTGGTGGACATGGCCAACGACAAGCCCCCGGTAGTGGACCGCTACGAACTGGCCACGACACTGACCGTACGCTCATCGACCGCCGCCCTCGCCGCACCGCGGCCGGCGTCGTAGGCGTGTCCCTTATGGAGTGGAGACGCTGAAGCCGACTGGTCCGAGACGATCGATCTCGGCCCGGTACAGCACGCCGGGCCGGATCGGTACGGCGTCCGTCAGCGCACCCGCGAGCACGATGGCGCCAACTGGCAGGCGCTCGCCGCGCTTCGCCAGATGTTCCGACAGCTGAACCAGAGCGAGCAACGGATGTCCGAGCACGGCCGCGCCGGTCGCGGTGTGCACCGGCCGGCCGACGACACCGCCGAGCCGGAAGGCGATCTCCGGCTCGATGCGCGGCTGCGCGGTGCGGCTGAACAGATCGGTGTCGTGGCCGTTCGGCAGGTGCATGGCGTCGGTGAGGAAGCCGACGATCGGCTGGTGCACGCCCATGGTCACCTGCTTGGCGCGGCTGGTCAGGCCCAGCTTGGCGCCCACGACGCGCTCACCTTGGGAGAGCCGTCGCGCCCGGTCCTCGTCCTGCACCTGACAACCCCACCGCTCGTCCAGAGCGGGGTCGGTGTCGGTGAACGGTGCGCGTGGCACGCCGGCGAGGCGTGCCACGCGAAGCTCCTCGGCGGCGGTCCGGGCGGCGATCATTCGAGCCTCCCGGCGGCCCGCTCCCGCAACCAATCGGCCAACGCGTCCAACGCGACCGCGGCGATGCCGTGACCCACCGGATCGCGCCGCGCGGTGGTGGCCGCGCCCGACTCCCCCAGCAGGTAATCCCAGGTGCGGTCGAGCAGTTCGCGTGGGATGACGGTGTCATGTTCACCCTGCGCCACGATGACCGGCACCCCGGCGAGCCGGGCCGGCGTCGTGGGCACGCCGGCGTCGAACGGCAGCGTGCCATACAGGATCGCGGCGCCGGCGTACCGGGCCGGGTCGTCCAGCAGCAGGCCGCCGGCGAACGCCGCGCCACCGCTGAAACCGATCAGGACCACCGGCCGCCCGGGTGGGGCAACGCTGTCGAGCCAGCCCCGGAACCAGTCCATGGTGGCGCGCAACGACTCGGCGACCGGGCGACCGACGCCCCGGTTCGCGAACCACGCGTAGCCGCCGCCCTCGCCGATCGGCGCGCGCACCGCCGCGTACGCGGGACCGGCCGGAAGATGACCGGCGAGCGCGAGAATCTCCCGCTCGTGGGAGCCGCGGCCGTGTAGCAGCACGACCAGCGGCGCCGACGGATCCGTCGTTCCGGCGGTCGCCACCACCGGCGACGCGAACACCTCGCCCACGGTCACCGCTGCGCTCCAACAGGCTCGTACCAAACGGCTTGCATGAAAGGTCCTCCCGGAGGAAAGAAGTGCGCGGCGCACATCGGTGATCCCGATGCGCGCCGCGCTGTCAGGCCACGCCGATCTGAGAGTAGAAGGCTTGGTTGTCCCAGAAGAGGAATTCCTCGTCCATGTAGTGCTTGCGGCGGTTCCAGATGCCGACGGTGGCCATGTTGATGGCGTAGGCCTTGCCGGTCGGCGGGATGTGGCCGCCGTTGCCGTCGGGCATGGGCCGGGTGAAGGTGCCGCGCATGACGCCGGTGACGGCGGTGAATTCGTTCATGGCGATGCGGATGGGGTGTTCGAGGATGCGCGTGTCGGGGGCCCAGACAGTCGACCGGGGAGGGCGCGGAGTCCTACGACGTGTTCGCTCGGACCTGCCCGTCGCGGTCAGCGCTCGAGCACGTCACAGGGCGATGGGGCAGCCTGGTGCTGGGCGCGCTCGGGCCGGGGCCACTGCGCTTCAACGAGCTGCGGCGCAGGGTCGACGGGGTCAGCCAGAAGATCCTGACCCAGACCCTGCAGGCCCTCGAACGAGACGGCTTCGTCGAGCGCAACCTGATCAGCACGTTCCCGCTGCGGGTGGAGTACTCGCTGACCCCCGTCGGCGCCTCGGTCGCGCACCGGCTGCTTGCCCTGTTCGCCCACCTCGAAGCGCAGATGCCGGCGGTTCTCGACGCTCAGCGGCGGTACGCCCAACGCGCCGACCGGTCACCGACGAGTGGGGACGTCAGCGTGGGACCGTCCAGCGGGTGATGGTCTGATCCATGTACTCCTCGAAGATCCTGCGCAGCTCGACCCGGGGATCGATGAGCCACTGCAGTTCCAGCCCGTCCATGGCGGCGATGACCATGCGCACCTCGGCTTCGATCTCGCGCTCGGCGAGGGCGGCGATCTCGCCGAGCGCGCGGGCCTCGCGTAGTTGTCGGCAGAATTCTTCGGTGAGGTTGGCGTAGCGCTGCTGGATGAAAGCGCGGGCGGGGTGTGCGGGGCTCGAGGACTCGGCCGCCATGGTCAAAAAGAGCTCGATGTAGCCGCGATGGCCCTCGTGGAAGGTCATCAGGCCGGGCAGAGCCCGGAAAAACCCCAAGCCGCGATGATCCGCCACGAAGAGCTCGTGCGTCTGGCGGTTCCACTCTTCCAGCACCGCTTCCAGTAAGCCCTCCTTGCTGCCGAAGTGTTGAAGCAGCGTGGCCGGCGACACTCCGACCGCGGTGGCGATGGTGCGGACCGAGCCGCCGATGTAGCCGAACTCCGCGAACACGGCGGAGGCGGATCGCGTGATCTGTTCGCGGCGCTGGATCCCCTTGCGATAGGGGCCACGAGCGGTCGAGGCGGACACAGCGCCACATACCTCCTTCTGCGGGACTTTGTTTCCAACACGTTCCGGATCTTGTTTCGAGCCGTTGACGGAATCCTAACAGCCGTTTACATTTGGCGAAATCTGAACGATCGATCGTAAATAAAGCTCAGGCGTTCCGGAGGCGAAAATGCTGAACGGAAAGATCGGTGTTGGCTTCGTCGGCGCCGGGCCGGCGACGCAAGCGATCCACCTACCCACCTTGGCCCGGCTCACCGCGACGTTCGACGTCGTCCATGTGTGCGACGTCGTCGCCTCCGTGGCCGCAACGGTCGCCGCGCGAGCCGGCGCCACCGGTTCGACCTCGATCGACGCGCTGCTCGACGACCCGCGGGTCGAGGTCGTGGCCGTCTGCAGCCCGCACCAGTTCCACGCGGCTCAGGTGATCGCCGCCTGCCGGGCCGGCAAGAGGGCGGTGCTGTGCGAGAAGCCGTTCGCGACGTCCGGCCGGGAGGCGACCGAGATCGCCGCCGTCTCGGCCGAGACCGGTGTGCCGATCGTCGTGGGTGCCATGCACACGTTCGATCCGGGCTGGCTGGCCGCGGTGGGGCACTGGGACGATCTGCCGGCCACGAGCCACACGATCCGCTCCTCGGTCGTGCTGCCGCCCAACGCGCGCTTCGAGGATCTCGCGACCGAGGTGGTGGCGCGACCCGATTGGCCGATGCCCGACCTCAGCGACATCGAGGTGCGGGCCGGCGTGGTGCACGGCGGCGTCATGGGTCTGGCGATTCACGACCTTCCTCTCGTACGTTCGCTGCTGCCGCGTTTCGACGACGTCACGGTGTTGAGCGCGCATGTCTTGAAGCCCTTCGGCTACCAGATCGTCCTCACCGCGGGCGGCAAGCTGATCGAGCTGCACGCCGCCATGACGGCCACCTGGCGTCCGGAGTGGACACTCGAAGCATTCAGCGACGATCAGGCGCTGCGGATCGAGTTCCCACCCTCCTACGTGCACGCCGGCAGTGCCACGACCGCGATCCAGCGGGCCGGTCAGACCCGGACGTTCGGGCCGGTCGCTCACAACGGATACGAAGGCGAATGGCGCACCATCGCCGCCATCGTGCGAGGCGAGCAGACGGCACCGGACCTGACCACCCTGATCGACGACCTGCGGTTCGCGATCGCGATCGCCGACGAGGCCGCCCAGGTCGTGCGTTCGACCCACGGGGCGAGGGCAGCCGCATGAGTGACTCGCTGCCGGTCTTCGCCGCCGGTGCCACGTCCGCCGGCGTCCTCGCCTCACTGCCCGCCTCCTACCACCACAGCGAAGCCGCATCCGGTGGTGTCACGGTGATCGGCGGTTCGCGCGGGTGGCCCCGGGCCGCCGCGACAGCGATCCGGGCTGGTGCGGCGGGAGTCATCGTGACAGCTCCGGAGCCCGAGGAGCTGAGCCCGTTGCGATCGGGCGATCTGATCGTCGTGGACTCCATCTGGGCCGCCAACCCGGTCGTGGCGTCGGCCGGGGCGGCGTTCCGATCCGCGGCGAGTCCGGGCAGCCGGCTCGAGTGCCGGGTGCGCGTCGCCGTCGGCCAGCCGCTGGCGGCGGTGCTGCTCGACCAACTGAGCCTGATCCGGGCGTTGCTGGCGCCGGCCACAAAACTGCGCATCCTGCGCCGAAGCGTGCACGGATTCGTCGCTGAGGCCTCGGCCGCGGACATCGCGGTCGACCTCAGCGCGATCTGCACGGACGCGGCGCCACAGCAGGCAAACGCCCGACTGCTGACGGTCGACGGCGGCGTTCACGTGCAAATCCCGGACGGCACCACCGCACAGCCCGCTCTGCTGACCGTGACCGGCCCGGACGGCACCCTGCTGGCTCCGACCCGCTACGAATCCGGGCACCGGGCCGCCTGGCGCCGGCTGCACCACCTGCTCAGCACCGGCGAACGGTGCACCGACCTCGACGATCTCGAGGCCGACATCGCTACCGCCTCGATCTACCCCGAAGGCTAGGGCCCGCCCCTCCCGGCATGAGCAAACTCCGCAATCGAATAGGCGGCTGCATGGCGGCCGCGGGAAGCGAGAACACACCATGAATCGACGAGCCTTTCTGGGAATAGCGGCGGCCGCCGCTTCCGCGCCGGCCTTGGCCGCATGCACCGTGTCGGGGTCGAGCAACTCGAGCGGCGGCGCGTCGGATCCGATCAAGTTCTGGGACCAGCCGTGGGGGTCGCCGGCCTACAACGACCTGGCCAAGAAGGTCACCGACGGCTACCAGCCACCGGCCGGCACGGGCAAAGCCAGCTACCAGGTCATCCCGTGGAACAACTTCTATCAGACGTACGCGTCGGCGATCGCGTCCGGAACCGGGCCGGCGGTCTCCACCGGCGGCGGTTTCCAGCCGTTCCAGTTCGCCGCGCAGGGTGCCATCGCCTACGCCGACGACCTGCTCGAGACGTGGAAGAAGGACGGCTTCTACGACGACTTCCTGCCGGGCCTGCTCGATGCCAACAAGACCGACAACGGCTACGCCGGCGTGCCGTGGCAACTCGACGCCCGGATCCTGTGGGTGAACCAGAAGCTGCTGGAGAAGGCGGGCGTCGAGGCGCCGACAGACCTCGACTCGCTGCTGGCCGCGGGCCGCGCCCTGAAGAAGATCGGCGTCTTCGGCTTCGGCACCGGCACGGGCGCCGGCAACAACCTCGGCTCGCACACCATGGTAGCGATGATGATCATGAACGGCGGTGGCCTGTTCGATCCGGACGGCAAGCCCGACTGCGTCACCGACCGCAACATCGAATCGATGGACTTCATCCGTCAACTGGCCCGGGAGGGCATCATCGACCCGGCGTGCATCAGCTACACCACCGACAACCTCAACGCCCAGTGGGCGAGCGGCAAGGTCGCGACGGGCTTCCACACGGCCGGTCTGCAGAGCCAGGCCGCCGCGGTCAAGGACGACCTGGTAGTGAACAGCCCGCTGGCCGGCCCGCACGGCGACAAAGCGGCTCTGCACTTCGTCAACAGCGTGATGATGTACGCGAAGACGCCGTCGCAGCAGGCCTCCGAGGCGTTCCTGACCTACTACCTCAAGAACATCCACCAATACTGGGACGCCGCCCTGATCAACGGCGTGCCGGTACTGAAGTCGATCACCGCCTCCGACGCCTTCACGAAGAACCCGGCCCAGGTCAAGATCGTCAAGGAGTACACCCCGATCTCGACGACCTACGCCGCCCGGGGGACCAAGCTGACCGCCGGGCTCGCCGCCGTCGACGGCGGACAGGCACTCACCCAGTTCGCGCAGACGATGCTGCAGGGCAAGACGGACTCCAAGGCGGCGCTGACCACCTTGCAGAGCGGCATCGAAGAGGCCGTCAAGTGACCGCCATGTACGGTCCGTCCCACCGGGGCAGATGACCATGTCATCGACCTCCCTCGCCACCGGCCTGCGCCGGGCCTTGTCCGGAGCCGGCGCGGCCGGTCCCGGGCGGCCCCCGCTGCAGACCAGGAACACGCGGCCGTCCCGCGGCGCTGCGACCATGCTCGCGCTGGTGGCGCCGTCGGTCGTCCTGCTGGTGCTGATCAACGCGTACCCGCTCGTCGTCGCCGCCAGCCAGTCGCTGCACAAGGGCTCCCTGATCATCACCGGCCAGTTCACCGGCCTGGAGAACTACACCGACGTGCTGACCCGGCCGGCGTTCTGGAAGGCCGCCTGGTTCACCGTCGTGTTCACGCTCGTCGGCGTCTTCGGCAGTTGGCTCGTCGGCCTCGGGCTGGCGCTGCTGCTGCGCACGAAGATCCCGGCCGGCGGGTTCTTCAAGGTGGTCCTGATGCTGCCGTGGGTGGTGCCCATCGTGGTGTCCTCGACCGCGTGGAACTGGCTCGTGGCCACCCCCGACAGTCCGGTCCCCCGCCTCGCCCGCAGCCTGGGCCTCGGCGACCTGCTGTTTCTCGCGGACCCGACGCTGGCGGCGATCACCGTCTGCGTCTTCAAGGTCTGGGTCAGCTTCCCGTTCATGATGTTGATGATCTCCGCCGCCCTCGCCTCGGTGGACCACAACGTCTACGAGGCCGCGGACATGGACGGCGCCACGAAGTGGCAGACCTTCACCCGGATCACGCTGCCGATGATCAGGCGCTCCACCTACATCAGCTGGATCCTGATGACGATCTTCTGCGTGAACGACTTCCCGACCATCTACCTGCTCACCGGTGGCGGTCCCGTGAACGCCACCTCGTCGCTGGTCGTGCTGGCCTACCGGACCGTCTTCCAGGACTTCCAGACCGGCCCCGGCGTGGCGATCGCCTTCCTCATGACCCTCGCCCTGGTCGTCATCTCCACCGTTCTGTACCGGCAGATCCGCAAGGGAGAGACCGCATGACAAGCCTGGAAGGAGCGCGGCTCTCCGCGCACCCGGAACGGGGAACGCGCGGTCGGTGGGGCCGGTTCGCCGCGATCCTGGCGTTCACCGCCATCGCCCTCATTCCGATCTACGTCACGCTCTTCCTCTCCGTACGACCCGGGACGTTCAGCGCCGCCACGAGCTTTCTGACGTTCGAGAACTTCACCAACATCTTCGCCAACACCGGCGTGCTCACCTGGCTCGGCAACAGCCTCGGCGTCACCCTGGCGACAGTGCTCATCTCCGTCGCCGTCGCGGCTCCGGCGGGATACGTGCTCTCCCGGGCGCGCAGCAAGGCGGTCTCCGCGTACTCGCTGCTGCTGTTCATCGTCCAATCGCTGCCGATCATCACCGCGATCGTCCCGCTGTTCGTCCTGTTCGCGAAGCTCGGCCTGGCCGACAACCTGATCGGGATCGTCATCGTCTACGTCGGGTCCACGATGTCGGTCGCGACCTGGATGATGGCGGCCTACTTCGACTCCATCCCCCGTGCCCTCGAGGAAGCCTCCTGGATGGACGGTTGCTCGGTCTTCGGATCCTTCCTGCGGATCGTGCTGCGCAACTCGCTGCCGGGCATCCTGTCCACCGCGATCTTCGCCTTCCTGCTCGCCTGGAACGACTATCTGGTCGCCCTGGTCTTCCTCAAATCCAGCGAGGTCTTCACCCTGCCGGTCGGGCTGCAGAGCTTCTTCCAGCAGAACGCCACCGACTGGGGACCGGTGATGGCGGTCTCGGTGGTCATGCTCCTCCCACCCGCCCTCGTGTTCGCCGTTCTCAACAAGTACTTCAGCGTCGGCGGCATCGGCGGCTCCCTCGCCGGCCGCTGAAA
>Ga0307513_10004548_pt1 | contig 18504 bp, 21 predicted proteins | sample 15_EM_MG_FD_202174 | JGI IMG/M metagenome (GOLD analysis project Ga0307513, IMG submission 202174) | Populus trichocarpa ectomycorrhiza microbial communities from riparian zone in the Pacific Northwest, United States - 15_EM | ecosystem: Host-associated > Plants > Roots > Unclassified | place...
AATTCACGCCCGATCCTCACGTCGAGTGCTGACGAGTGTTGCCTTATCAGAGGGTTATCACGGGTTGCCACTCCCCCTGATCGTAGTAGCTTGCAAGTCAGAATTGGGTGTAATATCCACCGAGACCGTCGCAGATATCCTCGACCCGTACCACGTCGGACTGGTCGAGGCAACCGCCACCACCGAAAAAGGGAAAAACAAAATGCGCATGGCTCTCGCGTGGACCATCCAGGTGAGCAAACTCCTGAAACCCGTGCCAGCGCGTATCCTCACAACCGCCCTCCAGGCGATCATCCGGCGACGCGGAGGTCGCGGCTCTTCGACCAGCCTTGCCAGCGCGAGCACGGGAATATCCACTGCCCAGACTATCTGATGATACGTCATCCCTCGCTCCGGGCGCCGATGTCGGGCTCACCGGCAGTCTCAACAACGCACTTCAGTTGCAAAATGCCCAGGGGTCCTTGTCAATCAAAATAAACTATATCGTACGTCACATTTGCAATACGTCTTTTTTCTGAGAAAGTTTCCCTTCCTGGACATTCACATCCATTTCCGTACACTCGAGCACCTTCCCGTTTGTTTCTCGCATTCAGTGAATAATCTTCCACGGCTGATTTGTATTTTCGCTCTCACGGCTGTTTGAAATTATTTTACTTTTGGTCATTAGGGGCCTTCGGGAAATTCCGTGGGCATTTCCTATATGATCTGGGAACAAAGACGAATGGACCTTTTTCTCTCAGAGAGCTTGCCACGCTGTTCGTCGTCAGTACTCCCCACCGGCGACCGGTGCCATGGAGAGCTTTGCTTTCCGGTGCTCTCGAGAATGTCTACCAGTGCTAGGAAGTGTAGCGTTGCCACCACCAGAAGACGCCGCATGTCGATTTTATCCTGGGACATCTGTTTCCACCTTTGTATGCATACACCTTGATACTTTTTTATAGTGTGAGTGACCTTCTTCGCCTTTCCGCCCTCTTTGCACCACCCTCTTTGCAAGTCGACGATGTTCAACCAAAAAATTCTGATTTAATGAGACCGATCAGCTACGGCTGACTTGGCGATACCTTATGCAGTGACTGAGCCCTTCTAACCCTCTATTACGCGTGTGTTGTGCTCGATCGAGTCGCTGACAACTTTATAGTACTTTTTTCAGGCGAGTTGATGACTCTGGATTCGAAGTCTAGGAATCGAACCATGTACCAGTTTAATAAATTATGCAATACAGATGAGATGCAGGAAACGATATACAGATCCGAAACCACGTCCACGTCCACCCCCGAAACATTGTAGGAATATCAAATAGCCCGAATCCTTGTTTCGCGAGATCTCATTCTACCAGTACTCATTTCTCTATCTATGCCGCGATTGGCGCCTCGTCTCCGGTGGTGGCTCGACGACAATCTGTGGAGGGTCCCATTGACCGGACTTGTCCTATAGGGCAGTCATGAGTAGCGACAAAGGGACAACAGGAGTCTCGTTCCTCACCTCTTCTTTCTTCCTTCTGAATGGTTTGCGCAGCGCCTCTAACCACCGGTATGGCGAATGGGTGGTGACAGGTGAATTCAGATTTATTGGTTCTAGAGGTCGGTTGTTCTCGTTATCCCAAGCCACTTGGTGGAGCTGGAATGGCCTGGGTTGGCGTTCCGGTGATGGCCCTCTGGAATGCTCGCTGCTTGCTCGGCTGTGGGGGATGGAATGGATGGGACTTTCAAGGACGAAAGGCCGGAGCGGACGATAGTCTGCTTCCGCACCGATATTGTAGATTCTCTCCAATCTTTTGCGTCGAGGAAATGTTTCAGTAGGTAAAAGGTCTTCAGTCTGAGGCGTCACAATTAGCTTAAGGTCGAGGATGCGCGACTAGGTGACTTACGTTCCCTACCAGTATCCCTTCCTCTAGACAGACCAGCTCAATATTCACTGCCTGGCATTCTATAACCAATTTGTGAAAGCCCCTCCATCCCTCGGCAAATTGCTTATAGCAAGTGACAACGCGTAGAGAAGGTAATCTACTAGGAGAAAGTTGATTCTCCACAATTGTTTTCAAAACCAAACCATCTTGTGTATTGACCGCGAATGCCAGGTGTTCGAGCTTGCGAGGGAGGGCCTTCAACAGACCTTGTGTGATATCAACATCATGAAGGATGTATAGTTCACGTAACTTCACTGCTGATGCGATAAGTCTGGCGTCTGGTTTCGGTAGGCGCAGCGAGAAAATAGATGGCGAGTATTGTGTTGCTAACTGGTTCTCCCAGTCTCCGCCAGGAAGCCGACATAGATGGAGTATCCGAAGACTCTCTTTCGATTTACCTAGGACCCAAAGCAGGAGTGGTGTCGTGGGCGTGTCTCTCGCCTCCCATCGTAGCTCAAACAGGTGGAGAGGGGGTGGCGTCTCATAATCCTCTATACAAAAGGGATAGTCAGCAAAGTTGTACAGAACAACGAAAACACCCCACCTGCGTAACCTGTATTGATGCTTGTCGATCGTAAAACGAGGTGCTTGACAGAGGGCCACACGTAGAGTAATTGACGGGCTGCCTCCCCATCGGGCACTGAGTCTGTGATACGTAACGCCATGATCGGCGGAGTTTGTTGCAAGTATATCAAGGTTTCATCGGAGAAAGAACGGACACCGTCCAGAGTGACTCGGAGTTCGTAGAGCCGTGGACAGCGTCGCAGTGTCCTTGGTAGGTCACTTTGTGTTATTTTATTAGTACTGAGGGGATCAGGCGTCTCGTCCTCGTCCTCGTCCTCATCCTCGTCCTTGTCCTCGTGCAAAGAGATGCGGAGCACCCGAACCGCATCTCCTAGCCGCCGCCCGCGCTTCAGGGTTGGGTCTGTTGCCTCCCAGAATGCGATAATCTGCTTTTCCGTCTCCAGCCGAACATGGCAATATAACAAAGCCTGGGCATACCAGCTCCAAACCTTGCAGACGAGGGAAAACCGCCGGAAGGATGACCAGTCCGGAGTAATCTGGTTGGCATACACCAGCTCCAAAATAATCTGGATGATCTCTGGAGGGAGTTCTACCATATCTCTATCTCCGGCCAGGGGTTCGCCGGTATGGATTCAATGTCTGAGCTCTGAGGTTACTTTGGGCCACGTTGCATGCTTCTTCTAAAGAGCCAAAGCACTCAGAGAACTGATCGACCCTTTGTTCTCAGGCCGGGTACTTCGGTCAGTCGCGGAGGCGGAGGAGGATAAGCGCAGAGGTTGTCCCTGTCCACCACACTCAGTGCTTTCCCGGTTCCTGTTGGTTGAAAAGGTTCTGACTCGGAGCAGACAGCCAGGTTTCTGATTGCCCAGGATTACCCTTCCTCCTGCCTATTCTTCACCGTCCAACCCCCCCAGCTGCTCCACCTTCTCCGAGCGGTCAGAATCCATCGCGCGTGAACGACTGCACCCCCTGTGCGTACCTATTAATATAAAGTCCCAGTCCTACATTCTACTACACCTCGTCTGTGTTGTCCTATTGTGGCTGTATCACCTCTCAAGCCATAAGGAAGCATCTAAATAACTACCGACGCCACCAGAGCCAACTGAGGATCTGTATGAACCTTGGACCTTGCCATGGCTCCTATAACTTCCCACCGCGATCCTCGTGCCCATAAAACTGTTCCCACAGCTACGTCTTCACTGAGAGGGAGAAACATTCCCCATGGTCGCACCACTGGAGTATCGAGACCTCAGAGTAGGAGTATCTCACATCCTGTTCGGAGATTGGACACTCTCGAGGTTGAACTATTGTTCGAAATCATCGAATGGCTTGACGTAAAAGATGCACTTCGATTGCGTCTAGTGAGTACGGACACCATCCCCATGTCAATTACTACTCATTGCTCGTCGAATAGGTCTGTCACCACTTGGCTGAGGTCGCCCACTTGGCTCCGAGTATTTGGAAGCGCTACATGCGCACGATGAAAGCCCCACTGCCCTACAGTCCTAAACCCATCCCGTCTCTGACATCACCAGAGGTGATCAAGCTCATCCGTCGCGCAAACAACCTCGAATATAACTGGAATCATGGCCTCTCGTATGTCTATAGTCATGCGTTCTACCCACTCGAACGCCCATATCTTGTACGAGTCGCCCCAGGAGGGAGGTTTGTGCTCGCGGCGTGTGTTTCTAATGGCGGCGAGCACCATGGCATAAGTATATACGATATCGAGAACCCCTATGGTATGGTTTGTCTGGCTAGTTGCACCACTCAGGGGTACCTAAAAACACTCTCGGTCACATGGATGGAAGTCGTTGGGGCAGACGGCCCTCGGATTGGGGTCGCTGTCGGATGGGTGAGAGAGTTTGAGCTTGGTACTCAACCTGAAGCGCGGCTAGCGTAGGTCTCTCGCATTATCTTATGGAAAAGCACTTACCGAACTATCCAGCAACATAGAGGTCGCTACCGTGTTTATCAGCCTCGATACACTCGAGTGGCTTGCTGACCCCTACAATTGGCGAAAGCCCAACCCTTTCGAGCTTCTCTTCCACCGTTACTATAGAACAAAGTGGTGTGATATTGCACTGGATGCAGGTTTGCTAGCAGTCGCACATGAGCCTCAAAATATCTCGGTTTACAAATTGGCCACCCAGGAGAAGGCAGCAATCATTCTTCAGCCCCTAGGAAATGGATTAGTGAGGCACTTTGATTTTATAATCCCTCTTCACCACTGAAGCGGTGCATTGCAGGACCCTTGCATTTTTGCAATCAAACTTGTTCATGATAATTCCATATTCATCGTTCGTGGCGAGAGCAAGAGCGCTAAGACCCACGTCATACACGCTATGGAAATGTACCCTCTCCCATTCTGGGGCGAAATTCGTCGAGACCTTCCGGCATTGGGGTCCTTCATATTCCTCAGCGACACGAACGACTACAAGATTTCTGGGATGTACAAGCGACAACCCACAACAGCGAACCCGACAGTCGAAGAGTTCTATGAAGCGAAAGGGTACCTCGTCCCTATCGTAATTCTCGTCACGGCCGCTCAACCAGCAGACGGGATCAGCCATTATCGTCTCATGCCCCAGGCGGACCCACCCGACCCAGTCACCGGGCACGTTACACTCTCATACAAGTGGCCGCCCAAGAATTGGACGGGGCAGTATAGTGAAGACGACCGACGGAATTCAAGGACTATCCTTGTCCCTGGCGCAGACAGGTCACTGGGTTTCCCATTCAGCGTACCTGGGCGCCACTCACTCACAAAAGTGGAAGACTTCATGATTCTTGGAACAACCACGGGAGGAGATATTCCCTCTGTGCTCTTACCAAAGGAGGTTTACGGGGTGGGTGCAGTTGATGTATCTTGGGATGAGAGCTCAGGAAAGATAGCGATCGCAGCTGCAGATGATAGTCGAGTATGGATTGTTGACTACGGTGTTTGACTGCTTTTGTATAAATACTCCCCAAATTGTCTCAAATAATGGACCACCTTTTTGTTGATCATACTATGTAACATCAGTTAGGACAAGCGAAGGGGGTCTTTACAACTATGATGAGAAATCAATCAAGTTTCCCGCCGGAGCACCACGCGCTCTCCTCTCCTTCACAGACCGTACCAGGCCTCGGACACTCCTGGTACCTCCACTCAGCAATACATTTACACTCGATGGCTTCGCCAGAAGGAGCAGACCCCACGCTAGACACAAAGCTCCCCAGCTTCCATGGGCGTGATACCAGCTCCTGGAATGGGGGTCACCAGGGAAAGGCCATTGAACGCCAACCATTTCTGCCCAGCTCCCCTCTCCCCTTCGGAGGGAATAATGTCCCTTCCCCACCACGCCGCTCAAGCCTCCCTCACCACCATCGCACCACAATAAGATTGCATCGACCTCATCGGCCCGCGCTTTGGCTTGCTCGTACATAGCCCTCCCGACGTGCAAGTCCCAAGTTCGCGCCGGAGCGAGAATCACTGCAGGTCTGGACTCTGTGGCTGGGAAGGGATGTGCGAAGTCCAAACAAATGCTTGTAGTGACTGGTAGTTCGCGCTTGTTCTTTCGGTTTCTGGTGGTCCCTGGGATTGTGATGTTCGCAAGAGAGGGGGCTTCTCTGCCAGGGATTTGAGAAAACCCTTCCACAACTACCGCAAATTAGTGGAGAGTTCACAAACACAAATAATAAATGAAGTACCTGGGACTAGATTCCTCTTGTAGTACTCGTACACAGTCCCTGTTGCAGTCACCAACGCCATCCCATTCCTCATTTTGCGTCGTGCATCATCAGTGTCCATAGACTCAGGTGCAGGTTCGGTGAACGAAACGCCGATGAAGATGCCGTTTCGCGCAGCAGCTTTTCTCACTTCTTCGAGTTTGTTCTCTCGATCTCGCAGAGAATCGAACGCGATAGCCCCCTCCGGCCAGAGCACAAGTCTTGCCAATGGGGCCAACCGGAGGGTTTCATTGAGATAGGAGTGAATAGGTTGCTCTTCGGAGGTAATCGTGGGCAAGGCGCATGCAAGTCCAAGTGGAACTGTGTCATCGGAAGAGATGGGGAGAGGAAGGACGTCGGTCGAGAACGACGGTATTGATGCCGCGCATACAATTACGAAGAGAATTGGGACGAGGAACGAGGACCTTTGGTTTTGCCGATATTGATTCGGTTGCTGAACCGGGTTGGATTGGTCTTCTTCATTGTGAGAAGAGGTATCCTCTAGAGGTTCTTCCGACGAGTTTCCTCCCCACAAGAATGCAATGAATATTGCTCCCACTATCTCGGCCCAAGCTGCAAGTATCCAATCCAACCCCACAGCTCCTAAATAGGGCCGAGTCCACGAGTAACCCCCCAAACCGAGCAGTGGACTCCAGGCGCCGAGGCGCCCTACTGGGTTCGAACTAGAGACCACGGACCACACAGAGGCCCATATTGCAGGGAAAACAAAGGGGTTCTCGTAGCTATCGAATTTCGAAGCAACGAAGAAGGGTAAAATGGTAATGCCCGAGGATACGGAGGACAATCCCACGAGGGCGGCAAGAGAGCCTGCCATTGAAGAGAGCGCGGTTAGACCTTCAGCACCATATGCAATGGATGTGCCTAGGGTGATAAAAGCGGTAAGGATGACGAGGCGGCGTTTGGCGTGAGGGCGGGGCAAAATCAGTCGCGTCCCAACCCGAAGCACCGCTACCAGACCGACGAGTGGGAGAAAAGTGGGAGTGGGACCAAGCGCAAGTGCAGTGAGAATGCATGCAACTGAGCTGGTGATAGCCAATGGATGGTTTTGGAGTAACGTGGCTGCCATGCTCGATGTGGAGGTGGGCAAGCTACGTGTAATCAGGCTCCTTGGCGTCTTGGGGGACAAACAAGTGAGGATTCAGGTTACATGTATCTCAACAATACATAAGGATATTATACTATGTACAAGCTCAATCATACTTCATTCGACCAGTCCAGCAGGTCGGAATCTGACACTACAGTGAATCCATCCACGAGCAACCCCTTTTGCAGTGGAATGTCGGGTTCAGCAGGTAAAGATTTTGGGGAAGTTGGTGATTCCATGATAGACTTCAGAGGACGGTCAGGTAATTCTGATGTACTGGTTGGTGATAACTCACATCTTCTTTCTTATTCGGCAAATCGTCCTAGCACCCAAAAACCTGAATAACATAAATGCGTATATAAACAAACAAACTGACCGTTCGTGAGGTGAGAACACCTGCTCTAATGCGTAGCTCTTGAAGGGACTTCTCCAAAGCATTGCATTTTCTGGAGGACCTTGGTTACCTGGATTGACTGTACACATATTGACTGCTTACTCGTGAACTGCCTTCGTTTCACTACGCCTTGTATTGATTTGCCGGCGCATCATGCTCTCCAAGGTCAGGCGAGCCTGTGAACGGAGACTTTAGAACACGCAGAACAGGAAGGAAATCCAATTGACCTGAACAGGGCGCAATTCGTTGACAGTGAACATGTAGTTCATGCTCAGTCCCTCAAGATGGGCCATAGGGAACTCCCAGTTCGGGGCCGGTGCCGGGTTTCCGCGATGATAACCGACAGGAAGTGGTTCAAGGAGAACACCCAACAATTTATGATATGTTTGGAGCATGCTCAAAAGGAAGTTGCGAAGAAGTGGGCGTGGATCTGACTAGAATCAGAACTATGCTTTGGCTAACAGTTGTATTATAACCTAGCTGCCCCTCTAACTCTGCAAATCGTTTAATGTCAGACGGATATGGCGTCGTTTGATCTGAGGTCTTTGTGTCATGGTCAATAGGGCGACTCGAATTCGGCCGAGTTGGCTTACAGAGTGAGTTTCACCGAATGTAGTGTATTCCCCTTTCTCATAGATCCAGTCCAAGCGTGGTGGTTCAAGTTCCAGCAAAGAAAAGGATGGCAAAGACGGTTCGTCATGGAGCAAAGCGACTTGATCCACTTGGAAAGGAGCATCGGTTATGGTCTTTTCGGCTTGTAGCCTCCGTTTTAACAATTCAAGTAACTGTAGGTTGTCGTTTGTATAGAGCGCCCAATGGCTCGGAGGCTTTGGAAATGGATTCTTAAGTGCTTGATTCCTCTCTGCTGCTTCGGCGTCATCCATCTTGAGTCCTTTGGGGAAGGCCTTGGCCGATGGTCCAGTTCAAGAGCCTTTTTGTTTGGTCACGGTTCCTTCAAACCCAAACCGTCCCCCATTTCGAAATATTTGAGGAAGTGCTGCTAGGATGCCTAATAGTGATCAAAGCAACAGCACAAGTGCACCCTTGTTGCTCGAGCTGCTTGCAGACGCGGCGCTGGCGGGTTCAGCTCAGTCTTTGGCGTACTTGAACGACATTCCGACACTCTCCCTCCAAGATCTCATACGAGAACCATCTGTGCTCGCTTCTGAAGCTGCACTGCTTACTACTGAACTGACCAGTCTCTGCCATCGCGAATATCCAACCTTCCTGCATGTCCATTCGACTGCCAAAACCCTCGCGGCGTCCTTCGATTCACTCTCATCCTCACTCTCATCCTTCCTTTCCATTCTTCCCGATTTGGATGCGTCGTGTCGCACTTTCACTCTCACGGCTCGTCCAATTTTGGCCGAGCGGAGCAAGGCCGCACTCGTTCTCGAGAACCATGACAAGCTCATGGATATCCTTGAGATTCCACAACTGATTGATACATGCGTACGCAACGGAGCATATCAGGATGCATCAGACCTCGCATCGCATACCACAAACCTGGTCAAGCGGTTTCCGGAGGTTCCTATTATCCGAAGTGTCGAAGAGGAGGTCAAACATGCTATTCGTACGATGATGGCACAGCTGCTCACTGCCCTCCGCGAACCCGTCAAGCTACCAGCCCTGCATACCGCTGTCAAATTTTTGAGGAAGATGGGACCCTGGACAGAGGAGGAACTAGCAGTCATATTCCTAGCTAGTCGTAATGCCCACTTAGATTCAACCTTTGCCACCATTGAGAGGGACCTCTCAGACCCCTCGCGGTACATTCGCAAATATGTCGACGCATTCCGCGAAAATGTGCATGACGTAGTAAATCAATACACTACTATTTTCCTCGACTCTTCTGGCCCGAGTCAAGACCCCGGCAAGCTGCGGCAGTTCCTCTTGCTTTTTGCACAGGACAAGATTGACACACTGTTGCACCGACTGGATACATACCTCCCTCAGGTCGAAGATGCTACTTCCCTCACCTCCCTCTTGACCCAGTTAACATATTGCTCCCAGTCATTCAGTCGAATTGGACTCGATTTCCGATCCCTCCTCATCAAGCCGTTCAGCAACGCCGTTCTTACGTCTTCACGGAGCGCGTTCGATGCGGCTGCAACGCGCTTGCAGGCCTCGATCTCGGAAGCGGAACGAACCAGCAAGGTTCCTTCATCTTGGCTCCTTTCTGGGAGTTCAGCCTCGGTTCCTCCGTTTCCCAACCACGTCGACCGTAACGGTCCGATACACGTCCCACCTCCAATTCTAGCTTCGTTCCCTCCGTTGGCAATCTACCTCAACGCGCTCCTTACTGCCTTCAATACGATCCGACTCCTCCCTCCATCGCACCTTCTTGGAAATCTCTTAACAGCATTGTCAACGTCACTCACCGCGAGTCTTGAAACCTTACTACTTTACTCAATGAACGTGACGTCATCACAGACCTCGCCATTATTGCGACGTAGTTTTGACGGCGGTGACACGAAAGAAAAACGGGACAAGGAAAGAAGGTGGTGCTGGCGGCAGGGGGGGCAATGGTGAAGGTATTAGTGCCCTTCGTGCAACGTGCCTTAATTGAAGGAATTTATGGTGTCCCGATCAAAGAAGTGCCGCCGATGGAAGATGAAAATTTGGGTCGTTTGTTGAACGATTGGGAGACATGGTTGAAGGAAAACGGCGAGCCTCAGATGAACGGTGCAGGAAGCGCCGCGATATCATGAACTGTTTTCTCGTACTATTGTACGGAATTTCCCTAGAATTAATCCACCATATGCCCGCCTATTTGGAAGTATTTACATCTTTTCCCCTGTATATGAAGAAGCCCAAGCTTTCGTGAGGTATGCCCATGTAAGCATGGGCTCAGGAGCCCGTGAAGCCTTTTGGAAGTTTTGAGGTACTAGGAATTGGGCAACAGTTTGCCCTCAAAAATCACAAGGAGGGCTTCAAGCAGGTCTTGCAACATCCAGGAAGAGGTATAAAAGGATGGGAACTTTGTGCGTAGTGTTTGCCTTTGGCTTTAGGCTTGAGTATAAGATGGTGGCCAGCTCGAGTGTAGGCAACGGCGCGGGCATATTTGCTACAGTGGCAGGTTGCACCACCAGCTTTGATTGATAGGGCATTGGGTGGTGGCTGAACGACGGAGTCGTCTAGTCGGGCCGTTAAATCGTTATTTGGCCGAATATTGGGTTGATCAAAACACATTATACTCTGTAAGCCAGGTGACTGTAGATTCCAAGTATTTTGCCGCACTCCTATTAATCAGGCTTCTTAGAGCTTTGCAGGAGGGATGACGGCGCATCCACGAATCTCGTCCTCAGAGCTGTCTTTCACGCCAAAGGGACGCTTTCGCCAGTATACTCTATTTATCTCATCAATACGCCGACAGGGAGGGTTGGCCGATTCGGAAATGGCCCTGCTAGTGAGGTAGCAAAATTCGAATGACTGGCATGGCGGTGAAGGCAAGTTCGCGAGTAGCCAGGAAAAAAGCGGTTTCGTGTTTGGTGAGTATGGACAGTCAAATGTGCGCATCGGGTGGAAGGAGGGCGGATGCTCGGATCATTGGAGAGCGTTCGTCAATATACAAAGTGAACTTCCAGCCCAAGGTGGACATAAAAATACGCTGCAATGAGGGAAGAACGCCGCGTCAATCGATAAGAGTCTTGGTCGAACGAGAGGTCTGCAATGTGAATGAATATTCGGATAGTTGATGACTCAACACTACAGAGGTCTCTGGGTTTTTGTGTGTAAGAGTGAGGATCGAACGCGAGGATGCACTCATATTTTGCCGAAGTTCAACTCGAGGGTGTGTTTTGCCTTTGTTTGTCAGACCGCCTTGAACTCCGACCTTGGTCCGCCTCTCTAGAAAATAACGAAAAACTACCCGATTTACAACCAAGGGGACCTGCTATGTCCAAAAACGCGACTCGGGGAGGGCGGAGGCATTCGACCAGTCGTGCGCCCCGCGCCGCGAATAGGAAGTAATGCGTCATATGCAACCCTTTCGCATATCTAATATCTTTACTGCATACCCAGGGAACCCATATTTGGTGGCCCCACACACCGCCCACCGATAACCCCAACGCTCCAACGGATTCTGCTGAGGCCCGACTGAAATTTCAGTAGTGAGAACATTCTCCCAAATCCACGACCATACATTAACAATGTGTACATACATGGTGATACCCACCTGCGAATCCAGCTTTAAGTAAAACAATCACGAAGCAGCGGGAGTGGGGTACTTCCCCTGGCGGGTTTTGATATGTGCGGCAAGTGTCTTTCCTTGGTCGTGCCGGGATTCACGGAGGGTGTTATAAAGTTCGTCGATGCCCCAATCCTTCTTCCTCATGGGCATAAACAAAAACAATTCCCTCAATCCATCTACCCAGCTCACAATGGGTTGATATGTTTCCTTCATCGGGAACTTTTGCGTTCCCCAATGGAGGTAGGATGATTTCTGTGCCCCTAAGTCGCTATCGGTCATTTGGCCCCATCCATGCAGGAAACCATTTGAGGGAGAGTCGTAGGGAGAGTCGTAGGTAGAGTCGTAGGTAGAGCCGTAGGTAGCGTCGTAGGTAGCGTCGTAGGTAGAGTTGTAGACAGCTACCCAGAAGAACGATTCAGCGTCGTGCTTGTAATGGTGCTTGATTGGCACTTCGGATCCGAGGAGCTGAGTAGCCATGAACGGCCGAGTGCCAGTGTGATGCTGCTTCTTGCTGGGTGTGTCGCCGATGACCGCCAGGTCGAAATCGTTCAGGATACCGAACGTATGGCCGTTCCTCCGAATAAACATGAGGTTCCCATTGCTGATATCGCAGTGATAGATCCCGAGCTTGAACAGACGTTTATGACCTGTTACTTTTGTAAAAAAAACCGGACAAGGGGGCACAGAGCAAACTCACAGCGAAGGCAATCCCAAAACACCTGCCAATATTCTTCTCCTTGCAGTTGATTGATCGTGCCGTCCAACATCACGAACACGATGATCACGAGCTCGCGGGGGTGACTTCTGATTTTGAGGTCGTCACGGATGGTCCTCGTTGATATCTCCGTCTCCACGCCTGCAACCACCTCCGGCAGATAGCTGCGCAAATCGTCGCTCTCATCGAAGACCTCTCCAGTTTCCGGGTCGACTGGCAACGAGGCCTGTTTGCGAAGGCGCTCGCGAACATCTTTCAGAATAAACTGTTCTGATTTCTGTGTTGCTTCTTTCCAATTGCACTTGATGACATGCCTCGGCGCCTGATCACCCTCCATTTGACACCGGTAGAGGCTTGTGGCCCGCCCGCCGATGGCGAATGGTTTGCGCAAGACGTTTTCGTCCACCTTCATATTAAATGTGAACTTTTTTCCCTCCACGGAGATTCTAGTCTCGTCTTTGGTCCCATTTCGATCGCTCCTGAGATTCTCGTCTTCAAGCCGACCCCAGGCGCTTCGGCCAAACCTTTGGAGAATAAAGAGCAGGGCGAGATAGTAGTCGAAATACTTGGCCAGGTCGAGGCCGTTAGTCGTGATGATACCCTCGTGGTCGTACCAACTGATATGGAGGACACCATCTGCGATGCGGCATGAGAATGGGCCAACGCTTTCAAAGGAAGGTTCGTACCAACTACAATCAACGTGAAAGTATGCGATATGTCGTACGAGCAGCAGAGCCGCCCAAGGCCGTACTCTGCTGATTGGACAGCTACCGAGCTTAAGAGGTCGACCTCCGGCTCCGGTGCAGGCCCCTGTATGTACGCCTGACTGTCTTCAGCGTTCGCGTGAGAGGGTCCGGTGACTGTCACGCGGGTACCTTGGGATGTTTTCGCCGGTTCTGCGAGTCTGAATGTCAGTATATCAGGGCAGCCAACAAGAACGCACGTACTCGAGCCCGAAGTGGTCTCATTGGAAGTGGTCTCATTGACTTCTGAGAGCGCATCTATAGGATCCTTCCCGCTGCTTTTCGTCGGAGAGGGGCGGAGACGATCAAGATCATGGAGCGACGGCAGAACGGTTCTCTCGTTGAGCTCCTGGTAGGCCGATCGAGTAATGGTACCAGATGTACGCTTGTGCTCAACAGAGCAGAGAGCGTCGCCCCAGTCCAAGTCCGCACCCTTTCCGTGTTTGGTTGGGGACTTCGTGGCGTAGTTCGCCGTGATGTCTGACCAAGACGCATTTTCATCGCCGTGGAGCTTTTGTGCCGTCTCCAGAGTAACGAAGATATTATCTGGCTTTCCCCTATGCACCTTGCCATTGATTTCATACGTGAGAAGACTGGGGTCGCTGTGTTGGAGGAGGATATCGTATTCGGTATTACGAAGAATCGTTCCTTCAACGTGCTCGTTCTTCAGCAAATCCAATGCTGAGTTCGTCATAGTGATGAACAGAGGGTACATAGCGTTCTCTGAAGGTGCCGCCAAACTGGTCATTTGATCAGGGTGACAATATCCACAGGATGAACGCGGGGCTTACAACGCATCGTAGGCCTGGAGCATGATTACCCCTTTCTGAGCGGTTGTGGGCCCCTCGGCAGCCTGCGTTGCGTCGCCACTGCTTGGTCCAGCCGTAGAAGTCTGGTGGATACCTTGGGGTTGAGTTTGCGCGCGTCCGCCCGTGGGTGGTTTGCGCCCTTTTGCCCTTCCCGCTCTTGTTCTTGCTTTCTTTTTCTTTTTCGCTGGCCCTGCTGCTTGAGCCGCTTCCGTTGCACTCGGTCGTACGAGCCTAACCTGTTGCAGGATACGCTCGAAAACGTCTGCAGGCTTCTCCATTGAGTCCTTGGGCATGACTCGCTTTGTGAAGGCGCGCAACATCTCCAAAGCCTGCGCGTCCTGCGTCCGTGCAACGTCGCCTATGACCCAATTGACTAGTTGTTTACGTCTTATGATACAGCGCATATCAGCGAGCGTTCTGATCAGAGCCAAGATGCGTACCCCCAATCGTTTGCGTACTCTGTAAGTGAACTCATCCCGGCACTGAGTGGTGTGAATAGGTGTGGGTTTACTTGTTCCTTAGGTGGGGGAGGTTAACTTTGAACAAAGCGGGCGACGCTCCCCTTTCCCCTTTGACCCTTGCGGCCTGTGACCCTTGCGGCCTTTTGACCCTTGCGATAAACACCAAGCACTATATCGTTCACAATATCTACGGCAACGAGTATATCGTATCCTGCCGAACAAATATAAGGACACTGCGTTCTTCCAATTCCAAGCAACGATGACCAACCCTTTGGGAACGCGGCAGGTGTCTGGGACCCGATTTCCCATATCTCACTGAATTCTTCTGGTCGGAAGCATGGCTCAACCGACGCGTATGGCTCATGTGCTCGCGCCAATGACGGTAACACCAACAACTTCGGCAATTGTATGAGGGATGAACAATAACACGGCTTGCACGACTGAATTACAAGACTAGCTCCTATTCAGGGGTATGTACGATCCTATTCGATATTTCTTTTACTTCACACTGGTCCGCCCTAAGTTCCGCGTGAATTCAGATGTGTAAAGTCGGCTCTCGGTTGAACTGAGAATATAATCAAGTTAATCAGACAGTTGGCCCTTTGTCTGTGGGAAAGAATGGCAAAGAAAATACTCACCGAACCAGCACTTGATCCTGCTGCCTGCCGCTGGCCATCTCATGCAACTTACGTTGCTTCGGGAGACCATAGTGCAACTCAAACATCCTATCAGAACCAACCTTCAACCTGGGCAACGTGTCGTACTCCCTCAACGGCAGCTTCTCTCCGTTTCTGAGCCGGGGTCAGGTTCTTCTGTTGAACCCACCTCTGTACGAAACGTCTTTACGCTCCTCAACAGGGATTCCCCAGCTTTGCGTGGCTGATTTACTTGGTTTTTTGCGGGCTCTGTGGACTATGGTTTCGACGGACTGATCCCATCTGTCTACTAGCGGTACTACACCTTCTTGCACTGGTACTAGGTTCCAAATCCATTGTCGGATGCCTTCGAGGGCTGCACTTTTGCGGCTTACCTTTCTTAGCTTTCGGCTTGGCCCCTCGGGCTCCTCGGCACAATATCGAATGCAACTTGGATCAGCTTATCTTCAATAAGATCCCATTTTGAGCCTTGGATTTAGTCGCCACGATGGATGAGCATGCGCGTAGACTAGTCGTACTCATGGGATTCTTCTGCAGAAGCCAGCTGATGTTTTGGTGCCTACTAGGCAAACGAATACTATGGCCACATCCCAGGTAGAAATACCGGTGGCTCTTCTATACGTAGGTATACTCACTCGGGCGTTCCCGAATCAACAATACATAATCTGATCGTGCAGAGGTTTGTGGGAGGAAAATCAGATCGGAATGCGACATCACTTGCTCGCAAAGGGCCCAGCCCGGAGGCTGTAGGGGTTGCAACAGATGTTTGTATTCAAAAACTCGCTACGCTCCTCTTGTATACTCAAGTGTTTGAAGTGGGCTCTCAAAAATACGAGTACTATGTTTTCGCTTTATCTAAATAATATGGAGGCCGAGGTCATTGAAGATTGTCGTCGCACTATTGTACGGAATTTACCTAGAATTAATTCACATACGCCTGCCTATTTGGGGGTATGTACATCTTCTTCCCTGTATATGAAGAAATCCAGACTTTCGTGAGGTTTGCCCATGTAAGCATGGGCCCAAGAGCCCGTGAAGTCTTTTGGATGTTTCGAGATACCAGGAATTGGGCAACAGTTTTCCCTCAAAAATCACAAGAAGGGCCTCAAGTAGGTCTTGCAACATTCATCCTCGAACGACGTGCTGAGTGAGTGCGTATCCAAACGCCATTCTTGACGACAAAGGCTACGAATCCAGTATCTTTGTCATTGGTAATGTGCGTGCCTATTGAAATGGGATATTAGATGGGTGGTGATGCCAAAAGGACATTATTGGGATTCAGGGATGGATGAGTAGAAATTTACAGCGAGGACTTCTGACCACTGCATAGCCTGTTAAACAGAAGCTCGCAACCACATTCGAATTAAGCATTCCTCCTGTATTCGCTTATGTAGTCTGGCCAGTTGGGGGGTGTGCAGCGCCTATAAATCTGGTCAGGGTTCGAACACTGGTCATAAAGGGCATTGTTCTTACGGATAATGTGGCACCTAGAGGAAGTGATATAGCATCTAGATATATTACGACCTCCGCCGACCTTTTGAAGCTCGTGCAAGGGACAAACTAACGCCGCCGTCTCGCTCTCAGGCTTCATGTCTCTGAGCCTAACTTCAGATCGGAATCTCTTGTAGAGGGCGAGCAGACAGGTCGGATCATCTCGGATAGAATCGTCCGGATACGGCGGACTCCGGCCAGGAGGAAGACCAAATTGCGCGGAGGGCAACCCGCGAAGAATGGTTGACTATTGACGAACTCTTTGAATTGGATCGTTCTGGTAACGCCTCCCAACCAAGTAGTTGTTTCATTTCGTCTGCGTAATGAACGGATGCAACGATGTGACGACAATGCAGAAAGTATTTGTTCAGTGCCCGCCTGGGGTCATTGAGGATTGACGGAGAATACGACGTGGAGATGGGCTTGGGGGAAGGTGACAAGAATTGCAGGAAGGAGGTGGAGGGGTGGTTCATCCGATGTCGGTGGTGGAAGGACGGATGTGGGTTGCAGAATGTCAAGACATGCTCGAGCAGCGTATTGATGGCGTGGCGCCTTGGCGCTCCGTGGGAAGCTATGTCCTCCCGAGGATAACGTTGCGGCACCCACCGGACTCGGGTGATTTGATATAGGCATAAGATGCAGGAGTTGCCGTGTACTCATGTGCAAAGTTTGTCCCTTAAGCGAGGGAGAGGTCACAACTTGTCCTTGCCCTCATCCCCGGTCAGCGCAGGTTCAAGAGGATATGTGGGGGTTGTAATGGGGTAGCAATCGCTTAAGAAATTGGCAAGAATGGATCAACAAGTCCAGCCTACAACGAAAGGCCATAAATAATTTGGGGCGTGAAACCCCCAACACCTGTAGGCGCGGGAGAGCGTAAAGAGAATTGAATATGTGTCAGTTAGCTCGGGCTTTTTGTCATCACCTGACGTCGGGATTGGGCTGATTGCGACTTCTGCATGGCGCATCGAGCATTTGAACAGCAAACTGTCCACAGTTGAGGTGCGACCTTCCAGGGCTTCCCTGCAGGGAAGCTCAACCTGTGGTCGTCTGGTTGAACTGAGGAGCGAGCGTTGGAACCCGTTGTGGGCCTCGTGGTCTCGTTGTTCTGGGATTTAGACGTACTGTGCGGATCCTTCGGCGAATCCCTCGGGAGTCCACCTAAAGTGGCATGGAGGGATGTCGAGGCTGGTGGACGGACAACGTGGCTGGGGTGCGTTCTTGAGAGAGGCGGGTCCACTGGTGCCGGTGCCGCAGCCTGGTGGGTGTGCTTGGGTCCAAGAAGTGCGTGCGGAGGGGCGGAGGGGGTGCGTAAGTCGAGAGGAGTAGTTGTAGATAATTAATTAATACTAGTTATTAGTGTGTTAATATTACTACTAAACTAAGGCAAGCGGCACGAATTCGGACTTTAGACGGAAAATGGTGGTGGCTTCGGTTGACAGCTGCGGGGCCTTCCTTTGCCATTCTTTGCAACTCGCAGCCTGCCGCTGTGGGCAGATTATTACAACTAAAAAATGGCCACAAATTCTCTATTCGGCGTCCAGCCATTCGAGGACCTCGTGAGTCCCGTTCCCCATTCTCGCCACCCTTCTTGCCGCGCTTCTGCCGTCGACGTGCTCACCCATGAGCCTTGTTGTTTCAGGCGCCAGAGGAGGAGCCAGCGTCGCCCACATCGCTCGAAGACTTCTACCGGGAGCAGGAGAAGAAGGATCTCGAACGAAGGATCTCGAGGATAAGACGCCGCCGACGGGGATCCTCCAGAGCGAGCGAGCCAGAAACCCCGGGCAATGAGCAGCCAT
>Ga0307513_10004549_pt1 | contig 18501 bp, 21 predicted proteins | sample 15_EM_MG_FD_202174 | JGI IMG/M metagenome (GOLD analysis project Ga0307513, IMG submission 202174) | Populus trichocarpa ectomycorrhiza microbial communities from riparian zone in the Pacific Northwest, United States - 15_EM | ecosystem: Host-associated > Plants > Roots > Unclassified | place...
GAGCCCGATCGTGATAGTATTCATATGGACGGTTCCTGCATCTGTGGCCGCTTCAACAACGACCATCCTATGGCGCATCGACGCCGGACACAGGGGCCGTCCACCCCATCAGTCTAACGCGAACTAGTCTTGTGTGGACGGCGCTCGATTGGCAAGGGATTTAGGTCAGCGATTGGTCGGGTACGGTCTTATGTTCGGCCTGTTGGTGCAGCCGTTGCTGCTGGCCCTGATGTTGTCCGTTGACCAGGTCTCCCATCTCCGCTGAGCGCTTGGAGGCGCCGACAAGTTCTCGGAGTGTCCTGATCATTGGTCCCGTTGGATCGCATCACTGCAGGGTCCTCGCCAATGGGTTCGCCGTCGCCCGCGGGTTAGGCGGCGAGGGCGGGGTCGCGAAAGGCCTCGCCGCGCCTCATGAGCGCCCAGGCGATGCGGGCCATCTTGTTGGCGAGGGCCAGCGCCACCAGCTTGGTCGGCTTACTTTTCTCGGTGAGGACCTTTGCCCAGACATCGAGCGCACAGCTGCGCTTTCGCGTGGGGCTCAGGAGTGAGACGGCGCCGTTCACCAGCAGGGTGCGGATGTATCGATCGCCCATTTTTGAGACCCGCCCCAACCTTGTTTTGCCGGCACTAGAATTCTGACGCGGCGCTAGGCCGAGATAGGCGGAGAACTCTCGTGCTGATGCGAACATCGAAGGCTCCGTGACGCTGGCAGCGAGCGCTGTCGCGGTGATCGGCCCGACGCCTGGAATGGTTGCCAGGCGTTGGCTGACGGGGTTGGCGCGATGCCATTTCTGGAGTTCGCGGTCGAGGCGCGCGAGCTGGACATCGATGTGAGTTAGCTGATCTGCCAGCGGCCTGAGCGCGGCCCGCGCCAGAGGCGGCAGGCTCTCATCGGCGTCGTCGGCCAGGACGTCGAGCAAGGGACCCATGTTGCGCACGGCGCGAGGGGCGATTAGGCCCAGCTCAGCCATGTGGCCGCGGATCGCGCAGATGAGTGCGGTCCGCTGAGACAGAAGCAGCGCCCGCGCTCGGTGCAGCATCAGCGCGGCCTGCTGTTCCTCGGTCTTGATCGGGACGAAGCGCATCGTGGGTCGGGCCACCGCTTCGCAAATCGCCGCCGCGTCGGCCGCATCGTTCTTTTGGCGACGAACGTAAGGCTTCACATAGGCTGGCGGAATCAGGCGGACGTCATGGCCAAGCTCTCTCAGCATGCGCCCCCAGTGATGGGCGCTGCTGCAAGCCTCCAGGCCGACCAGACAGCGTGGCAGCTTCTCGAAGAACGCGATCATGTCGCGCCGCTTAAGGGCCTTCTGCAGCACGACGTCGCCAACATCATTGATCGCGTGAACCTGGAAGATGCTCTTCGCCAAATCGACGCCGATCGTGATAATCTTCTCCATGGACGGTGCTCCTCTGATGAACTGTTCAACGACAATCATCATGGCACATCGATGCCGACGTGAGCGCCGTCCACACCATCTCCGCTCGACGGAGTCGGGGCAGGGGGCATGAACCTCAGTTCATAAGGGACTGCCACTCAGCCAGGGCGGCTGAGCGTTGGGCCTTGTAGGTCTCTCATCACCACGAGACGGATGACCTCGGGCGAGCTATCGAAATAGCGGAACGGGTTGGTCGATTTGGCCATGGCCAAGCGCTACGGGCATCCGGCCTAACGAGGCCCTAAGTTTGGGCTGACAGAGCCGGACGGACGCCTGCGACGATCCAGACTAAGCAAGGTATTGTGCGCGCCGATAAATCGGTTTGGTTTCAAGCGGGAGCATAACCGCGCTGGGCCAGAGCTCAGGGGCGCCCATTCTAGATCAAGCTGCGGATCGGGCCAGGGCCGCCGCGACGGCCCTGGTGATGCTTTCAGACCTCGGCTTTGGCTGCTTTCGGCGCGCGAGAGACCCGCGTTGAGGGCGCCTTCGCAGGTTGGCGGCCGCCCTGGCCCAAGCCCATCGCCTTAGCGAGACTGGAGCGCGCGGCCGCGTAAGCGGGCGCCACCATCGGATAGTCCCGGGGCAGGCCCCACTTCGTCCGGTACTCGTCGGGGGTCAGATTGTAGGCGGTGCGCAGGTGACGCTTCAGGCTTTTGAACGTCTTGCCGTCCTCGAGGCAGATGATGGCGTCCGGAGTGACCGACTTTTTGATAGAGACGGCAGGATCCTTCCGAACTTCCTTCTCGACCGGCGGCGCATCGATGGATCCAAGCGTGGCGTAGATGCTCCGGATAAGGTCCGGAAGCGCACTGGCTTGAACATCGTTGTTGCCCACATAGGCGGCGACGATGTGCGAGGCCAGCTCGATCGTCGAGGCGTTGTCTTCGCTCATTAGATATCTCCTGAGTGCTGAGTACTTGAAGTAATTCGCTCCGCACGTCGATTCAACTGAGGAAACTATATCGTCGGAACATTCTTCTCCGGACCGGGACGTCTTCGAGGTCAGGTCTCGAGTTTAATTATTGCGGCTTCACAATGGCTGCGAAGTGTGACCACCGGCGGAAGTCCATCGAGCAACTCGCCTAACGCCTTGATTTGGACGGCCTCCGCCGCGGACCACCCATCCCCATGAGCGAGGGCCGAATAGATGGCGCGGGCCTGCCGACGGGGCTCTGGTGCGCCCGCGAAGGTTCGCAGTAGCTTGCGCGCGGAACGCAGGGCTTCGCTTCGGCTGATGGTCATGGAAGGTCCGTCCGAAATCGCTGCAGGGGCCAGGCCGTGCAGTGGCGGGAGCTTTAGACGGCGCCGGGACGGCTTAGCAACTGCGAGAACGAACGGGGAACAATCGTCTTGCGGAGCGCGGCGTCTTGGTGCATCCTGTTGCCATGAGCGATCGTTTTGCCGTCCGCCCCGATCACGAGGGGTTCCGTGTCTGCGATGTATGGACAGGGGAGGCGGCCCTGATCGCGATGACCCCCCAGGCCGGATTGTCACGGGAGGACGCCGAGCACACGGCCGAGCTCCTGAATCGCCGTCCTAGACAAGGCGAGAGCCAACCGGTGCAATAGGCTGTCTTCAGCGTCGGCAGGCCGACCTGGTGTCCACGCCACTTAGAAATGTCACCTCGGCCGGCCAGATAGAAAATGTCACTGGTCCGTCAGTCGGGCGGCGGGGAGGTGCGCAGCTTCCCGATTGCGCAGCGCCGGACCGCCGACCGTAGCTGTGGTCTCAACGCGCGGTCGATGCGGTGGCTGGTCTGATCGAGCGGCGGAGTCTTGCGCCGGCATCTCGGCTGATCTGGTTCTCTCGGATCTGAGCGAGCAGGGGGCCGAAGAACTTGTTCTCGACGACCGCAGCCTGATCGACGCGCCGCTCCTTGTCGAAGAGCCGGTAGGTCAGGTCGGCGCCGTTGTGGCGCACAACGATGCGACCATCCGGATACTCGACCACCTCGGCCGTCTTGCGCGCCGCCGCCAACGCGGCCGGCGTCTGCTCCAGTACATAGACCATGCGATCGTAGTGCAGCGTCAGGGCCTGGGTGACGGTGCGCGTCTCGCGCCAAGCGAAGGCCTCGTCCAGATCGTCTCGCGCGGCGAGGGGACGATGCAGGTTCTTGTCGTTGGCGGGCGCCCTGGCGAACCGGGCGTTGTGCCGGACCATGAATGTCGGAAGGCGTTGGCCGTGTCGATGTGATTGACGCCGGCGAGCCGCAGCTCCTTCACCAGTCGGTCCTGCAGCGTCTTGTGGGCCCGCTCGACCCGGCCCTTGGCCTAGCTGGAGTTGGCGCAGTTCAGGTCGATGTTGAGGCCGTGCAGGGCGCGCCCGAACTGGGTCATGCCGTCGCCGCGGCGCGCATCGCTTGTTGACCCGAAAGACACGTGCTTGGGCGGCCGCGACCCTCGCGGCCTGACGGGCGCCGGGTGTTGTTAGCCCAAAACAACTCAGGCGGGCTTCGCCCCGCCGCTGCTCCGATTGGGAGCAGCGATCGATCTTCGTGGAAAAACAGGGGGAGACGCGGCGCTGGGCTGCTGAACCATGACTCATGGTCTAACAAGACGCGAAAACGAAGGGAGGGTGGTTCGCCTTGACAGTGCCTTCACGAGGGCTTCCGGTGCAGTTGGGATTAGCACTCTAGAGCCTAGAGTGCTAACATGATCCCTCATCAGGCGCCGGGCTAGGACTGTCGCCGCTGCCACCAACAAGAAAGATAATCATGGCGTTCCGCCCTCTGGGAGACCGCGTGCTGATCAAGCGCGTCGAGGAAGAAGAAAAGACCAAGGGCGGGATCATCATCCCCGACACCGCCAAAGAGAAGCCGCAGGAAGGTGAAGTCATCGCCGTGGGCCCGGGCCTGCGGGACGACAGTGGCAAGCTCCAACCGCTGGATGTGAACCCCGGCGACCGCATCCTGTTCGGCAAATGGTCGGGCTCCGAGGTGAAGCTCGACGGCCAGGATCTGCTGATCATGAAGGAGAGCGACATCCTGGGCGTCCTCGACGCCGACAAAATCGCTAAGGCCGCCTGAGCGCGCGCCTTCAGCCCCTTAGACAGAAGAAGAACAACACCATGGCTGCCAAAGACGTCTATTTCGCCTCTGACGCGCGCGACCGCATGCTTCGCGGCGTCAACACCCTCGCCAACGCGGTGAAAGTGACCCTCGGCCCCAAGGGCCGCAACGTGATCATCGAGAAGTCCTTCGGCGCACCGCGCTCCACCAAGGACGGCGTCACCGTCGCCAAGGAAATCGAACTGGCTGACAAGTTCGAGAACCTGGGCGCCCAGATGATCCGTGAGGTGGCCTCCAAGACCAACGACAAGGCCGGCGACGGCACCACGACGGCCACCCTTCTGGCGCAGTCGATCGTCATCGAAGGCCTGAAGTCGGTGGCCGCCGGCATGAACCCGATGGACCTGAAGCGCGGTATCGACAAGGCCGTCGTGCGGGTCGTCGAGGAGATCAAGACCTCGGCCAAGAAGGTCACCACCAACGCTGAGATCGCCCAGGTCGGCACAATCTCCGCCAATGGCGATGCTGACGTCGGGGCCATGATCGCCAAGGCCATGGACAAGGTCGGCAACGAAGGCGTCATCACGGTGGAAGAGGCCAAGAGCCTGGAAACCGAACTCGACGTCGTCGAAGGCATGCAGTTCGACCGCGGCTACCTGTCGCCCTACTTCATCACCAACGCCGAGAAGATGGAGGTCGACCTAGAAGAGCCCCTGATCCTGCTCTTCGAAAAGAAGCTGGCGTCGCTGCAGCCCCTGCTGCCGCTTCTGGAAGCGGTGGTTCAATCCACCCGTCCGCTGCTGATCATCTCCGAAGACGTCGAAGGCGAAGCCCTGGCCACTCTGGTAGTCAACAAGCTGCGCGGCGGTCTTCGCGTCGCGGCCGTCAAGGCTCCGGGCTTCGGGGATCGCCGCAAGGCGATGCTGGAAGACATCGCCATCCTGACGGGCGGCCAACTGGTCTCGGAAGACCTGGGCATCAAGCTGGAGAACGTTTCCATCGACATGCTTGGGAGCGCCAAGAAGGTGACGATCACCAAGGACGACACAACCATCGTCGACGGCGCTGGCGAGAAGGCCGGCATCGAAGGTCGGATTACCCAGATCAAGGCGCAGATCGAGGACACCACCTCCGACTACGACAAGGAAAAGCTGCAGGAACGCTTGGCCAAACTGGCCGGCGGAATCGCGGTGGTCCGGGTCGGTGGCTCGACTGAAGTCGAAGTGAAGGAAAAGAAGGATCGCGTCGACGACGCCCTCAACGCGACCCGGGCGGCCGTCGAAGAAGGCATCGTGGCTGGCGGCGGCGTGGCCTTGTTGAAGGCCTCCAAGGTCCTCGACGGCTTCAAGGGTGACAACGCTGACCAGGAAGCTGGCGTCGCGATCGTTCGTCGCGCCCTGCAGGCTCCGATCCGTCAGATCGCCGAGAACGCCGGCGTGGAAGGCTCGATCGTTGTCGGCAAGGTGCTGGAGAACGCCTCTGCCACCTTTGGCTTCAACGCCCAGACCGAGGAGTATGTGGACATGGTCCAGGCCGGGGTCATCGACCCGGCCAAGGTGGTCCGCACCGCCCTGCAGCATGCCGCCTCGGTGGCCGGCATTCTGATCACGACCGAAGCCGCTATCGCCGAAGCCCCCAAGAAGGACGCCGGCGGCGGCCCTGGCATGGGTGGCGGCGGCATGGGTGGGATGGACTTCTAGCCCAGTATTCGACGACCGTTGAGCAGGGGCGAGGCTTGCGCTTCGCCCCTGTTTTCATGTCCGACTCTCAACAGCAGTTGGGCGGCGCCTGCCGATAAATCCGCGTTAGGCGCGACGACCGGGTTTGACTCAACGGAGAGGTTGGAAGTGTCCGCCTTCGGGAGTCGAGATCTGGGCGCCAAAGGCGGCCAGCGTCGCCATGGTGACGATGCGGGTTGGCGAGTCCCCCAGGCCACAGACCTGGACGGACCGCGACAGGCCGACGAGGATCGGCCCGACCACGGCCACCTCGCCCAGCGCCTGCACGAGCTTCGTGGAGATCGCGGCGGAGTGGATGGCGGGCATAATCAACACGTTCGCCGGCTCGCTGAGCCGCTGGAAGGGATAGCTCTCCCAGAGCGCCGGATCGAGCGCGACGTCTGGGGGCATTTCGCCCTCATATTCGAAGTCGACGCCGCGGCGGTCCATCAACTCGACCGCGTCGCGCACGCGTCGGGGCTGTTCGCCGTGCGGATACCCAAAGGTCGAGTAGGAGAGGAAAGCGATACGGGGCATGTGGCCCAGACGCCGTACCGCCTCCGCCGCGGCGTAAGCGATATCGGCCAGATCCTCCGACGTCGGTAACTCGCAGACCGATGTATCGGTGACAAAGATCGTCCGGCCGCGAGCCAGCAGGGCCGACAGGCCGATGACGCGGCCGCCGGGGGCGGGGTCGATGACCCGGGACACTTCATCCAGGCATTGACCGAAGCCGCGGGTGACTCCGGTGACCATGGCGTCGGCGTCACCCAACGCCAGCATCGAGCCCGCAAAGGTGTTGCGATCCTGGTTGATCAGCCGCTGCACGTCGCGCTTCAGATAGCCCTCTCGGCGAAGACGGCCGTAGAGGTGGTCCACATAGGCGCCGTTGCGGTGCGACAGCCTGGCGTTGACGATCTCAACGCTGAACTCCGAGGGCTCGAGACCGAGCTCGAGCACGTTCGCGCGGATCAGGTCTTCGCGGCCGACGAGCACCGGCGTTCCCAGCCCTTGATTGGCGAAGGCGTAGGCGGCGCGGATCACGGCAGGCTCTTCGCCTTCGGTGAACACCACGCGCTTTTTCGGAGCCGACCGCACCGCGTCGGTGATGGTTTGCAGGAAGCCGGCGGAGGGATCGAGGCGGCGCCGCAATTGGGCGCGGTAAGCGTCCATGTCGGCGATCGGGCGGCGCGCGACGCCCGTGTGCATGGCGGCCTCGGCAATAAACGGCGGTATGTACCAAATCAGGCGCGGATCGAACGGGGAGGGAATGATGTAGTCCCGCCCGAACTTCAGCTTGCGGCCCTGGTAGGCCAAGGCGACCTCATCGGGCACGTCTTCCCGCGCCAGCATTGCCAGGGCGCGCGCGGCGGCCACCTTCATCTCGTGATTGATCGACCGGGCCTGCACGTCCAGGGCGCCGCGGAAGATGTAGGGGAAGCCGAGGAGATTGTTGACTTGGTTGGGGTAGTCCGAGCGGCCCGTGGCGATGATCGCATCCTGGCGGACCTCAAGCACCTCTTCCGGCGTGATCTCCGGGTCGGGATTGGCCATGGCGAAGATCACTGGATTGGCGGCCATCGAGGCCACCATGTCCTTGGTCAGGATCCCTTTCGCCGAAACCCCGATGAACACGTCGGCCCCGACAAGCGCCTCGGCGAGGGTCCGGTGGGGGGTATCGGTCGCATGAACCGACTTCCACTGATCCATGCCGATCTCGCGGCCCCGGTAGACCACGCCGTCGATGTCTACGAGGGTGGTGTTCTCCGGCCGGACACCGAGCGCCTTCATCAGGGTGATGGAGCCCAGACCCGCCGCGCCGGCGCCGCAGAGCACCAGCCGAACGTCCTCTATTCGGCGACCGGTCACCTCGCAGGCGTTGATCAGGCCGGCTGAGCAGATGATGGCGGTGCCGTGCTGGTCGTCGTGGAAGACCGGCACATCCAGCATGTCTTGCAACTCGGCCTCGATGCGGAAGCAGTCCGGACTGGAGATGTCCTCAAGATTGATCCCGCCAAACGTCGCCCCGATATGGCGGACGACCTCGATAAAGGCGTCCGCGTCGGCGGTGGCGACTTCGATATCGAAGGAATCCAGGTCGGCGAACCGCTTGAAGAGCACGGACTTGCCTTCCATCACCGGTTTGGAGGCCAGCGACCCCAGGTTACCGAGCCCGAGGATGGCCGTGCCGTTGGAGATCACCCCGACCAGATTGCCCTTGGACGTGTAGTCGTAGGCCGCGTCCGGATCCTCGGCGATCTTGCGCACGGGGGCCGCGACCCCCGGCGAATAGGCAAGGCTGAGGTCGCGCTGGGTGGCCATCGGCTTGGTGGCGGCGATGGCGATCTTGCCGGGCTGCGGATAGCGGTGAAAGTCCAAGGCCTCCTGGTCGGCGCGGGCGCGCCGCTCTTGAACGGTCATGGCGCAGTCCCTTCGATGTGGTGCGGTTTCGCGAGCGCCCAGAGCAGACCAACGACCGCGCCCTTGACGACGGGTAGCCAGATCAAGGTGAGCGCGGTCAGCGTCGGCATCGGGATCGCCAGCACAAGCCCGACGGGCCAGGTGACCGCGCTGGTGGCGCGGCCGAGGGTGACCGTCACCTTGCCGCGCGGGGTCTGGGTGCGATGGAGATAGATCACGCCGAAGCTTCGATCTCGCGTCGTGCGTCGGCGAAGCTGGTCACGAAGGCGACGTTCGCGAGCACGTCGGGCGCGACGGAACGGCTCAGGTTGGCGCGGACGCTGTCGCGGACGCCGCACAGGGTGACGCCGGCATGATCGGCCGCCGCCCGCCGCAAGAAGGATCCCAGTGCGGCCGCCCCCGTTGGGTCGATCAAGGGAACTTCCTCGAACCGCAGGATGTAGCGCGTGCTGCGCGCCCCGATTTGATCGAGCGAGTCCTTGAGGATGCTGGTGCTGCCGAAGAACAGCGGGCCGCGGAAGGTGATGACCGAGGTGTCGTGCGGCAACCCATCGTAGGGCTGGTAGGCCAGCTCGCCCTGTCGGGCGAAGTCGTCTTGGTCCTCGTCGATCAGCGGGGACCCGCCGTTCTGCACGGTTGAGAGCTGGCTCATCCGATGCATGAAGACGAACGCGGCCAGCACCATGCCGACCTCGATCGCCAGCGTCAGGTCGACGATCACCGTCAGGCCAAACGTCACCAGCAGCACGGCGCGATCGCCGTTGGCGGCCCCCATCAGCGTTTTGAACCGGTGTAGCTCGGCCATGTTCAGGGCGACGACCACCAGGATCGCAGCCAGGGCAGCCAGGGGTACGAATTTGGCCAACGGCGCCAGGACGAGCATGAACAACAGCAGGAAGACCGCGTGCAGCATGCCCGCCAGTGGGGACCGGGCCCCTGACCGAATGCTCGTGGCCGTGCGGGCGATGGCGCCGGTCGCCGGCAGGCCGCCGACGGCGGCCGACGCGATATTAGCGATCCCCTGGGCGACGAGTTCGATGTTCGAGCGATGGCGCCGTCCGGTCATCTGGTCGGCGACGACGGCCGAGAGCAGGGATTCCACGCCGGCCAGCAGAGCGATGGTGAAGGCGCTTGGCAGGACGTCACGCACCTTGGCCCAGGACCAGAAGGCGAAGCTCGGCATCGGAATGCTCGACGGGACGCCGCCGAACTTCGACCCGATGGTTTCGACCGGCATGACCAGGAAGAAGGCGGCGGCCGACGCCGCGATGGTCACGACGAGAAAGCCAGGAACCTTGGGAACGTAGCGCCGCAACAGCATGACCGCGGCGAAGCAGCTGACCGCCATCGCAAGGGTCGGCAGGCTCAGTGTCGCCCGGGCCGCCCACAAGGCCTGCAGCTTCGGGATGAAGTCGGCTGGGACATGGTCGGCGGTGAGGCCGAAGATGTCCTTCAACTGGCTCGCCAGGATGATGGTCGCGATGCCCGTGGTGAACCCGGTCGTCACCGGGTCGGGGATGTATTTGATCAAGGTTCCGACGCGCAGGAGCCCCGCGATGATGAGGATGACGCCGGCGATGGTGGTGGCGATGAGCAGGCCGTCGTAGCCGTGCTTGGCGATCACGCCATAGACAACGACGACAAACGCGCCCGTCGGCCCGCCGATCTGGAAGCGGCTGCCGCCGAGCAGCGAGATTGCAAACCCTGCCACGACGGCGGTGATCAGCCCCTGGGCCGGAGTTGCGCCGGAGGCGATCGCCAGGGCCATGGCCAAGGGCATGGCGATGATGGCGACGGTCAGTCCGGCGATCACATCCCCGCGGAAGTCACCGAGACCATAGCCCTGACGAAGGACCGTGACCGACTTGGGGATGAACAGCCTCCAATCACGCCGCATGAGCCGTCGCCCTTTTCTCGCTGCGCTGGATCAGGCGGACGCCGAACCCCAAGCCGGCGCTCGGCGCGCCGTCCGCGATCAGTTCCACGCCGCTCATGGTGAAGGCCTCGAGCACCCGCTCCAGGCTGTCGACGACAGCCCGGACCGACCCGGGCGAGGACTCCATCCGTTGGATGGTCGGCAACGAGAGACCCGACAGCCGGGCCAGGTCGCGCTGGTCGAGACCGAGCAGGGCTCGGGCCGCCCGCATCTGTGCGCCAACGATCATGGTCGCGGCTTTCCGCCGGCCTGCCGGCGACGGCGGCTAGACCTTCCGATCGTCGTCATTGCGAGCCTCGGCGGCATGGTTCCGGAACTGGAGCGCGATGAGCACGGCTTTGAACGGCCGCAGGGCGCCAAGGGTCAGAGCCGCGATCAGCGGCAGCCAGATCACCAGTTCAAGCCAGACTGGCGGGTGGAAGGTGAGTTCGGTGAACAGCAGCCCGCCGCAGCCGATGGCGCCGACGATCAGCAGGATGAAGACGACGGGTCCGTCCCCCGAATCGGCGTTTGAGAGGTCCTGGCCGCATGCTTTGCACTTGGGTGTCACCGCCAGGTAGCCGGCGAAAAGCGGCCCTTCCCCGCAGTTTGGGCAGCGGCACTTGAGACCCGCCATCAGCGCGTTGACCGGCTTCACAGCCGCACCTGTGCGACCGGCTCGCAAGGGTTGGTGGTGGTCTCCGGTCGGTTGCGAGCCTCACGATAGAGCGATTGCAGGGTGCTACGGAAAGCCGGTCGGCCCCCGACGAGCCGGATGAAGCGGGCGAGCCTCGCACTATCCAGCGGCTGGGCCAGGGTATGGGCGCCGGGCCGGACGCGGGCAGGATCCGTCAGTTGCGGTGTGAAGATGATCGAGGCGCGGGGGGACAGGGCCTTGGCCTGCTCGGTGAATTCGAGGTCGGTCAGCAGCCCTTGCAGCGGCGCCACGACCAGCGCGGCCGGGCGTTCGCCGCGGCTCAGTTCCTCCAGCGCCGGCTCGACCGACGGGAAGGTCCACACCGTCATTCCGTCCGCCCGCAGGCCGTCGGCCAGGACCTGGAGGCGGTGAGCGTCAGGCTGGATCAGCCAGATCGCCGGTAACGGGGGCCGCTTGGGCATGCGTGAGCTTCCAGCCCCGACGCCGATGAGCCGGCGGCCGGAGAGATTGCCCCAACCCTATATGGTGATATGTAAAATATCACAAGAGATACTTAGATAATCACAATATTGGTCTACACATCGTAAATGCAGGGCTGGTGCCTGCATCTGCATTGTTTCGGTCGAGAATTCCGACGGTGTTGGCTGGCGTCGAGCCGGCCGCCCGGTTAAAACCTGTGAATTCTGATGTCTTACACCTCATTTCTGAGGCTTTGGCGTGGCGACGCCACCAAGGAGGCCACGTGGAAGACGCTCGCGCGCTCGCTCGGCTTCGGGAAACGGCCAAGCTGATCGGTGATGAACGGCTGCTTGAGGGTTGGGCGGCCTACGGCGCCCAATCCGGACCCGGGGTCCTTGGCCTGATCCTGGTCACCGACGCGCGGCTCGTCTTCGTCGATATCGGGGGAGGGATGATGGCGTTTCCCATCCTCAAGGTCTTGGAGGCCAGCATGACCTCGCCCTGCAAGATCATCCTCACGGCCTGGTTTGGGCAGATGTCGCTCACCTTCGACACGCCGGGCTCCCTGAGTTCGATGTTGAACCTGGTGCGGCAGGATCCCGCGTGGGCTGCGGTCGAAAGCAATCTCGTCCGGCAGAGCCTTGGGCCCGGTGGCGTCCATTTGGTGGACGCCTTCGGCGGCAGCTCGTCGGAGGGCTCGGGCGATTGCCTGAGCTTAGGCCGCGGCCTGCCCGCAGCCATCGCCCCCCTGGAGGCTGCCTAGCCACCGGACCGACCGGCCGCCTCTTGATGATGTGCAGAACATCATTATAGATAGCGAAATGATCACCGGTTCGCAGATGAAAGCCGCCCGCGCCCTGTTGGGCGTCGACCAAAAGGAGCTGGCGCGCCTGTCTGGCGTCTCGTTGCCAACCATCCAACGGATGGAGGCAAGCGATGGCATTGTCCGCGCCGTGGTCGACAGCCTGGAGAAAGTGGCCAATGCGATCAACGAAGCCGGCGTCGAGTTGATTGGCAGTGGCGCGCGCAGCGAAGGGTCAGGCCGCGGCGTCCGCCTGCTCGAGCGCAAGCAGCCGTAGCCACAGTGCCAAAGTGATGCAAAACATCATCGGCGAGATGTTGGCTACACGGCAGGCCACATAGATGCAGCTATGGATCGGGAGCGGACAAGCAACGCCTTCGAAGGTCTGCTCTTCGCACTAATCCCAACGTCCGGTGGTGGCGCATCTGAGCCTCAGCGGATCGCCCGCTAATCGCAGGGCGCTCCCTGAATCAGACCCATTCTACCTTCGTGATCTCGTAGGCTTTCGCGCCGCCGGGAATTCTCACCTCGACGACGTCGCCGCTCTCCTTGCCGATCATCGCGCGGGCGATGGGAGAGGTGATCGAAATGCGGCCCTTCTTCACGTCGGCCTCATGCTCGCCCACGATCTGGTAGCGGGCCTGTTCCTCGGTATCTTGGTCGATCACGGACACGGTGGCGCCGAACTTGATCTGGGTTCCGGACAGCTTCGTGACGTCAATGACCTGCGCGCGCGCGATCATGTCGCCGATCTGGACAATCTGTCCTTCGATCCACCCCTGCCGATCCTTTGCGGCATGGTACTCGGCGTTCTCCTTCAGGTCGCCGTGCAGGCGCGCCTCCCCGATAGCGACGGTGACGGCGGGCCGCTCGATCGTCTTGAGCCGCTTCAGGTCTTCGTCCAGGGCGCGATAGCCCTGAACCGTCATAGGCACTTTATCCATGGGGATGGGTGACTCGCGTTCGCTCTGGTGGAAGTCCGGGGAACTCGGGCGGTAGGCTCACAGGTCGCTGACGAGGCCGGAATGGCTAACGGCGTCAGCACGTCGTCGATAGCCGTGGCTAGCTAGCACGACTACCGCCGGATTGGCCGCCTATGTCTCAGCCCCAACGCCTGCTCTCGCACAGACACCAAATTCCGCTTCTGGCGCCAGAAGACCCGCCGCGCGCTTCCGGGCACAGCCTATAGCGTAGGAGGAATGGAGGCGGTTTTACTCGACGTTCGCGGACAACTGCGAACGGCGCACCTTCTCTAAGATCGGTAGATATCCGGCCTCGCGGGCCTTTTCGTGCCATTGTTTGGAGGACTCGAGGAAATGCGCTCGCGTGATGCCGAGCGACGTTTCTGCGTGCGCTTCCGCGGCCAGCGCCCGCTTCTGGTATTCTTCACCCTTGGTCATGGTGAGAGCTCTACCGCTCGCTCACAAGGACTGCAATCGTCCTCACGGCTCGGCACCCAACTGCGTCGACGGCCCTACGCGCTGGGCCAATCGCTTCAGCAGACATCCCGAGTAGCTCGTCTGCGGCCTTCTTCCACTGTTTTATCTCGACCGCTCCGCGAGGGGCTGAGCTACACTAGGGATGGGAGAACCGCCCGATGTCGGCAGTCCAACGCAATAACGTGCACGTTCAGGGCGCTGGAACCCAAGCGATGGTTTTTGCCCATGGCTTTGGTTGCGACCAGGCGATGTGGCGCCATGTGGCCCCGGCCTTCGAAAGCGATTTCCAGACCGTCCTGTTCGACGCCGTCGGCGCCGGCCGGTCCGATCTGTCGGCCTATGATGCGGTGAAATACGCGGATCTGGCGGGTTACGCCGATGACCTGGTCGAGATCGTGCAAGAGCTTGGGCTGACCCAGATCGTCTTCGTCGGTCACTCCGTCAGCGCCATGGTCGGCGTGCTCGCCTCGCTGAAGGCCCCCGAGCTGTTCTCGAAGCTGATCCTGGTGGGGCCGTCGCCGCGCTACATCGATGACGGTGACTACGTCGGCGGGTTTGGCGCTGCGCAGATCGAGGAATTGCTGGAGTTTCTGGCCGACAACCCGATGGGCTGGTCACAGGCTATGGCGCCGGCGATCATGGGAAACCCGGACCGGCCGGAACTGGGCGAGGAGCTGACAGACAGCTTCTGCCGCACTGATCCGGTGATCGCCGAGGACTTCGCACGGGCGACCTTCACCTCCGACAACCGCGCCGATCTCGATCGGGTGACCATACCCACTCTCATTCTGCAGTGCAGCGACGACATCATAGCGCCCCTCGAGGTCGGCCAGTACGTCCACGCCCATATCGCGGGCAGCCAGCTAGTGGTGCTGGAGGCGACCGGCCACTGCCCTAACCTGAGCGCGCCCGCGGAGGTCACCGCAGCGATCCGCGCCTATGTCTGAGGGGCCTTCGGGAACGACATCGGTGACGACCGAGGATCTCGACCTCTACAACTCCGCGCCCTTTGGCGACCTGTTGCTCGGGCCAGATGGGCGGATCACCCTCGTCAACTCGACGTTCGCGACCTGGGTTGGATTTACCGCCGAGGCGTTGGCCGGCCGGCGGCTGCGCGATCTTCTGACTGTCCCGACGCGCATCTTCTACGAAACCAGTGTCGCGCCGGTCCTCAAGCTGCAGGGCGGATTCGAGGAGGTCTCATTTGATCTGCTGACGGCCAGCGGCGGTAAGCTTCCCGTCCTGGCCAGCGCATTGGAGCATCGCGGCGCCGATGGCCGGGTGCTATTCACGCGCGTCGGTATGATGCGCGCCCGAGAGCGGCGCGGCTATGAGCAGGCACTGCAGGGACGCGCCGCCGAGGCGGTCGGCAAACTCACTGCCGAGCAGGAAACCGCTCAGCTGAGGGAGCAGTTCATCGCCGTCCTGGGCCACGATCTTCGCAATCCCCTGGCCTCGATTGTGGGCGCGGCGCGGCTGTTACGGCGCGAGGGCCAGAGCGAAAAGGCGCTGAAAATCCTGGCGATGATGGAGGCCAGCGTTGACCGCATGGCTGGGCTCATCGATGACGTGATGGACTTCGCCCGAGGCAGGCTCGGCAGCGGAATCGGCCTGCATCGCAACGTTGCGCTGCTGGAGCCGGTCTTGCGGCAGGTCGTCGAAGAGCTGGAGGCCAACCATCCTAGCCGCGACATCATCTGCGAGTTCGATGTGTCCGAGGTGGTGAGTTTCGACGCCGGTCGGATCGGGCAATTGGTCTCCAACCTGCTGGGCAACGCCCTGGCCCACGGCGACCCTAAGGCGGCTGTGCGTCTCGGCGCTGTAGCCCGGGCCGGGGCGTTCCAGGTCTCGGTCGTCAACGCGGGGCCTGCTATTCCAGCGCAGGCCATGGAGCGGCTCTTTCAGCCGTTCTTTCGAGGCGAGGTGCGCGCCAGCCAGCAAGGGCTAGGGCTGGGTCTTCACATCGCGTCTGAGATCGCCAGGGCGCACGGCGGGACGCTGACGGTAGTGTCCAATGAAACCGAGACGCGATTTACGTTGGATGTGCCGTCTGCGGGCAGCGCATAAGAAGGCGACCGCACGCTAACGCTCCAAGGGTCATGCGTTAGGATTGCCCATCTATAGTTCGCTCAAGGTTCCGAACGAACAACGGGACCCCGCGATCTGAAGGTCTGCTTCTCGGCGCCGCGCTAGATACCGCTCTTGGCGCCGTCGAGACTCGATCAGCATCAAGATGATCTTCCCCCGAAAAAGTGGACGGGGTTAGGCCGCTCTTCGCTCGGCGTCGGCTGGGCTGATATAGCCCAGTGCTGAGTGCAGGCGGCGGGAATTGTAGAAGCCCTCGATGTAGTGGAACAGATCGCGCCGGGCCTGGTCCCTGTTGGCGTAGACCCGGTGATGGACCCGTTCGGTCTTGAGGGTGTGGAAGAAGCTTTCCATTGGTGCGTTGTCCCAACAGTCGCCCTTGCGGCTCATGGAGGGGGTGATCCCTTGTCGGGCCAGGGCTGATCGGTAGGCCTCGGCGGCGTACTGGACGCCGCGGTCGGAGTGATGGATGAGGCCAGGAGCCGGCCGTTGACGCTCGACGGCCATGTTCAGCGCGTCGAGCGCGATCTCGGCATGCAGGGTCTGGCGCATGGACCAGCCGACAATCTTGCGGGTGTGCATGTCGAGGATCGCGGCCAGGTAAAGCCAGCCTTCGCCGGTGGGGATGTAGGTGAGGTCGGCGAGCCAGACCTGGCCCGGGGCCGCAGCCTGGAAGTTGCGGGCGAGCCTGTTGGGGGCGATCGGATAGCCATGGCGGCTGTCGGTGGTCCTGGCCCGACGCGGCAGGGCGGCCAGCCCGCGAAGGCCGGCGCGGCGCATCAGCCGCTCGATCCGCGAGCGCCCGACCCGACGTCCGTGGCCGCGCAGCACAGCATGGACGCGCGGCGAACCGTAGGTCCCGCTGCTCTCGGCGTGGATCAGGGCGATGTCGTCCAGCAAGGCCCGGTTGGCCGCCGCGCGTGGGCTCTCGGGCCGTGCACGCCAAGCATAATAGCCGCTGGCCGACAGGCCCAGGACCGCACACATCACCCGAACCGGCCAGACGCTCTTGTGCTCATCGACGAACCCGAACTTCATCGGGAGGCCGCTCCGAAGATGAGCGCGGCTTTTTTTAGGATGTCGCGCTCCATCCGCAGCCGGTCGTTGTCGCGACGCAGACGGGTCACCTCAGCGACCAAATCAGACGGCGACGGGGCCGGCGCTTGCGTGTTGGGGCGCCTCGCCGCCCCCGTCGCCTGCACCGTGGAAAACTGTGACATCCATCGTCGCAGCACGGTCTCGTGCAGACCCAGCTCCCGAGCCACCGCGCCCGCCGACAGGCCGCTGGTGACCACACGGTCCACCGCCTCGCGCTTGAACGTCTCCGGGAAAACCCGACGCGTCGTACTCATCAGACACTCCTCTCCAGCTCCAAAAAGCTAGCATGCGTGTCCACTGAAACGAGGGAGGATCACTAATGCTCGCGAGGCTGCGTGTCTAAAGGTCCGCTCTGCGGCCCGGCATCAAGTTCCGCGACTGGCGCCGTCGAGACTCGATCAGCATCAAGACGGCGAGTTGCATCTCATGTCAGGCCAAGGTTCGAAGGTTAGGCTCGCGGGCCCAGAACCGCTTCCCTGCGGCCTCGATGAACTTCCCATCCAGTCCAGTAACGCCTTCGCCGGGTTCGACGCCGGCCTTGTCTAGCAGAGGCTTGGCTTCAGGACTGGCGCCGACAGCCTTCAGGTGCCCGAACGCGTCCATGACAAACTGAACGGCGGCAGCTTCCTTAAGCAGGGCGGTGCATCCACCCGCTGAAAGCACCACGGCGATGGCGTCAACCATAACCGAAGGCGTGCCGGCGAGCTGGCCGTCGGCCTTCAGTACCGAACCATCGGCAAGCTTCGCCCCGCCGATCTTGGGGGCGATGATCATGGCCGCACCGCCCGCGCCGGTGATCGCCCTGACGAGCTTGTCGATAGCGACCTTGTCCGATCCATCTGCAACGAGAACGCCGACCTTGCGGCCCTTCAGCGTATCAAGCTGTCGCGGGCCATCCACGATCTGCAGCGCGGGGGACAGGTCGAAATCCTGCACCGGAACAGCCGCGGGTGAGGCCTTAGGGGTCGGTAGGTTCAGGCCGGCAGCTACGCGCTTGGCGAGATCCGGATCGACATTGACCAGATTGCCGAGCATCCGGGTGCGGATCGCTTCTATCTCCACCTTGGAGAGCTCGAAAACCAAGGCCGAGGCCAGGTGCGCCTGTTCGGGAGGGTTCAGCGAGCGGAAGAACATCCGCGCCTGGCTGTAGTGGTCCGCGAAGCTCTCCGGCCGGATCCGCAGCTTGTCGCCGGCCTCCGGGCTGGGCGCGAAGGTCGCAAAGCCGGTGACGGGGCACTCGCGCGGCCCGCCTTCTTCGCCGGCGGTCTCGGTCAGGCTGTTCGGCTCATAGTTGGCGCGACCCCTGGGCTGCAGCATCTGCATCATGCCGTCACGCTGGAAATTCATCACCGGGCACTTGGCCGCGTTGATCGGGATCTGATGGAAGTTCGAGGTCCCAAGGCGGCTCTTCTGGGTGTCGAGGTAGGAGAAGAGGCGACCTTGCAGCAAGGGGTCGTTGG
>Ga0307513_10004550_pt1 | contig 18498 bp, 14 predicted proteins | sample 15_EM_MG_FD_202174 | JGI IMG/M metagenome (GOLD analysis project Ga0307513, IMG submission 202174) | Populus trichocarpa ectomycorrhiza microbial communities from riparian zone in the Pacific Northwest, United States - 15_EM | ecosystem: Host-associated > Plants > Roots > Unclassified | place...
TCGACGTTCGACTTGTCGATCACCTTGCCCGGCACGATGATGATCCCGTCTTTCGGAATGCCGGCCTTGTTGCCCTCCAGGTGTGCCGCCATCAGCTTCATGCCCTGGTAACCCCATTCGAACGGCTGCTGCACGACCGTACCGACGATGCTGCCTTCCTTCACGCCGCCCAACGTGATCGGGTCCTCGTCGAAGCCGATGATCTTGATCTTGCCGAGCTTGCCAGTCTCCTTCAACACCTCGTAGATGCGCGGCGTGTTGTATGAGTAGAAGCCGACGAGACATGCGATGTCGGGATTCGCGGCGAGCGCGTCCTCGACGTTGCGCTTGGCGCGGCCCTGGTCGATCTCGTCGCCGCGCACGTCGATCATGTCGACCTTCGAGCCCTTGATCGTCTCCTTGACGCCCTGGATGCGTTCGCGTGCGTTGTCGGCGCCGAGCAGGCCGACGAAGCCAATGCACTTGCCGCCTTGCGGTAGCGCCTGGAGCATCAGCTTGCCAGCGTCCTTGCCGAGTTCGACGTTGGATGAGCCGATGTAGGCCACGCGCTTCGACTTCGGCGCATCCGAATCGGTCGTGAAGATCAAGGTCTGCCCGGCAAGCTTGTTGAGGCCGTCGGTCTGGTTCTTCGGGTCGACCGCACTCACCATGATGCCGGCGGCGCCCGCCGCCACCAGATCCTCCATCAGCCGTTGCTGGGCTGCAGCCGAGGCTTGTTCGGGGTACTTGAACTGCAGGCTGTACTTGGGCAGTTCACCCTGGGCCTTCTTCACACCGGCCTCCGCAATCTTCCAGAAGTCGGACGCACCGTTGACGACGAAGACCAGGGCCTTTTTGCTCTGCGCAGTCGCAACGCCCGCAGCGCATAGCGCCACGGCCAGGGCGACGATCGTGGTCCTGCTGGTCACAAGCACTTTTCGAGCAAGTTTCATGGGGTCTCCTCATTGTTCTCAACTGCAGGCGACCCGCCTGCGGGGTGTCGAGCCGGGACGCCGGCATGGATCGAAGCTTGGCTGCTCAGCGGCGTCGCGCGCGGTCACCGATGGCCGCGCCGTTAACCCTTCCCGCTGCTGTGCCGGGTGACGTCCTGAAAGGGCTTGCCGGACTTCCGAGCGATCGATCCTGATCATGCCCATCGATTCGGTCACATCATTTGGCCCGACAAATGAGGAGCGCACCTCAGGGAATCTCCCGAGTGCGTTTCGCAGGCTTGGTCAGGCCAAATGAATGAGTTACACGCTTGGCCTGACCACCCGGCGGTGAATCGGCCACCATCGCGTCCGAACCCAGGAGACAGCCATGAAAGACCTTCAGCTCGTCGCCAAGGGCGCGATCGTCGCGGCGGCGCTGGGCCTGGGCCAACTGCGCCCCTCATGACACCCACACCGCTTCCCGTGATCCTCGTCACCGGCGCCACTGGCAAGGTCGGTCGCACATTCATCGCGCACCTGTTGGTCGAGGACGGCTTCGAACATTGGCGCGTGCGCGCGCTGTGTCACCAGAGGTCGCTGCCTGCGCACGATCGCATCGAGTCGGTGTTCGGCGCAATTCAGGACCGTGCGGCCGTGCAACGGGCGCTGGATGGCGTGACCCATGTCCTGCATCTGGCCACCAGCAAGGAGACGCCCGACGACGTGATGGACGTGTCGGTGAAGGGCCTGTTCTGGTTGCTCGAAGGCTGCCGCACGAGTCCGACCTTTCGTCAGTTCATCCTGATCGGCGGCGACGCGTCGGTGGGGCATTTCCACTACCCGCATCCGGTGCCGGTCGTCGAGACTCAACAGCACAGCGCGTATCCCGGCTGCTACGCGCTCTCGAAGGTTCTCGAAGAGACGATGCTGCAGCAGTACCAGGTGCAGTACGACCTGAACGGCTGCTGCCTGCGCGCACCGTGGATCCTCGAGAAGGATGACCTGCGCTTTCATCTGAGCTTCGGCCCCGACGTGTTCGGAGCGCCGCGCTGGTGTGAATTGGTCGGCGCCGAGGCTGCGCAGGAGTACGCCCTTCGCGGTGCCATTCCGGTGCTGCTCGACCCGGCTGGCGCCGGGCTGCTGCGCAATTTCGTCCACGTCAACGATCTCGTCGACGCGATCCTCGCGGCGCTGGACGAACCGCGGGCGCGCGGGCAGCTGATGAACGTGTGCATGGACGAGCCAATCGACTACGCGCGCCTCGGCGACTACCTGGCGCGCACGCGCGGCTGCCCGCTGGTGCCAATCCGCGATCGCTACCACTCGACCTGGCTCGACAACAGCAAGGCGCGCTTCCTGCTGCGCTGGCGCCCGCAGTACGACCTGGCACGCCTGGTCGAAGCGGCGTGGGCGCACGAGCGCGCGGCGGATGACCCCCGCCGCGTCTGGTATCCGGGCTGACCGTCAGAACGGCGAGGCCGGGACGTAGTACTTCTTCGCGTTGTCCTTGGTGATCAGAACCGATGGGATGATGGTCTTCTCGGCCAGCGGCTCGCCCTTGGCGCGGGCATGGGCGGTGAGCTTCATCGCGTCGGCGATCATGCTCGGCGAGTAGGTCACGTCGGCGGTGACCAGCTTGTCGCCGTCCATCACCTTCTTGATGTAGTCCTTCGAGCCGGCACCGCCGAGCACGAGCTTGATGTCGCTGCGCTTGGCCTGCTCGATCGCCTTTTGCACCCCCACGGCCATGTCGTCGTCCGAGGCCCACACGGCGTCGATCTCCTTGAAGCGCGTCAGGTAGTCCTGCATCACCTTGAACGCGTCGTCACGGTTCCAATTGCCGTGCTTCGCGTCGAGCACCTTGATGTCGGGGAAGTTCTTCATCACCGCGTTGAAGGCATCGACCCGCTCGTTGTCGATCACCGTCGGGATGCCGCGCAGGATGACGACATTGCCCTTGCCGTTCATCGCCTTGGCCATGTACTCGCCTGCGACCTTGCCGAAGCCCGGGTTGTCGCCGGCGATGTAGGCGTTCTGCGCGCTCGGGTCGGTCAGGCCGCGGTCGACGACGGTGACGAACACGCCCTTGTTCTTCAGCTGGGCGACCGGCTGCGTGAGTGGCGCAGACTCGAACGGCAGGATCACCAGCGTGTCGATCTTGCTCACGGTCGCAAGGTCCTGCACCTGGTTCGCTTGCTCGGAGGCCGAGCCGGCGGTCTTGACGATCACCTTCAGCCCCGGAATCTCCTTCTCGAGTTCTTCGCCGGTGCGCTTGGCCCAGTAGACGACGCCGCCGGTCCAGCCGTGCGTGGCGGCCGGGATCGACACCCCCATCACGACCTTCTTCTGCGCCCAGGCCGGCGTGGCGATCGACGAGGCCAGGCCCAGCGCGAGCGCGGTCAGGGCAAAGAGTCTGCGGTTCATGTTTGTCTCCAGTTCTTTGGTTGTTCATCACAAACTTCGCCGGCACGCCGCTCGGTCGCGGCAAGCGCCGGCCTCGTCAGCGCCGCCCCCTCTGCAGGAAGGCCACGATGATGATCACGACGCCCTGCACCGCCGCGTTGAGGTACACGCTGATGATGCTGGTCAGGTTCAGGATATTGCTGATGACGGACAGCAGCACGGCGCCGACGACGGTGCCGAACACGCTGCCGCTGCCGCCCTTGAGCGCGGTACCGCCGACGATCACCGCGGCGATGGCCTCCAGCTCCCACAGCAGGCCGGTCGTCGGCGAGGCCGACCCGAGCCGCGGCACGTACAGCACGGTGGCCACGCCGACGCAGGCGCCGAGCAGCACGTACGAGACGACCTTCACGCGGTCGACCGCCACCGCCGCGTAGCGCGCGACCTGCTCGTTGCTGCCGATGGCCTGCACGTAGCGGCCGTAACGCGTCCCGTTGAGCAGGAAGCCGCCGGCGCAGGCCACCGCCGCGAACACCCACAGAGGCGCGGGCAGGCCGAGCAGGCTGCCGTAGTAGAGCGGTGCGTAGGCGTCGGCGAGCGCGCCGTCGAGCATGATCGCGCCGCCGTCGGCCAGCCAGGTCAGCACGGCGCGGAAGATGCCCAGCGTGCCGAGCGTGACGATGAAGGGCTCGATGCTGCCCTTGGTGATGAGCAGCCCGTGCGCGAGTCCGAACAGCACGCCCATCGCGACCGCGGCCGCCAGCCCGAACAGCACGACCGTGATCGGCGAACTGAAATGCGGAGCGAGTGCATTCATCAGCAGAATCTCGGCGCCGGCGATCAACGCCGCCATCGAGCCGACCGACAGGTCGATGCCGCCACCGATGATCACGAAGCACATGCCGACCGCGATGATGCCGATGAAGGCCGTGCGCGTGAGCACGTTCATCACGTTGTCCCAGGTGCCGAAATCGGCATTCAGCAACTGGCCCGCGATGCACACGACCACCAGCCCGATCAGCGGCCGTGCGCCCACCAGCCGGCGCCCGAAGCGGCCGGCGAAGCGCGGTTTGCGCACGGGACCCGGCTCGGCGTCCAGCGGCGCGACGGCGGCGGTGTCAGTGGGTGCCGGTGACATGTGCGATGAGTTCCTCTTCGGTCAGCTGGTCCGCCCCCAGCGTCGTCTGAACGCGGCCGGCGCGCATCACGACGACGCGGTGGCACAGGCCGATCAGCTCGACCAGCTCGGACGAGACGACGACGATGCCGCGGCCCTCGTCGGCCAGTCGGCGGATCAGGAAATAGATGTCGCGCTTCGCGCCGACGTCGACGCCGCGGGTCGGCTCGTCGAGCACGACGACCCGCGGGCCGGGTTGCAGCACCTTGGCGATCGCGAGCTTCTGCTGGTTGCCGCCGGACAGCGACGAGGCCGGCGCGCCGAGGTCGTTGCAGCGGATGCCGAACTCGGCCACCGCCTTCTGGAGCGCGCGCTGCTCGCTGCGGTGATCCAGCCACGGGCGCGCGTGGCGGTCGAGGTCCATCAGCGTGAGGTTGTCCAGCAGCGGCAACCGCACGTGCAATCCGCGGCCCTTGCGATCCTCGCTGAGGTAGGTCAGGCCGTGCTTGGCGGCCTGCTTCGGCGACGCGAAGCGCACCGGCGCACCCCCGAGCCGCACCTCGCCGCCGTGGCTGGCGCGCAGGCCGAGCAGGCCCTCGAACAGCTCCGTGCGGCCCGAGCCGACCAGCCCGGCGAAGCCGACGATCTCGCCGGCGCGCAGGTCGAAGCTCACATCGTGGGCCCAGCCCGGCACCGACAAGCCATGCACCTCGAGCAACGGCGGGCCGTCGGGCGCGGGGTTCTTGGGCGGGAACATGTCCGACAGCTCACGCCCCACCATCAGGTTGGCCATCTGCTGACGCGTGACGTCCACCGTCGGTGCGCGCGCGACGAAGCGGCCGTCGCGCATCACGACGATCTCGTCGGTGATGCGCTCGACCTCGTCGAGCTTGTGCGAGATGTACACGAGCGACACGCCCTGTGTGCGCAGGCGCCGGATCAGCACGAACAGGCGCTCGATCTCGGTGGGCGTCAGCGTCGCGGTCGGCTCGTCCATCACCACCAGCCGCGCCTGGCGCGACACCGCCTTCGCGATCTCGACGAGCTGCTTCTCGGCGACGATGAGGTCGCGCGTGCGTGTGTCGGGGTCGATGTCCAGGCCCACCTGCTGCATCGCCTGCGCCGCTTCGCGCCGCATCGCGGCGTTGTCGAGCCGCCAGCCGCGCACGCGCTCGTGGCCGAGAAAGATGTTCTGCGCCACGGTCAGGTCGTCGGCCAGGTTGAACTCCTGGTGGATCATCACGATGCCGGCCGCCTCGGCCGCGCGCGAATCGGCGAAGTGGCGCGCCTGCCCGTCGATCAGCAGCTCGCCGCTGGTCATGGTCTCGTAGCCGGCGAGGATCTTCATCAGCGTCGTCTTTCCCGCGCCGTTCTCGCCGAGCAGGCCGAGCACGCGGCCGGGCTCGAGGTCGAAACTCACGCCGTGCAGCACGCGCACCGGCCCGAAGGTCTTGACGACGTCGCGGAAGCCGACTTGCAGTGCCACGCCGTTCCCTTGCGCGCCGTTACAGCGCGACCCAGCGGCCGCCATCGGCCGACGATCGCAGCGCGGCCTCGATGAAGGCCAGGCCCTCGATGCCGTCGTCCAGCGTCGGGAAGTCGACGCCCGCGGGCACCGCCTCACCGGCGCGCACGGCGCGGATCGCTTGCGCGATCTCGGCATAGATCGTCGCGAAGGCCTCGAGGTAGCCCTCGGGGTGCCCCGAGGGCAGGCGCGTGACGCGTTGGCCGTCGGCCAGCACCGCGCCCGTGCCGCGCGCCACCGTGCGCACCGCCTCGCCGAAGGGCGCGTGGCGCAGCTGGTTCGGGTGCTCCTGCGCCCACTCGAGCCCGCCGCGGCTACCGTACACGCGCAGCCGCAGGCCGTTCTCGTTGCCGGGCGCGACCTGGCTGGCCCACAGCGAGCCGCGCGCGCCGTTGGCCAGGCGCAGCATGATCTGCACGTTGTCGTCGACCGCGCGGCCGGCGACGAAGGTGCTCAGCTCGGCCGCGAGTTCGGTGGTCTTCAGCCCGGTCACGTAGTGCAGCAGGTTGAACGCGTGCGTGCCGATGTCACCGATGCAGCCGCCCGCGCCGGAACGCTTCGGGTCGGTGCGCCACGCGGCCTGCTTCTGGCCGCTGGCCTCGAGCCGCTCGGTCAGCCAGTCCTGCGCGTACTCGACCTGCACGACGCGGATCTCGCCCACCCCGCCCTCGCGCACCAGCTGGCGCGCGTGCCGCACCATCGGGTAGCCGGTGTAGTTGTGCGTCACGGCGAAGAGTCGCTTCGTTTCTCGCACGATCGCTTGCAGGCGTTGCGCCTCGGCCAGCGTGGTGGTCACCGGCTTGTCGCAGATGACGTGGATGCCCGCGCGCAGGAAGGCCTCGGCGGCCGGCGCATGCTGGTCGTTCGGCGTGACGATCGCGACCGCCTCGATGCCGTCGGGGCGTGCCGCCTCCTCGCGCGCCATCGTCGTGTAGTCGGAGTACCCGCGTGGCAGGCCGATCACCTCGGCCGAGCGCAGCGCCCTGCCCGGCTCGGACGACAGCGCACCGGCGACGAGCTCGTAGTGGTCGTCCAGCCGCGCGGCGATGCGGTGCACCGCGCCGATGAACGCACCCTCGCCGCCGCCGACCATGCCCAAGCGGATGCGCCGGCCGGTGGCCGACGCGTCGCGCGATGCTTCGATGGCCATGGTGCGGTCTCCTCAGGGCTTCGACAGCCCGAGCATGCGCTCGATCTGGGCGCGGTCGGTGGCGCCGCCGGCGAAGTCGTCGAAGGACTTCTCGGTGACGCGGATCAGGTGGCGCTTGATGAACTCCGCCCCCTCGGCCGCACCCGCCTCCGGGTGCTTCAGCGCGCACTCCCACTCCATCACGGCCCAGCCGTCGTAGCCGTACTGCGCCATCTTCGAGAAGATCGCGCCGAAGTCGACCTGACCGTCGCCGAGCGACCGGAAGCGGCCGGCGCGGTTCACCCACGGCTGGTAGCCGGAGTACACGCCCTGCCGGCCGGTCGGGCGGAACTCGGCGTCCTTGACGTGGAAGGCCTTGATGCGCTCGTGGTACACGTCGATGAACTCGAGGTAGTCGAGTTGCTGCAGCAGGAAGTGCGACGGATCGTAGTTCAGGCAGCAGCGCAGGTGCTGGTCGACGCGGTCGAGGAACATCTCGAAGGTCGCGCCGTCGAACAGGTCTTCGCCGGGATGCAGCTCGAAGCAGACGTAGCAGCCGACGTCCTCGAAGGCATCGAAGATCGGCCGCCAGCGTTTGGCGAGCTCGTCGAAAGCGGCCTCGACGAGCCCGGCGGGCCGAGGCGGCCACGGGTACAGGTAGGGCCAGGCGAGTGCGCCGGGGAAGCTGACGTTGCTCGTCAAGCCGAGGTTGCGGCCGGCCTTTGCCGACAGCAGCATCTGCTGCACGGCCCAGCGCTGGCGCTCGGACGGGTTGCCGTGCACGGCGGCTGGCGCGAACGCGTCGAAGCCTTCGTCGTAGGCCGGGTGCACCGCGACCAGCTGGCCTTGCAGGTGCGTGCCGAGTTCGGTGACCTCGACGCCGTTGGCCTTCGCGATGCCCTTGATCTCGTCGCAATAGGTGCGCGACTCGGCGGCGCGCTGCAGGTCGAACAGCCGGCCGTCCCAGGACGGGATCTGCACGCCCTTGAAGCCGAGCTCGCCGGCCCAGCGCGTGATCGCGTCCCAGGAGCCGAACGGCGCGACGTCGCCAGCGAACTGGGCGAGGTAGATACCGGGGCCTTTGAGGTTCGTGGCCATGAGGGTCTCCTTCGTGGTGGCTGAAGACGGGTCAGACGTAGCTCGCGACCAGGTGTTCGAGCCGCTCCTGCCGCCCGGAGTGCGGCTGCGGGTCAAGGCCGCGCCGCTCGACGTCGCGGGCGAGGTCTTCCAGCGACAGGCGGCCATCGAGAATGGCGCGACCCTGCTCGCCGTCCCAGCCGGCGTAGCGGGCGTCGACGTGACGCTGCAGCGCGCCGTCGACGACCATCTTCTCGGCGATCAGCAGCGCACGCGCGCACAGGTCCATTGCGCTGGCGTGGGCCCAGACGAGGTCGTCGGGGTCGATCGACTGGCGGCGCAGCTTGGCGTCGAAGTTCAGCCCGCCCGCGCCGATGCCGCCGCCGCGCAGCACGTGGTACAGCGCGAGCGCGACCTGCTGCACGTTGTGCGGAAACTGGTCGGTGTCCCAGCCGAGCATCTCGTCGCCGCGATTCATGTCCAGCGAGCCGAAGATGCCCAGCGACTGCGCGAGCGCGATCTCGTGCTCGTACGTGTGCCCGGCGAGCAGCGCATGGTTCTGCTCGATGTTGACCTTCACCTCGCGCTCGAGGCCGTGGGCGCGCAGAAAGCCATGCACCGCGGCGACGTCGAAGTCGTACTGGTGCTTGGTCGGCTCGGCGGGCTTGGGCTCGATCAGGATCTGACCCTTGAAGCCGATCTTGTGCTTGTGCTCGACCACCATCGACAGGAAGCGCCCCATCTGCGCCAGCTCGCGCTTTAGATCGGTGTTGAGCAAGGTCTCGTAGCCTTCGCGGCCGCCCCACAGCACGTAGTTCGCGCCGCCCAGCCGGTGCGTCACTTCGAGCACGTTTCGCACCTGCGCGGCGGCATACGCGAAGACGTCGGGGTCGGGATTGGTCGCCGCGCCCGCCATGTAGCGCGGGTGTGAGAACAGGTTGGCCGTGCCCCACAGCAGCTTGACGCCGGTCTGCGCCATCTTGCCCTCGAAGACCTCGGCGATGCGGTGCACGTTGGCGTTCGATTCGGCCAGCGTGCGGCCCTCGGGCGCGACGTCGCGGTCGTGAAAGGTGAAGAACGGCACCCCGAGCACCTGGAACATTTCGAAGGCGACGTCGGCCTTGTGATGCGCCTGCTGCATGGCGTCGCCGACCGCGTGCCACGGACGCGCGAACGTGGCATCGCCGAACGGGTCGGTGCCGTTGCCGACGAAGCTGTGCCAGTAGCACGCCGCAAAGCGCAGCTGGTCCTCCATGCGGTGGCCGAGCACGACGCGGTCCTTGTCGTACCAGCGGTAAGCGAAGGGCTCGGCGTCGCCCGGCGTGAAGCTCTCGCCGGCGAAGCGCAGCGGGCGCGCGAAGTTGAAGTACGGACCGTGGGGGCCGAGAACGATAGGAGAAGATGCAGTCATGACATGGCGTCCAAAGCGGTGAGGTTGAGTGCGGCGGCGGGCACCTGGCGCACCAGGGAATAGAGCTGCGACCAGCGCTGGTGCACGTCGTCATAGCGGTGAACGAGCGCGGCGCGGGGCTCGAAGATTCGGGTCGCGTGCAGCCGCGGGAAGTCGCTGCGCCCGGTCAATGCCGCCAGCGCCAGGCGTGCCGCACCGAGAGCCGGCCCGTGCGATGCGTCGTCGATGCGACGCAGCGGGATGTCCAGCATGCTCGCCAGCACGTCGCACCACAGGTCCGAGCGCGCACCGCCGCCGATCAGATCGGCGATCTCGATACGCGTGCCGGCACCGGCGAGTGCGTCGCGCGCGTCACGGAACGCGTGGGCAACACCTTCGAGAACTGCCTGGGTCATCTGCTGTCGGCTCGTCCCTGCGGCGAGTTGCAAGAACGCGCCACGCACCTCGGCATCGTTGTGTGGCGTTCGCTCGCCACTGAGGTACGGCACGAACCAGCACGGCGCGGCCTGGTCGGACTGCGCGGGCAGTTCGTCCAGCAATTGACGCTCGTTGCTACCCGTGCACGAAGCCCACCAACTCAGCGATGCAGCGGCGCTGAGCAGAACAGCCATCTGATGCCAGGTATTTGGCACCGCGTGACAGAAGGCGTGCACACCGCGCTCGGGCGCCGACGCATGGCGCGCGGTGGTGACCCACAGCACGCCCGAGGTTCCGAGCGACAGGAATGCGTCGCCCGGATTGACCGCGCCCAGCGCCACCGCGCCGGCTGCGTTGTCACCTGCCCCGCCGGCGATGATCGGTGCCTGTGCGAAGCCCCAGCGCTCGACCCAGGAAGCGCGCAGCTCACCCGCTGGCATCGTGCCTTCGACCAAACGCGGCATCTGCGATTCGTCGAGTCCACAAGCGGCCAGCACCTCGGAGGACCAGCGCCGCGCGCCAACGTCCAGCCACATGGTGCCCGACGCATCGGACATGTCCTCGATCGCCTCGCCACACAGGCGCCAGCGCAGCCAGGCTTTGGGCAGCAGCACATGGCGGATGCGCGCAAACAGGTCAGGCTCGTGCTGCCTGACCCATAACAGCTTCGGCGCGGTGAAGCCCGGCATCGCGACGTTGCCCGTGATCGCGCGCAACGCGGGCACCGCGGCTTCGAGCTCGGCGCACTGAGGCGCGCTGCGGCCGTCGTCCCACAGGATGCACGGACGCAGCACCTTGCCATCGCCATCGAGCAGCGTGGCGCCGTGCATGTGCCCCGTCAGCCCGATTGCACGCACCGCGTGCAACGTCGCTGGGTATTCGGCAGCCAGTGCATCGAGGCAGGCACAGGTCGCGGCCCACCAGTCCTCGGGCTCCTGCTCGGACCAGCCAGCATGCGGCCGACTCACAGCCAAGGGCGCCTGCGCGGTGCCGAGCACACGATCGCTGTCGAGCAGGAGTGCCTTGACTCCGGAGGTTCCGATGTCGATCCCCAGCGTGGGATGGGTGTCCGTGCGAGGGCCTGCACTCAAAGAGTTCATGGCGTGGATGCTTCAGTACCGACAGCGGGTGGACGTGGCAAAGATGAAATAATGAGGTACGCACCTCAATTTGCCCTGATCGTTTTCCCCAAGGTGTTGAATCCTCAGTGGCACAGCAAATCTATCTCGATGAGGTCCGCCCTTCGCGGGTGACGGACAGACTGCGGATATGGAAGCGAGGGCAATCGGCTGCGGGCAAATTGCCACGCACCACGCGGCTCACTCGTTGGCACTCCTGGATCGCAGACGGTCGAACAGAACAGCGATGACGATGAAGCTGCCGACAAAGGTGCCTTGCCAGAACGTGCTGATACCCAGCAGCGTCAAACTGTTGCGGATCACCTCGATCAGCGCAGCCCCGAGCACCGCGCCGAGCGCGGTGCCGATGCCCCCCGAGAGGTTCGCTCCGCCGATCACTGACGCGGCGATCACCGTCAGCTCCATCCCCTGCCCGAGCCCGGTGGTGATGGTGCCGAGCCAGCCGACCTCGAGAATGCCGGCGAGCCCGGCGCACAGCGCGCAGAACATGTACACGCTGACCTTCATTGCCTTGACGGGCACCCCGGTCACGACCGCCGCACGCTCGTTGCCGCCGATCGCGAAGAGGTAGCGCCCCCATCGGGTCCAGCGGAACACCAGGCTGGCGACCACAAGGAGCACCACCAGGAAGATGAGCGGGTTGGGAATGCGGATCGGGTCGACGAACGGGAGTGCCAAGGTCACGAAGCCGCCGCCGAGCGCCAGCAGCGCCGGCTGGTCAGGCCCGAACGAGTACACCATGCGGTTGTTCGACAGCACCATCGCCAGGCTGCGCGCAATCGACAGCATGCCGAGCGTGACGACGAAGGGCGGCACGCCGACGTAGGCGATCAACACGCCGTTGAACGCCCCGACAGCCAGCGCAGCGCCGAGTGCCAGCGGCACGGCCAGCCAGATCGACATGCCGGTGTTCATCGTCATGCCGATCACCATGCCGGACAGCACCAGCACCGCACCGACGGACAAGTCGATGCCGCCGGTGACGATGACCGCGGTCATACCGATCGCGATGATCGCGACGAACGCAAAGTTGCGCGCAACGTTGAAGAGGTTCTGCTGCGTGGCGAACACGTCGCTGGCGAGCGTCAGCCCCACGAAGGCGAGCAGCGCGGCCATCGAGACCCAAAAGGTCTGCTGGCCAACCAGCCACGACAGCCAGTGACGGTGCACCTGCGTGCCGATGGCCCGCTGGAGACTGGCATCGGTGGGAACGGCCTTGTTCATGAGACGCGTGGCAAAGTGGTGTCAGGCGGTCGCGATCGCGCCGGTGATGAGGCCGGTGACCTCCTCCGGCGAGGTCTGCGCCACGGGCTTGTCGGCGACCTTCTCGCCGCGGCGCAGCACGACGACACGATCGGCCACCGCGAAGACATCGGGCATGCGGTGGCTGATCAGCACGACCGCGATCTGGTGATCCCGCAGGCGGCGGATCAGGCTGAGCACCTCGGCGACCTGTCGCACGCTGATCGCGGCTGTGGGCTCATCCATCAGAACGATCTTCGGGTCCGACAGCCGCGTGCGGGCGATCGCGACGGCCTGGCGCTGGCCTCCGGACATGCGGCGCACCAGGTCGCGTGGCCGCGTCTCCGACTTCAGCTCGGTGAACAGCTCGCCGGCGCGATGGAACATCGTGCGGTAGTCGATCCAGCGCAACGGTCCGAAACTCCGCATGACCTCGCGCCCGAGGAACACGTTCTCGGCCGCACTGAGGTTGTCGCACAGTGCAAGGTCCTGATAGACGATCTCGACGCCCTGGCTGCGCGCGTCTGATGGCTTGTGGAAGTGAACCACTCGACCGAGCATCGCCATCGTTCCAGCGCTGGGCGGGAAGTTGCCCGCGATGATCTTGACGAGAGTGGACTTGCCTGCGCCGTTGTCACCCATCAACCCGACAACCTCGCCGGCCCGCAGGGTCAGTGAGACGTCGGTCAGCGCCTGGATCGCACCGAAGTGCTTGGAGATGCTCGAAAGTTCCAGGATCGCCATGCTGCGCCGGTCCGTCGTTCACTTGCACCCGCAGACGCCGTCTGGCGGCCCGGGGCGACCTTGCTGTCCGTATCGGTTCAGCCGACCCGCGTCACTTCGCCGGGCATTTGTCGAGATTCGTCGGCACGCATTCGTCCAGCCCCGTATACAGCGGATCGGCCGGCTTCTTTCCGCTGATCAAGTCGATCAGCACCGCAGGAGCACGGTGACCCATCTCGAACGGACGCTGGCCGATCTGCGCGTGGCTGCGCCCGGCCTTCAGCGCATCGAGCTGCGGCGGCAACGTGTCGCCGGCGATGATGATCAGGTCCTTGGACTTGAGCTTGGTCATCACCTGGTCGGTGACCTGTGCGTACGCCTGCGGTCCAAACTGCGCCCAGCCGCCGATCAGAATGAAGGCGCCGAGCTTCGGGTTCTTCGTGAACACATCGGCCATCTGCTGGTTCGCCAGGTCGATCTGGTCGTTGGTGAACAAGGGGCAGCCGTCGTTCTCCGTCCACCCGCCGTCGCCCTTCAGCCGGTCGACTCCCTTCTTGCCGCCGATCGTGTCGCGAAAACCGGCGGCGCGCGCGTTGATGTTGTCGGCGGCGGCATTGCCCAGCTGCAGGCAGACACTGCCACCCTTCGGCTGGAGCTGCTTCAAGTGCTTGGCCATCAGCACGCCCATGTCGTAGTTGTTCGTGCCGAGGTAGGTCTTGCGGAGCCCCCGATCCGCCGCGGCGAGGTCCGCGTCGATCGTCATGATCGGCATCTTCGGTTGCTTGGCCTTCAGCATGTTGGCCATCGCGGGGGCGTTGGACGGCGAGATCGCGATGCCGGCGACCCCTTTGTTGATGAGGTCCTCGACGATCTGCACTTCGCCGGCCTCGTCGGCGCTCGAGGCCGGGCCGGTGTAGAGGCACGTGTACTCCGACTTCGGATTTTCCTTGTTCCACAGTGCACAGCCATCGCCGAGCACGGTGAAGAACGGATTGTCCAACCCCTTGACCACGACGGCCAGGACCTTCTTCTGCGGTTGGGCCCAACTTGATCCCGCGGCCAGCGGGACCGCAAGCGCCAAGACCATCCACTTCAGCATTGCCTTGTTCATATCACCTCCTGTTGGTCGCACCAAGCGCTGTGCGCCCTGATTGGGCACTCGCAGCCATCTTCCTGAGGGAAATTGTGAGGTGCGTCCATCAAAAGTGCGCTGGTGGTTTCCCTCGCGCGCGTGCTGAAAGAAGTTACACGCAGCACCTAGACATGAAGAGCGCACCTCATTCGGTATGATGAATGGATGCCAGACACCAGTCGTACCAGCTTGCATGACGTAGCCCAGGCCGCTGGTGTCAGCCTTGCAACCGTGGATCGTGTCCTACATGGCCGCGCGGGGGTGCGCGCTCGCACCGTGGAGCACGTGCAGGCCGTCGTAGAGAGGTTGGGATATCGCCCCGACCCGGCCGCTGCGCGGCTTGCGCGCAAGAGCCGCGCCAGGCTGATATTCCTTCTGCCGGCGGGCACGAACACCTTCGTCGACATGATCGAAACTCAGGTGCGCGCGCTGATGCCCTGGCTGGCCGAGCAGCGAGCCACGGCGGCGATCCAACGCGCCGACGCCTTTTCACCAGAAGCGCTTGCGCGTCACCTCAGCGGCCTGCGCGGTCGCTGCGACGCGGTGGTGGTGATGGGACTGGACCATCCGCTGGTACGGGCGGCGATCGATGACCTCGTCGCTCACGACATCGTCGTCGTCACGCTGGTTTCCGACCTCCCCGGCTCACGACGCAGCCGCTTCGTCGGGATCGACAACGTCACCGCAGGCCGCACGGCGGCCTCGCTGCTTGGACGCTTCGCGGGCCCGCGAGCGGGCAGCGTGGGTATCGTGATGGGCAGCCGGGCGTTGCGCGACCACGCCGAGAGGCTCTTCGGCTTCGAGCAGGTTATGGCAGCCGAGTACGGCCATCTGCGGCTCCTGCCCGCGATCGAAGGGCACGATTCGTCGGCCCGCACTGAGCCGCTGGTGACCAAGTTGCTGCAACGCGAAGCCGCACTCATGGGGCTGTACAGCATCGGCGCCGGAAACCGCGGCATCCAGGCTGCGCTCGAACGCAGCGGGCGGGCGTCGCGCATTGTCTGGATTTGCCACGAGCTCACGCCCCACGCCCGCAAGGCTTTGCTGACCGGCGTCGCGGACGCCGTCATCAACCAGGACGCCGGCCACGAAGTCCGCTCGGCATGCCGCTTGGCGTTGGCAGCGCTGTCCGGCGAACGCGTGCTTCCCGACCAGGAGCGCATTCGGCTCGACATCTTTCTGCGCGACAATATGCCTTGATCGGACGGCGCGGCCGAGGGCGTCCTAGTGGGTACGGGCGGGGGGTCGACGGTGGCATCGGTCGCGATACCAGCCTTGATGCGGCGCACGTTGCGTCAGCGCACTACGGCAAGTTCATGCAGCAGACCTTTAGGCAGATCGCTCGCAGCCCGACTCCGCCCCCTGACTTGTCCGCTCAATGGGCTTCTGTCGCTCATGCTGCCCCGGAAGATCAGGCGCAGCGGTGGCCTCAACGCGCGCGACCGACTCGCGCGTTCCTACGACGGCTGACTGGCATCAACCTGTCGCCCATCCGTTGAGCGGCTGCTCGGGGCCGCATTCCTGTCCGCCACATCCGTCGGCTGACCGAGCGTGACCGACCCTTCAGCGACATCTGCTGCCTGGATCGCGTCGCCACAAAGCCGCCGCTCGGTCCCATGCACGGCTAGACGAACGGCACCTTGCGCGCGCGATCGATGAAGAAATCGAACGGATTGATCGCGGTGATCTCGACCGCGAGCACGATGCTGGACGACGACGCGCACGCAGCGTTCTTACCACCTACCCGCGCCACGGGGTGATGCGCGGTAACCATCGCCTCACGTTCGCCCGGTAGCGCTTGTACTCGTCGGCGAACTGCTCGCCCAGCGCAGGCTCTTCGTAGGCGACAACGAACAAGAAGAATCCGGCCCACACGATCGCGCCGTACTCCAGCACCGTGACGCTCCCGAACAGGAGGCCCTGGCCGGCGATCAACGCCGTGACTGCGACGTACATCGGATTGCGGACGTAGCGATAGAACCCGGTGACGACGAGGCGCTTGGGAGGCATCACGGGCGCCGGTGTGCCGAGGCCCTGCAACGCGAAGCGAGCGAACGAATCGAGCAAGATGGGCAACCCGGCGACGATCAGAGCGGCGCCGAGCACGCGCGCGATCGGGAATAGCGGAGGCGCGAAGTGCCAGTGCGTGAGGTACCAAGGGACGAACACGGCGAGCGTGCCCGGCGCGATGACCAGGAAGATCGCGGAACCGATGATCGCGGCGGCGCGCTGCACGACAGAAGCATACTCAACGCCGCCGCGAATAGTGCGGATTGGGCGAGCGCTGGCGTCGCGTGATGTCCTGTGCGAGGTGCTTGTTGCGTTCGAGCCAGCGATTGAGGTCGCGCGCGACCACGTCTGCCGAGCCTCTCGAGGCGCCGCGTGCTGGAGCGTACGTTGCACTGCTCCAGGTCGGCCTCGACCGTCGCTTCGAGTTGACGACGTGATGTTTGCGAAACGCCGACACCCCTTGTCCTCAACAAAGGTGGCCGCACCTTTGAAACCCGCTGGACGGGCTGTGGGAGATGCCACTTGCCCGAAAGCGGCCTGTCCTGGGCGACAAGAATTGGCCGCGACTTGCCTGAGATGAGTCTCTTTGATTGGTCAGCTTGCCGCCGCATCGCCGACGTTCGAGACTCAACGACTGCAGTGGGAGGTGCAGCAGACGCGCGCAGGTGTGAGCGCAGCAGCCGGACGCGACTCTCTCCGGACATTCGACGCCCTGAATTGCTCACCATAGAGCCGCCGCTCGCGCTCTGACGCTGACGAGCGGCAACTCAAGAACGCATACCTGCCCGCTGGCACTTGAGTCTGGCCGGCGCTGTGCGACCCGTTGCCTTCCGCGAGAGTTGCGGAATGCTGCGACGCGAACTCCCTGGAGCGTCAACTACACCCCCTAAACACGGGGTGAGCTTGCGCGGCCGAGTGGACGCCGTCGGAGATACTGCCGCCCGTACGAAGCGGCAGCCGCCGCCGAGACAGACAAGCAATATCCAGGGAGTTCCATGAAGATCAGTTTTGCCGGCGCAACGGCCGCGCTCACCTCTGCCTGCCTCATCGCCGCTTGCGGGGGCGGTGGGTCGGACTCAAGCACGCCAGCGGCGGCTAAAAGCCCGCCGGTGCTGACGTCGCAGCCAGCCAGCGCCACGGTGCTGACCAGCGATACGGCGACCTTTACCGTGGTCGCCACGGGCGCCAATCTGAGCTATCAGTGGCAGAAGAATGGTGCGGACATCGCGGGCGCGACTTCGGCAAATTACACGACTTCGGCGGTGACCTACGCCGACAGCGGCGCACAGTACAAGGTGGTCGTCAGCAACCCGGATGGCAGCGTCACGAGCGCTTCAGCCAGCCTCGCGCTGAAGCTGAGCGCTGATCAACAGGCCTATGAAGACCTGATCCTCGCGCCCGGCGGTGGCAGCCACCAGCTGCACTGGAACCTCAATTTCTCGGGCCCTCAGGTCAGTGGCACCAACTACGCGTCCTCAGATTTCGCGGTGATGGCGGCGTCGCCGCTGACGGCGGGACCGCAGGCATCGACCCAGTCGCAGCCGGTCAACATATCGAGCACGCTCGCAATGCTGACCGGCACACCGACGCGCATCCTGAAGAACGGCGCGATCCTGGTCGTGCCGGTCAATGGGCCGATCAACGTCGCGTCGTACACCGGCAGCAGCGTCAAGATCGACGCCCTGGCCGACGACGGCGCCACCGTGGCCTTCACCCAGGTCAGAAGCGACTACTCCACCGTCGCCCTGAGCGGCGCGGTCGTTGCCGCCCCGGCAGATTTGGCGCACTGGCATAACTCGTTCTGGTCCAACACCGCCATCCTGAATCCGGCCGTCTCGTTCGCCGCGGGCGCCGCTTACGTGAAGTACACGGCGGTCAATCAGGGCGACCGCTTCACTGTGTTCGACTGCGTCGGTGCGACCACCGGCGCGAATGTGGCGCCCTGCCTCCTCGACCACCCTGGATGCCGCGTTGACGGCCGGTCTGCTCTCGAACAGCGATGGCAAGACCTATCACCAGGCCGACGGCGCGACATCGACCGTGGGCGGCGAGCCTGTCTTCGTCGCAACGGTGGCGCGTCCGATTTCGGCGACGCTCAGTTCGACGTGCAATACCGCATCTACTTCGAGCTCAACGGCAACGTCTACACCGGTGCGTCGACGAAGGACGGCCAGGTTCTCGGAGGCAGCTATTGGGTCTCGACCCCGGGAGCACCCAGCGTCACTGACCGGCTGACCTTCTTGCCGTTCCAGATTCGCATGA
>Ga0307513_10004551_pt1 | contig 18498 bp, 18 predicted proteins | sample 15_EM_MG_FD_202174 | JGI IMG/M metagenome (GOLD analysis project Ga0307513, IMG submission 202174) | Populus trichocarpa ectomycorrhiza microbial communities from riparian zone in the Pacific Northwest, United States - 15_EM | ecosystem: Host-associated > Plants > Roots > Unclassified | place...
AAAAAAAAAATTTAAATTAAAAAAATTTTTTATTTTTTTTATTTTATTTTTACAAAAAAAATTTTTTTTATTTTTTTTCCCCCGCCCCCCCCCCCCCCCCCCCTTTTTTTCATCCCTTCTTTCGTTTCTACATGATGAGACTCTTTTTACATCTCACGACGGTCTTCATAGCCTCAATAGGCATTGATGAGATTGCCCTTGACCGGGCGACATCTGATAATTTGTTTCGATCTCGATTTCCTCTTTTTATTATTGTGAATGTTTTGGGTAATGGCAGCTAACCATTTGAAGACAGTATCCGGGTTCTAGCGATCAAACTGTAGCTTGCCTTAGGTGTAGCATTTGCCGTGCCCTATTTGTGGCGGGCGCAGAAATCCTGCGGCGGTTTCGTCTAGGGGCTAGTTTGTCGTAAATAGATTAACGAGATTCTAAGTTGAATCGCATCGCAACATCGCACTAGAGAAAATGCGAGCACCAGGATTGCGACTTGTGGGCCTGGTAGATGACCCCACGAACAGGCCAAACCCCCCCTTAGTCCAATTAAACTTTTCAACTGTTCCAAAACTCCGTATCTTATCTAACCGCATGTCCCCTTTGCAAATCCGGGACGAGTGATATCTGGTGGATCTAGTCTTGGGAACTCTACGTTTGTAAAAGAAAATCAAGCCACCGCAAGCCGCTGACCACTTCTCCCCCCGTCCACGCATCAAGCCAGCCCATGACACCACTACCAAATAGGCTCCCCTCAAGAGGTGTACTTCTAAGATATGAATGCGGGGTACCAATCGTGGCATACACCGCCTACTGCCTAAACCCGTCTGCCCAACCCATCCATCCAGACGAGCCCAAGAGTGAGAAGGGGAAAAAAAAAGCCACAGGTATCCTTGAGCCCGAAACCTCTATATACAAATTCCCAATGCCCCCTCGCCGTATACCAGTGATCCATCCATCACCCACCTGCTCCTTTCACTTCTTTCCCTCCAAAACGACCCTCCTCCCTCCCTCCCCCTCCCCTTCCTCCCTACGCCCCAACACAGCACCCACCAGCCCCGGGCATTTCCTCTTCCTACCTCCTGCATCATTTGACCCTCCAACCTTCGCGCGCCGCTGATCGAGCCGGTTCACGCCCGCCGGACACGGGAGCACGTGCGGAGCCCCAACGATCAAGAACGAGAGGAGCGCGATTGTGGTGAAGAGGGTGGAAGTGGTCAGGGAGCGGGGGTGTAAGGGGGGTGGCGGCATCTATAATAAGTACATAAAGTTAAGTTAAGTTAATCCTCGATAGTTGGAGAAGTATGTGTGTGGGGAGGGGGGGAAGGGAGGTATGATACGGTATGTACTTTTTATTTTTATTTTTATATTTATTTTATGGTTCGGGGCTAGTTCATTGTTGATTGATTGATTGATTGATAGGTTTTTGAAGGTTGGTGGGTTGTGGCGGGTGGGTTTATTGTATGATAATTAATATGATAAGTTGAGGTTTGCTTCGAAGGGGTGGGGTGGGGTTGGAAGTGGTGGGGTTTGTTTTTGTTGTTCCGTGCTTGTGAGATGGTTCCTCTATTTCCTTCTCCCTCCGCTGGATAATTTCGCAATTGGGCCTTTTTTCCCTCCTACTTTCGCACGGGTTGGTCGTTTTGCGCTTTTGATTGATTGATTGATTGATCGATCGATTGGTGGGTGGTGGGTGGTGGTGGTGGTGGCAGTCGGTTGAGTTTGGATGGGGGTTGTCTGTTGGATTGGTCGGAACTTTAGGTATGATATTATATTATTATTATCTCACGGAGTAACTTGGAGAGGGAAAAAAAGTTTGAGAGATTTTCTACTTGTCTTGGGCACTATTCTTTCCACTAGGCTAACTACGTACCGTATCCATCCGCCTGTTAAGAGCCGCACTCATCTGCTTTATTTTTTCTTTCCTCCGACAAGATGCTACGGTATTTTGGATTATTAGATTGGATTGGGATGTGAAAAAGCAAGTTATTGTGCCGCGATGAGGTTCGCAGTGATAATGCCATTGAAAATGAAAGGAATTTATAGAATGCTTTTGCTTTGCTTTACACGGTATCATTCCTCCCGCTTCTATCGATAAATGAAACAATTCGCACATACACTTGACCGGTCGGTTTGGCGAGTTGGAGATACTAGTACCGCTCGAGGATATAGTAGCAGACGAACCGCAACCTCTCTCCTCTCTCGCTATCTCTCGCTGTCTACGTACAAAGTTGGTTTCCCCACATGCTGCCCTCATCCATTCACGCATCAATTGTCCCGTCATAGCCCCAATTGCAAGCCGGGGGAGTTTTTTTGTTTGTAAAAAATGTAATTTTTCCGAAGTAGGTGTTTGACAGGCTGGTTGGCTGGTTAGGCTACTTCAGTTTCGGCCAGATCTTTGGAGCAGCACATTGCGCGGAACAATGCACCAGATGGAAGACTGCGGTAGCCCAGTTAACCACTCGATCTGAGAGAGAGGGTAAAGGGGGGGAGAACATACACTCCTCAATACAGTCTTCCTTCGGTCCATTCGCCTCGTCTTCCTCCGCAGCGGTAACCCTCTCAACGCACTCGTTGTAATGGTGCTTTGCTGGCTTGCATTCCTTTGACTCGGAGCATTCTGTTTTATCATTCAGTGATATCGGTTAGCCTTCCTGTTCTTTTCCGGTCCAATGGCACATGGAAGATGCATATATATACCCTCTGTTATGGCTGGCAACGTATCCTCCGGTTCTTCCTCCTCTGCCTCCGCAGCTTCCCCTTCTTCCTCCGCGGGCTCTCCTTCTTTAGGCTCTGGCTCAGTTGACTTCTTCTCCTCCTCTACTTTTGAATCCGAAGGAGGTTCCTTGTGCTCTTCGGCTGGTGGGGCGTCTGCATGCACCGGGGAGATGGTTAGGCAGGTGTAGATGTCTGAGAACAGGGATGAGAGCGGCATCGTAGATGTATTTCTTCCTCTGTCCGTGGTTTATTGGTTGATTGGTGGGAAGAGGAAGGAGGGGGGGGGGTTGAATGACGGAGGATTGGATTGATGGTGATGGGCAAGGTGGAAAAGGAGAAACCCGGGAGAAAGTTGAACTTGGGTGGGGTGCGGGAGGATCTTTGACTGGAGGGACTTTTTCCCCCCCATGATTAGGTAAGCACACGTGATCTTGACGAGAACTTCTAATAGTTAGTTAGTTTTTTCGGGATTAGTGGAAGGGGTTTTTAGGTTTCACTCCCTAGCCACGGGGAGAATCTATCATTCTTGCAGAGAGGGTTACCAGTACCTTCTCGAGCACTCCCAACTGAGACATGAAATGGAATTCTTTGGGCCAGCAGCATAGCGACTCACGTGTCAGATGCGAGCATTGTACTGTATCATATACAGGAGCTAGCTTTCTTGAGTGCAGTACCGGTAACAAATTTAAGAGGTCATCCTATCTGGGTATGATACAGTACTCTACAAATACCAGAAAAGAAGCGCCGTACTAGTAATAGACGTGCAGCACTGTGGCTCTCTTTTCATTAGTATTCTACACCATTGCACCGCGGGCACGCAGGATCATGATATAGTACCGGTAATGTTTCAAATGCTCGAACAAGGCATTGATTTTAGGGACCTTGATACTGGCGTTAAACAGCTCGTTCATCTCTATTTGAACTCTTGATCTTCCATGCTTGTACAGTACTCGTAATTTTCTGACGTTTGTGGGCACGACTACTTTGCATGACATCAAAATCCTGAGGCTCCGGCAGATTTTTTTGCCTGTACGCAATAGCAGATGTGCTCACAAACGTCAGAGGACAACGAGTATTCTTTAGGAATTCCGCATATCATAATATCCGTCGTATTGCGGCGCAAGAGTCATCGATCTTCTTGGTTTACCAGGTGACGCAGATGGGTTCGCAAGACCTGCAGAAAAAGCTCGAGCGCCATAGGCAAGGAACATGTTCCTGCCTCACCTGCTAAAAGTGCTGTATTGGTATGTAGCATCTGTCCTCTGGCCTGATCAGAATTCAATTGTTCGGTCGGGTGCATATTGTGGTGCAAAATTATACGTAGTAATTGGAGCTGTGGCATAACTTAAGCTGAGCGCTTAATACGGTACCGTACGCACTCATAACAGCATTGTGTGAGTACCATAGGATTCATGCCTCTCTGCCCTTGTTGTACTCATATCATACAAGCACTATGGTTGGCGATCCTAGCCTTGGACTACGGTAGACGCTTACCGGAGTTTTTGCAGGGGCGCCGTTGGATCTTTTCTTCTTTTCCTTTCTCCTTTTAAAGAGTGCGTGTTTGAGTGAAATCCGCCTCCCACAGTTGTGGTGCGGCTCGTGAGTGAGGCTCGATTACCGGTACTGCATTGGAATCTGGGGCTCGCAATATGGATCAATGCATGGTCTGCCCGCCTCGAGTACCGGTAAGCAGTGGATCGGATCCACGACAGGCGAGGGAACCAAGGCGCTATCATACCGTATCGTTGCCTTGATCGTGCTGTGAGATTCAGCCATCCTTATTATGGTGTGAGAATGTGTGAGTTACGCCTCAACTACCGTAATATACGACCGTACATATAGTAATGCAGTCCACCTTTGCATGGAGGGTGCTTTACCGCTATCTAGCTTTTAGCCAAGTATTGTCATAGGTGCGAATAATTTGAACCTGCTGTAATGCCAGCGATTCGAAAAGGGATCTTTGATTGCTGTATCGTCATCATCGAGCTGGAACATAAGCAGTTGCGGATTCTAGCTTACTCTCCAGTCTTGTCGTGTGCAACTTGAAAGTTCGATTTTCAAAGCTGGAAGACCCCCTGGCACACATTGAATTGGCAAGTGCCTTATGTATTCCCGGGCGGTCGTGTATCCCCCTCATGATCGAAGGGAGAGTGGTCACTGAGCAAGATGGATGAGGAGGAGTGGAAGAGGAGGGAGGGCAGGAGTAAAATACGTCCTATTCCAACTTAATTCCACAAAAACACTCAAATCTTCACCCTCTCCATCTGGGCTTTCATCTCTCCGTCCTAAAGTTACAAATATAGTACAGGATATTGGGGCGAAGAGGGGGGGAAAAAGGAAAGAAGAAGACACCTCTTCCTTCTCATTACATTGGTTGATTCAACTGTTGCCTGCGCCCGTTGATTTTTTGCCCCTCTAACGGTGGAGTTGAGAAGCTAACGTCAAGGTAATTTCTATTGTGCGTCCTTGAACGTAACGTACCCTGGCAACCAACACCCTCTGCCCTCCATACGCCCTCTAGGTTTTCCTCTCACTTTTGCCCCTGTTCCTCGCACCTTTTTATCTCCCATCCATTCTTCTCTCAACAGCGTTCTCCTTACACTCTAAATCATCTCCTTGCCCCTCTCTTAACATCGCCTTTTTTGATAAAGTACACGCCCTGTTCCCCCTTCATCCTCATCTTTCATCTCAGCAGCTTGAGAGAGCTAATCAAACTTCAACCTCACAGGATTAGACAGAATATCCATCAAACGCCGCAACTATCATCTCGTCTGATCGCCACTGTATTGAGTTTCGCTTCCTTTCGAGGACCCACCCCCTCCCCGGCTCTTAATCATGAGCAAAGTATCTGATTTCCTGGCTGCCCATCTCGGCGCAAACGGGAACGACCAAGCTGCTTCAGGCGCCACAAGCCCTGGAGCAGAGTGGCGAGATGACGACGACGGCGATGTAGCGGCCAGGTACAGACCACGTACCTATCCTTACTATCGTCATCTGCCATACAATACAGAGGATGAGTCCGAGCGGCAGAAGAATCTTGATGAAATCATTAAACATCTCTACATCTCTATTGAAGCCGGGGATTTCGCTCCCGGAGCGGTGCACTGGTCGAGGGAGCTCAGGAGTTGGCTTAGTCTAAAGTTTGATCCGCCCCGGAAAACGAGGGTTAAGCTCGTCAAATTATACTATGAGCTTGCCATGGCTCCAGGCCTCGACCCCACCGTTGCTGAGAGATTTGCGAGCATGTTTATGGTCCTGACAAAGTATATTTCCTACATTCCTTTTGTTTTGGGCTGCTCTTGTATTGCTCCAACTGGTGTAGAAACCACCCTGTGTGATCTCTGTGGAGCTCGTGGTCTTAGAATCATAAATGCTAAAATAATTTGCAAAGGCGAAAACACTACCTGCGTCCCGGGAAAGATCTTACATTGGATTGGAGACCCCTCTTCAAGGAGCTCAAGGTGTTTGTGCTTCCTCAAGAGTCAGGATTTATTCATTCCACTACAGTAAAAAAGAATGTTCGGACATTGACAAAGATGTGCTCGTTCGCACAACCCTTCTTCAACCCGGAGGAGATTACGGAAATGTTTGAAGAGTTTTTGCCTTATGTAAGACTGCTGTCATTCCGACCAATTGGGTTGACAATATACTCATGAAATAATAGTTTAGCACCTCCTTCGCCGAGGGCGCCTTTGTGGTTGTTGGGTTATTGAATCTGCTTCTTCCCACGGTTCCTCCGCCTCCGGATAAGCTGAAGCTACAACCTTCGTATTATCTTCCTAGTAAGCACTTTTTTGATTCGATTCCAACCCACTAACCAAGGTTGCTAACTCTGTCTGCAGCACTTTTCCATCTGTGGTCACTCGTAAATCGTTCTCGTGTGTTTGACGTAAATTTCTTGGATTTACTATCCCGTCTGGCTCGGGATCTGCTGCCCGCAAAAAGCATTCCTTTTAGAGAGTATGGTATTTATAGTAAAGAGCAATCGGCGTTGATATTTACAGCCATACTTCGGCTTCTGGAAATTCCAGTTGGTCAGGCAACTTCTCCATATAGCAGTGTTGTGGATACGAATATCGGGTTGGCCATGACTTTGGATCGAGACCCAAGGAAAAACCCAGTCGCGCACCATATAGCAAGATGGATTGTCATGTCACTATCGCCCTACTCCCTCGATGAACCAGACTCGATCCTTTCCAACCTGGAGGGATTAATCCAAGCCGTGGAGACCTTTTTCCATCCTTCAAATACTGGAAATTGGACAAAGACTCTGTCTCAGCTTGTATATTATCTGGCCGACTTCTTTGTGATGAGATGGAATCGAGAGAGGAGTGGGGAGATGGAGGTGCCCGAGGATAGGAGGCTTACGCCTGAACTTAAGCGACGCTTTGTTATGTGTCTGAAGGAGGTGATATTCATGGGGATATATGCCAAGAGTTCTACTGCGATGAGCTTCTCACTGTCCTCTCTGCAGAGCCTGGCTTATCTCGAGCCGGATCTTATACTCCCCGGAGCCCTACAGCGTATATACCCATCAATGCAAGGATTAGTGGAGGTACATCGCACTACGTCCTCCCTACGCTCACTACAAGTTCTCTCTAGAATAATGGTTCGTACCAGGGGGTTTAGGAATCATGTTACCACGCTATTGGGACTTGCTTTGCCCGGCATTGATGCAAATGACCTGGATAAGACATTACATACGCTATCATTTGTTCAGGCTGTGGCTTATAACATCCCCTTCCGTGACCTTACAGAGGATGAAGAGGGGGGTGGGAGTGGCAGCCATTTAGCTTTGGAGTGGGTTGGGTCTGAAGTTGAGAGGCTAGAGAGGGAAGGCGCCGAAGTCATGATCGACTATAACACAGAGCTTAATGATGAAAATGAGGCTGCTGTATTAAGATCTTCGACCGCTGGGCTTTGCGAGTTTTTGATATCTTTCCTCGGGCGTGTATTTACGCTGTTGGAAAATCTACCCGATGCTTCTCGGGTCCGCAGCGGCTCCCCCGAAGATCATATCGCTAATACCTTACCCGCGGCGTTCACACCCTTATTAGCTGCCTTGTCGCCGGAGTTGTATGATATTGCTCTTCAGAAAATTACAGACTTTGTTAGCAGTCATGTCATTCATCAGGCTCGAGATGCCATGGCGTTCATTTGTAACTCACTTTGCAAAGTTAACCCGGAGAAAGCGTTGAAACAATTGATTCCTGTGCTAATCCGGAATATCCGCACAGAGATTGAAGAAAATGGAGCAGCGTCAACAAGAAACACAGGCTCTGACGTGCTTCCGAGAGACCGAGGTCTTGTATGGAACGTGAGTATTCTTAGTATGTGCGTCGTCCACATCGGCGACGCGGTATTGAATCACAGGGAGGAGCTTTTGGAGATTGCTGCTTTCATGCAAAAGAGATGCAAGGGAATGCCAACTGTGCATATCTCGAATTTTATCCATCATTTACTACTGAACCTTACTGTGGTTTATACAGTAGATTATGGTCTCGTGGAGCCTGGGAAACGTATGAGACCATAGCCCTCTCTCCAATCAGGTCTATTTTATTAACTTAACATAGGTTGCGATATCGACGCATGGGGCAAGGTCTATGATCCGAAGGAGCTCACTATAAGATGGCATATACCTTCGCGTGAGGAGGTCGAGTTTGCTGTGGAGCTGTTCAGGTCCCAAGCGGAGAATGCTCTGGAAGCCCTAGCCTCGCTTACGAGCGGGAGCTCAGATATAAAGAGCGATGGGACTGGGAAAGAGTGGTCTGATGAGGTTTCTCGGAACCTGGTTCTTCTAAGATTAATAATTTCTGGGATCTCCGTTTTATTCGATCCGCAACGCATACCCGGTGGGACCCTAGTAGAAAAGGAGAAGAGGGATGACGATCTGGAGATGAAGGATATCGATGGGGAAACTGAGGACAATCCCGGAATTGAGGTCTCTGGGGCTGATGGCTCTGATGAACCCATGGGTGAGGCGCAGGACGACGATGTTAAGCCAACTTATCGGTACCCCGCGGGATACTTTTTCCATGATCCCGAGGACCCGCTGTATGTTACCGTTCATGCCTTGAGGGATAAAGTTGGTGAGATATTGCATTCAGTACACACCTTCCTAACCTCAAGCCAAGAGGATGACGTGCCGTGCTTTAACGCTTTGTATACGGTATTTGACCCATTCATTCTCTTGTACCCTTAGCTCTTACTGACTACAATAGGCATATCGGTCTTGGTTCATGGATGTTGGTATTGAAAGGTCGGCTTGTGTCTTGGATAGGGTCACCCGCCTTTTTGCTGCAGATATTCACCCTTTCAAGGTTAGCGGGATGCGGAAAAACTACCCCAGGCCTCTCCTCCTCCGAAGAGCAAACGTGTATCATCTTCAGCGGCTCAGGCACAACGCCGGGCCAAGGCCTCAATCGGTGATGGACAAAACATTACTACTGGATCTTGCGGAGTCATGTGTATCTCTTTATACGGAGATCCGAAGGCATGCGCAAAGTGCGGGAGAGTCGGCGACCAAAGTTATAATTGGTGCTAGACCGTTGGTCATCCCGCCTCTCCTAGCGGCGTTCGAGGATTCCATTAAAAACAACGACTTCCGGAGGATGAAAGGTGCAATGTACAGCTTACTGTTCGGTAGCTTGGCCAAAACTGCAGGGCGAGATTGGCGCTATACCCCTGCTCTAATTAAGGCTTTCATTGCCGCAAGTACGGCAGATAAGCCCTCTGTGCAGAAACTGGCAACGAATGCAACATACCAAGTTATGGACTACGGCAGACCTTTAGAGAGGATGGTCATTTTAAACGATGAGACAGTAAGAAGGATTGCGCCAACCGAAGATTTGCTGGCCGTGATAGCCAAGAAGAGGGATCAGATTGCTCGAAAAAGGAAGAGAATTGAGGCCAAGAAGCATGATTTAGCACTCGAGCTAGTGGAGCTTGCAAAGAAGGCGCACTGGAAGACTGCTAGTCGAGCTGCAACAATTGTTGTGAATCTTGGCCTAAGATTCCAGACTATTGCGCCGAGTTCAATGCTAGAACTGACGACGAAGGGCACTGTTGACGCCCATCCTGGGCTTAGAGGGTTATATTCCGGAGCGTTAGTCGCAGTGGGTTTACCTCGAATCTATTGAAATGGACCTCAGACACTAATACCTTGTTATCGTAGTACTTCTGCTTGATCGAGCTGCGAGCTACATGTGACCATAACTATCGGAATTTCCTGATTGATAGGCTGTCTTTACCAAATAAGATTAACGTCCCGACAAGATCGGATGACCCAAAGTGGACATCGAAGTTTCTAGATGCATTTACCAGACCTGAGGCTGAGTACTATGTGGACCATGATTATCCCGGATGGTTTGTATGGGGTAAAGACTTCCCGGCTTACGAGGTGAATCCAAAACAAGGATTGCAGTTTGATGAGGTCGAGACAAATGCGCGGAAGACAATTGCCAATCTACTCGATAGGGAATGGTTCAAGTCTTTCTTTGGCTATCTCAAGCAGGAACCTCGCGACGGATCACCAGATAGATTCCGAATGGCCAGCTCAATGCTGTTGCAGTTCGCCTTCGAACTAGTTCGAGATGGGTTAACATCAGTCACCTATGATCAACTCAAAGAAGAAACTGAGGCGGTGTTTGAGGATGGGAGTGACAAACATCAACACCGTGCAACTGCAGAGATTCTTGGAGCTCTGGTCAATGCATATAGAGACTCGACGCCTAAAAACCGGGACATGATGTGGGCTCACGTATTTCCTATCGTTAAGCGGATCTTTGAGGAGGGTCTTACTCCTGAGAATTCCTCATACTGGTCGTCTTTCTTGCACCTTGTTTTGGTAATTTTCTCCCTTCATACCTTTTGTTAACTGTATTAACCGCCTCAATAGCAAGGGAAGGATCTAAGACGGTCGTGGCCCATCATGGAATGGCTAACAAACTATCGATTGGACATGAACTCAAATGCGGCCTTCAAGGAAAGCTCCAAGATTCAGCTTCTCCAGCAATCCATTCAGGAAGCAGGCTGGCATTTCCGATTAGAGAAGCCCATCCTAGAGGACTTCCTGAAACACATCGATCATCCGTATAAAGGTAGGGGTCCACTTTTAATTCACATAAAGGGAAGTGGTAGCTGATATGCCGTGTGCAGGCGTACGAGAGGCAATGGGACAGACCCTAGGGACAATTTACAAATCTAGACATCACGAGTCATACAAAAATGTGCAGTACCTTATGGATACACAGGCCAAGGCATCCTCTGTCGGATTGACCCCTTACAACCCAACTGAGGAATTTTCGGAAACGGTGCATAGCGTGTTCAAACGACTGGAGCAATGGAGGCATGAACGTACGCCTGGCCAACAATCGCCTTCATCATACACAGCAGGAAGCAAGACGGTGCTGTTGTGGTTGGATACCACATTGTCCTCCCACGAGTGCACGCAGCTGATACCATTCTTCCCGGATGTTTTTATGGGCGAAATGTTGCATATGATGGACATTAAAGAAGATCCGGAGTTGATGTCTCTCGCTTACCACGTTTTCAGGCATCTTCCAAACATTCCGCATCCGTTCAACCAGGACCATGAATTCATCTCTGCATTGATACGAATCGGGACAACCTCTCCGCTTTGGCATCAACGGCTGCGTGTCCTGATTAACATGCAAGTAATATACTTCCGTCGTCTATTCCTTATCACTGCCAAGGAAAAGGAGCGTATATTCACTTGTGTGTCGATGATGCTTGAAGATCCGCAGTTAGAAGTTCGGATTGGGGCAGCGACTACATTGTCCGGAATGGTTCGGTGTTCGCCGGTTAGGCTGAGAGAGGGGATCGTGCAGGAGCTGAAAAACAAGTTTACCAGAATGCTAGTTCGGAATCCCTTACCCAAGAGATCTCCAGCTGGCACCCCAACTCCCGATTATACAAGGATTGTTATCACCCGTCATGCGGCGGTCTTGGGCCTTGGTGCGCTTGTCCAGGCTTTCCCGTACGCCTCTCCACCACCCCTTTGGTTGCCGGAAGTGTTGGCTACACTTGCAGTCAAAGCGGCAGCAGATCCCGGTATGGTTGGCAAAAGTGTCAAGAGCGCCCTCGGGGAGTTCAAGAAGACACGGCAGGATACATGGCACGTGGACGTCAAGGTATGTAAACCCGACTAAGAAATACGTTCGTTTGGAAGATAGCTAATTACTGTATACAGGCGTTCACTTCAGATCAGCTAGAGGATTTGGAAGGAGTTCTGTGGAAGAGCTACTTTGCATGAGGAGCAACGCTAGACAGAAATAAAGCATTAGTAGGTATTGTTCTTGTCAGTCCCTCGGAGGGCACATGAGACGAGAACCTGGATTGTTTACCAGCGCATCCCGTCCCCCTTTTTGTCGATTAATTCTGTAGATAGAATTACAAATAAAAAACGCAAGTTTCCAACTTCATGACCTATGAGTAGTTTCTTGGTCTCTTTTTTTTCCTCCGAGTAGCACGCCCGCAAAGTCCCAAGTGGGGGGTGTGCGCGCTCAGCGCAGATCTTATACTTATTTCGGTTAGTGTAATCTGCATTCCTTGTTGATGAGATGCATTGGCAAAGGACACGTCGAGTGATGCGCTGTGATAAAACAATGGACTCCCCAGTAAATATTGCAAATAAAAACCTTACCGGTTCTGCATCTCTCAGCATCTGGGCACTTCCGTGGAGCATTGCTGAAGCAATATGTCGTGGGAAAAAAAGGGACTCGACACAGCAGGCTTTCACATCACCAGTTCACCGAAATTCTCCCGGGATTGTAATACCAACGTGAACCAGCTTATCGGTCGCACAGACTTTACCACAAGTTACCATATCATACAAGAAAACATTATCGCACAATATCCGATGTCTATCGGATTTGATAGATTAACTTTGTTCCAATTAAAAGGACTCACGGTCTGATGACAGCCACAGTCTGAAGACGATCCGACAAGATATATACAACTGAATGCTTGTTCCCCCGTATCATTGTCGCGTCCTTTCTATTTCAGCTTTTTATCTTATTAAATCAGTATCAAACTGTTCTCGTCATCACACAGATGGCCCTAGGGTGTCAATGCGGGATATGAGGGTCGCACGGAAGTAGACGATGGACTCAGGGACTCCACGTGGGACTTGGGCACTTTGGAGGAAGGATATGAAATGTAAGTTTCGCCGCCCCGCACTTCGCTCATCCGCTCGCTCTTTCTAACTAAATCTAAACTAGGGGTAGAGAACAGGTGTATATGTAGAAACACAAACATCACATCCTGATCCTTCTACGGATCACCACACCTCTCTCTGTATTTCCCGCATGCCCCTGTTCCTCCGTAAACTCCCGTGACAACAAGGCAAAGACATGGCGGGTAGGGTGTATTTCTGAAAATTCTCCCGTGTTTGTTCCATCTGCATGTCTCCTGAAAGGTCCTTCACACTCGCGTGGCGGGGCCAAGCCCATTCGTCCAACATAGGGGAGGTGAGATCTTGTGACTCCCACAGGGAGTACTCTGCAGCCCAGTATGATAAGATCTTTTCTGGGAGAAAATTGGCGAGCTACACGTCTGGTATTGGGTTGAGGTTTTTCCTTTTTGTTCCTTCAAATACCGTGTGCGGGACTATAGGAACTCTTTTTCGTTGGTACTCTTGATTTTCTAACTTTCGTGAACACAACTGCTATTGCATACAACCAACATCCTGCTGCTCTTGCCCATTTTTTGCCCACATGCAATAGCAGCTGTGTTCGCAAACGCCAGAAAATTACGAGTACAGGCTCATTTTTCAATTTCTCCCGTTCCTCGAGAGTTTTTGAGATATACCTTGCTCGGCCGCTTGCCTGGGCCTGAGAATGGGGTTTGGGCTCTAGCAAGGAGGAGGTGGGCAAGAGGGCATGCTCATAGTATGGGTTCATATCATACATGCGTCCATAGTATCAGACTTGTGACCAGTTAATGGTGATGGGGGAGGATATAAATTGGTTGGGAGGCCGCCTGCATGATTGCCTTTCTCTATATTCTTCCTCCTGTCACACACTCTATCTGCGCCTCCCGGATAGTTACAAGAGGCTTTGGGGCGGAATAAAATAACCCAAAATGTCTTTACTATCACTTCCGAACGAACTTCTCTTAGAAATATGCTCGTATCAATCCCTCCATGACGCTTACTCCTTCCTCCGCACGAACCGCCGCTTAGCAGCAGTTTTCCGGCACGCCCTGGCCGAAATCGCCCTCCGCACCGAGCACCTCCCCTCCGCCCGCCGGGCGCTTTACTCCGCCGCCGCACGCAAAGACATACCCATGATCGAGTACCTGGTGAGGAAGGGGATATTCACGATCGTAGACGAGAAGATCCTCCTCCACGATGCTGCTGGGACCCAGTCCCCGGATGTGATAGAGACACTGCTAGACACCTGTGACCTGGACATCGAGAGCAAAGACTACAAAGGAAGAAGTGCACTCTCTGTCGCAGCATCCATCGGGGCAGCAGACATCGTCAAACTACTACTCCACCGCTACAAAAGCATAAACCTCAATTCCCAAGACCTAATGCAATCCACACCACTCCATCTAGCATCCTCCACCAACAATCCCTCCGCCCCCGCACTCCTCCACCTCCTCCTGCACGACCCCCGGACGGATCCCACACTAACAGACGAATTCGGGCACACACCCCTGCACGCCGCAATCTCCCGTCGCTGCAAAGACCTCGTCCCCATTCTCCTGCAGCACCCTAGGGTGAACCCGAACCAGCCCGACGGGAACGACCAAACCCCGCTACTAACCGCGTGCGCGGAGGGCTTTGACGAGGTCGTCAAAATGCTCCTAGAGCACCCCCGCATTGAGGTTAATGCTGCAAACAGGCAGGGATGGATGCCGCTGAATGTGGCTATTCTGCGGGGGAGGGTGGATGTAGTGAGGCGGTTGTTGGCAGATGAGCGGGTGGATTGTCGTGCGAGGGCGCCGAGGTTTTGCTGGACGGGGTTGCACTTGGCGGCGGCGGGGGGTAGACGGGAGGTGCTTGAGGTGTTGATGGCGGACTGTAGGGTTAGGAAGGATTTAACGGCTGTGGATGAGGATATGGATACGCCGGTGCAGTTGGCGGTCAAGTTAGGGAGAGAGGATGCTGTGGATTTTCTAAGGGGCTGTGAGGGGGGGAGATGCAGGGGAGGGGGGTGAGAGTAGAGCTTGCTAGGTAACAAGGGGGGGGATGTGTGTATATCAGTTCGAGTATATATGTGGTTCTTTGCTTCACTTTGCTTCACTTCTCTTAGCTGAGACCCCGGGCGGCATCTTCGGGTCTGGTACCACATTCTTCCTCTCTCTCCTTAGCATAGTAGCTTATCGGTAATAGTACTATACTTTTCAAGTTCCGTTCATACCTTCCTCCCTCCGTTCGTTCCCGCCGTCATACAGGCATCATTTTTCACACCTACTAACCTATCCGGCCCCGCACATAATTGGCTCGGTTACCAACCTAGCATATAAAGATCATATACCAGAAGACACGGTTATTAGGAAGACTTAAGTTTTATCTGTGACGGGTTTATCATACCTGTAATGTAGGGCTTGATCGGAGGCTTAAAGCTTGGGCTGGGGTTTCTCTTTCTTCTGTATGCTAGGTCTAAAGGCTATAATGCCTGCTGTATGATACTTTGGGGGTCTGAGGGGGGGGGTTTGTTGGTTTGTGTTGTTTTGGATAACGGTCATTGGGAAGCTGGACCATGTTTCATTGTGCAATTTGTGTTTAGTAGGTATAGTATGTAGATTTACCATAGAAACTCGGAGGATTTGCGATATACGAGTGATGGTATGTGATGCGCTTGGGGAGAGAGGAGGAGGGTTGTGGTGCTCGAGTAGACTACTGAGCCGTAGGTAAAGTTAGTCTGGACTGAAGCGGGATTAAGTTTGTTTTTTATTGTATTGTGCTCGGGTACAGTACTTTATTTTATTAGCAGGTAACTGTGTTTGTACTGTACTGTACTCATATTACCGTGTCGTCCACAGATGATTTCTTTCAGAGTTTGTTCACCGGAGATCTATTCTGCTGTCTCGGTTGGTTGGAAGACTGTTTATCGTATCATATCCCTTAGCCCCCCAGTGCGCCCAAGAAATCGGTGGAATATGTCTCAGTTGGAAACACCATGAGGTTTATTCCCTGTTTAGGAAAGCTACCCTCCAAATGCCATTAATGTATTTTCGATTAAGGAAATATAATTTCCAGATCTTGTTGTTTTCTTAACGGGATCACTTGGGTGCAGCACCCGACGGACCATGGGACACAGCGGCTCCCTGGGGGGTTTGTCGCCGGACTGTGTGTTTGGTCTTGGTAGCTTTACGCCCCAGTCATTGGAAAGAGGGGGTGGGGGCCGCAGTGTTGTTGACAAAACTGTGTGGGATAATGATTTGACGGCCATGCGGTGTCCACGAGGTTCCACCAAGACCAAGCCTTTCTTGAGCCCCAAAGAATTCCGGGACCTGTTGTCAACTTCCTCCACCATCCATCATCTACGACACTCAAGGCGGCGAAAAAACGGAAAATGTCTCAATCATTCAGCAATAATATCAACTCTTTGAACACTACTGTTAACTTTACCGCGGTCGATGAGCGATCCAATATCCTAGCCTGGTTATCGCCACTGGAGCCTGGGCTACGGCACAAGGACATCCAAGAGAGCCGGATCGAAAATGTCGGGGAATGGGTTTTGGAGACTGAGGAGTTTAAAAGCTGGTACGCTAGCAGTGGGGGAAGTGGATTGGATAACGCGGTCTTGTCTTGCTACGGAGGTCCAGGTGTTGGAAAAACTTTTATTAGGTATTAAGGACGGGCCTTGAAAAATGGAAGAACCAGGGCAAGTGCTAACAAACTGTGATAGCTCATTAGTGATAGACAACTTGGGCGATCGGGCCAGAGGCCAGGGGGTAGTGGTTGCAGGCTTTTACTTTGACTTCGCGGCTCAAATGGAGCAGTCCCCCGCGAGTGTGGTGGGCGCCGTGCTCAGACAGGTCGTAGGTGGGCTGGAAGAGGTACCCAAGGAAATAGTGGAAGCATATGAAGACCAGAAGAAGGTGATTGGTGGACGGCGACCGCGGCTTGCCGATGTTGTGAAGATGCTACAGGATACGGCTTCCATGAAGCGCACGTTCATATGTATCGATGCACTGGATGAATGTGTGGCGCGATATCGAATCGATATTCTTGATTCGCTTAACCAAATTCAGCGAGGGTCACCGGGCACTCGGATATTCGTGACGGGAAGACCACACATAGAGGCTGAGGTCGGGAAGCGTCTTTCGGGAAGAGGAACGGCTTTACGCATCACTCCACGGAGACATGATATCATCAGTTATCTTCATCGCAGACTAGACCGAGACATAAGGCCGGACGCGATGGACAGTAGGCTGAAAGCGGACATCCTGAAGAAAATTCCGGAAGATGTTTCAGAAATGTAGGTAGAAGCAACGACGCCGGGGGGGTTGCCTTAAGTTGTCCACTGACAAATATATACCTAGATTCCTGCTGGTCTCGTTGAACATCGATGCGATCCTGCAAGGAACCACAATCGGTCTCAGGCGACGGAAGCTCAATGCAATGACCGACGGCTTGGGGTTGGAGGGCGCTTATGGTGAGACGTTAAGTCGGATAAAGGGGCAGGGTGAGGAAGAGTCGAGGTTGGGGATGGCCACTTTGATGTGGATCTCTCACGCGGAGCGGCCCTTGAAGGCCGAAGATTTGCGTTACGTTCTGGGGGTCGAAATTGAATCCCCCGATTTCGATGGCGACAATGTTCCTTCAATAGAGACATTATTAGCCTGTTGCCAGGGGCTTGTTACCGTAGACAAGGAGGCTTCCACGATCCGGTTAATTCACTTTACGCTTCAAGAGTACCTCCAGGCCCATGCTGAGCTTTTTGATAGACCTCACGCGACAATGGCGGAGACCTGCCTGAGTTATTTGAATTCCCGCCAGATCAAGGCTCTTTCGGGCCGCCCCCTTCGCGGTCTCCGAGGCACAGCATTTTTGGAATATTCTTCTCTATATTGGGGAGTGCACGCGGAAAGAGATCTTTCAGATTGTGCGAAACAGCTTGCGTTGAAGCTATTTGACGACTACAGCAACCACATTTCCACGAAAATCTTCTTGGAAGAACAGGAACAATATTACTCAACTCCTGACCCCGATATAGTAGTACTTGATCCTGGTGAATCTCTCTTGTTTACCGGCCTACACTGTGCATCCTTTTTCGGAATTGTTGAGATTGTAACTTTTTTGGTGGAGGTGGGAGATTATGATATCAACCAACTGGACAATACATGGACAACACCGCTCATGTGGGCTGCTAGGAATGGGAATGAGGGAGTGGTCAAAATGCTACTCGAACGGGACGACGTTATCCCCGACGTATCTGGTTGGTGCGACGAAACGCCGCTCTGGTGGGCTGCTGCGAACGGGGACGAGGGAGTGGTGAAACTACTACTCGAACGAGACGACATCAACCCCGACCAACCTAATGTGGACGACGTAACACCCCTCTGGGGTGCTGCTTCGAATGGGCACGAAGGAGTGGTGAAACTACTACTCGAACGAGACGACATCAACCCCAACAAACCGGATGTCAATGGCCAAACACCCCTCTGGGGTGCTGCTTCGAATAGGCACGAAGGAGTGGTGAAACTACTACTCGGACGAGACGACATCAACCCCGACCAACCGAATGTCAATGGCCGAACAGCCCTCTGGCGTGCTGCTTCGGATGGGCACGAAGGAGTGGTGAAACTACT
>Ga0307513_10004552_pt1 | contig 18494 bp, 15 predicted proteins | sample 15_EM_MG_FD_202174 | JGI IMG/M metagenome (GOLD analysis project Ga0307513, IMG submission 202174) | Populus trichocarpa ectomycorrhiza microbial communities from riparian zone in the Pacific Northwest, United States - 15_EM | ecosystem: Host-associated > Plants > Roots > Unclassified | place...
CAGGTCTCGCTACCCACCTGGGTGTCCAAGACTTTTAGGTTAACAGAAAATAACCTGTTTTCCTGCCACCTAGGTCTCCTTGCGCAAACTCTCTAATGATGCTTGTGTTGGGACGCTTGATAGAGATAGAAAAGGAAAAAGCAACGGCCTGCAGCATCTATTACAGGATTTAACATCACAATGTCATCAGCAAACCCTTTTTTTTCATTTTTTTTCTCAACAACACCCCCTACCGGGAGCCCTGGCAGAACGCTGACCAAAGATCCCTTATCTTGTCTATCCTGCGCTTCCAATACCGAATCCGGAAACAACCAATACCCTACCGGTATCCCCTTCCAGCAACACAACCCACTCGCATAAATACCTGAATCAGGAGAAGTTCGAGAATAATGAGGCGAAACGCCCTGTTGCCGGGCTGCGTTATTCATTCATTCCTTCTTCTTGTCCAAGGCCAAAAAAAAAGGCGGACAAATGGAAAAATGGGAGAACAGGAAAAAAAAAGTGTGCGTATGCAAGGGAGAAAAAAACTTTTTCCCACAAGCGAGCAAGCAAAAAAATTCCCACGATCAAGTTCTCAGGCTTCCCGCCTCGGACAGACGATGAAGGGTGGGTCCTATATATGCGCGGGTGTCCCTGAAAAGGTACCGAGATAATTAGTTAATTAGTCCACAAGTATCGTGCAATAACATGTGCGGCAGCGGCGAAGGATGACACGGTACAGTACCTTCATAATATTATTATTGTATTATTTTTATGATACTTTTATTGTTTACCTCAATCCAAAGACAGGACCCTGCGTTTAGGGCATAGCATACTCGTAGTCCTGCTCCAGTCTCCCCTTCCTTCCTTCCTTCCTTCCCTTCATTACCGATAAGCTCCTGTACCGAACGGTACTCGCTCGCGGAGAGCTACTTGTACAGCCTCGTTCGCAAAGTTCTCGCGGATAAAGAGGTACCAGGGAAAAATATTGGCAGTAACAAATGTACTGGTACAAGTGTCTGCAGAAAACCTGAAGTGCAAATTCTTGTACCGGTACATGGGTTGTCCCCAGACCTTTGCTGAGATACCTACCGATCAGCGAGAACTTTGCGAACGAGGCTGTACGAGCACGGTGCCAAAGTAGGAAAGCACGAACACTAAATGTTGAATTGAAAGAAGAAAAAATATGAAAACGAAAAAGGGATCAAACCCTCTTTCCCTTCCCTTCCCTCCCTTCCCTTCCCTCCCGACCCTCCTTCCCTGCCACAACGCAAGGGTTCATAGACACCAACGGAGCCAACGAAAGTGTCCATACTCGAGTGCCAATATCATAAAAATGTTGCCAAAGTCACCAACAGGAAGAGGAGGAAGGAAGATGCAGGTCTAGCTAGCCCTTTTGCCGTACCAGCAGCCAGTGTGGACGGTGGCTTGCAAGCATACCATTCCATACCTTGCGATGATAGCTAACATACTGTACTCGAGTAGCAAGCAAGTAGCCTCCTTTCCTCCTTTCCTCCCTCCCTGCATTCATCCATTCACCACCCATTCCAGCTCTTCCAGTCATTGCCCATCCATTGATCCAATCCAATCCAATCCAATCCATCTTACCTCCCTTACCCTACGTGTTCACCCGCCCTGTCGTATGTACCTCCCCTGCAAATCCGCCCAGCCACCGTACTTGTACTCGTCGCCCCATGCCCTCCGAGGGTTGACTTCCCACCTCCGCCTCCCCCCGGACTCTCATTTCCCCAACAGTCTCACCCCCACAGTCCAAACACAGCAAGCACGAATCTCACCCCCATACCGCAGAGTACGATATCGATAACGCAAAAAAAAAAAAGATTGCGGAGCGGTACTTTCTGCTAACTAGGACTTTAGAGGACTAGCTCTTGGATATGACAAGCTACGCTAGGGTAAACTAAGTGATTGAGGGGGAAAAAAAAATTCGTCGAGATTGAGACTGCGGATTACAATTCCTATACCGTACCTATATTTCACTTGCCCGGAGGAACAAATTCCAATCTTGATCGCGCCTCAAGACCAAGCAAGAAAAAACCTCCCCCCCCCAACTCTCCCAATTCTCGCAACTACCGTACCGTACCAAACCAAATCGCCCACGCCACGCCAGATACCGTAGATACACACCCGACAGACAGACAGATAGATCTCCAACATCCAATCTTGCATACAATATACCGGCAACCATAGCATATCATAACACACCCTCCCTCACAAACAACAATTAAATCCCCAATCCAGTATCCAACCATACCGCTACAAGTATGATACCCCCCCCCCAGGAGCCCGCTTCCACTTACTCGTACCTACCCATTACACAGCCCGAAATGTATAATACGAGTACCGGTACGATACACAACTGCGGACGCGGCGTTGCTGCTCTGCTTGCTTGCTTGCTTGCTTGCTGCAAAAGCTGCGGTGGGAATTTGATTTGACAGGATGCTTCCTTCCTTCCTTCCTTCCTTCTCCATCCTTCCTCTGCAGGAAAAAAAAAAGATTGCATTTCCGCGCAGCACTGGTTGTGTTGGAAATAAATTATAAAGTTACCAGCGAGTGAGCGCAAAGATTTGACAAGTGCAACATGCCCTCGCCCCCTGCAGGGATTACTGGACAGGACAGGACAGGACAAGACGAGTCCAAGAAACTGACTTGACTGACTGCCGGCAGAAGAGAGAAGAAAAAGAAGAAGAGTAAGAAGACGCATGGAACGGGTGCGCCTTCTTTCTTGGAAGCGTGTGTGGGTGGATGGGTGGGTGGGATGCGGGTAAGGCAAGGCGTAGCAAAAGTGCGCACAGTAAGATTCAACCAACGGTGGGCATGATGATGATGATTATGAAGGTGCAGAATGGAACAGTTGTCATCGTGGGTCTCGTTATTACGCTACGCTAGGGCAACAGAAAAAATAAGAAGGAAAACAACGATACTGTAGCTCACTCAGGAGTCGGAAAATTGTAGGTGGAATGAGTAAGAATGGAAAATGATGATAATAATAATAATAATAACAAATAGGTATGATATATAAAAAGGGGCTTCCCCTCACCGGTACCCCACCGACCGACCGACCGACCGACAAAATTCCATAAAAGCTATATATCCCGCTCAAAGGGAACCTGATGAGAGGGAGAGAAAAAAAATATTCAAGAAAAAAACAAAAAAAAACATTGGAAATTGAGATCGCTCGCTCGCCGCTCACGCCAGCAAAAAAAGAGGGGGAAAGGGACCAAAACACCAGGACATCAGATTAATCGGAATCGCTGGAGGAAGACGAAGACGAGCTGGAACTGGAGCTCGAGCTAGAGCTATAACTACTAACGCTTCCGTGCCTCGAATGATGTCGATGCCTAGACTTCATGAACCTATGACTCTCGCTCCTCCTCCCGCCAAAGGCATGCCCGCCACCCGTCGAATAACCATAGGCATATAACCCGCTCAGCGCCCCACTCTTCTTCTCCTCCACGCCCCCAGAATGCCTCCGGCGGCTGCTGTGGTGCTTGTGCGAACGGCTGCTGGCATGGGTTTGCGTGTGGTAGGCTCCACTACCGGAGCTCGAGCTGGAGGAATCGTGTCGGTGGCGCCTCTCTTTCTTTGAGGAGGAGGAGGAGTCGTGCTTGGAATGCTTCTCCTTCTCTCTCCGCTCCTTCCGCTCGTGTCTCTCGTGCTTCTCGTACTTGACTTTCTCTTTCTTCTCTGCCTTCCTCTCCTTCCTCTCCTTCCTCCTCCTGTTCTTCTTCACCTCGTGTTCGGCAAGGTTTGCTGCTACCGCCCCGACCACGGCGCCCCCCACCGTGCCCAGGATTGATCCCCCAGAGTGATGCGCGAGGAACCCACCCCCCGTCCCGCCCACCAGCGTGGACCCCAAACCACGATCACCCCCTGGTGGTGGATTTGCGGGGTCGTAGCTCAGCGGCGGGTTCCGTGGGTCGTAGTTCGAGTATCTGCCAACGGCAGCGGTGGTGTCGTACGAATACTCGTCATGCTCGGAAGAGGGGCGGGAGTTAGTAAGCACTCTCGCGGATGTTCCCCCAAACGTCTTGAGATAGCCCTGCGCGCCAGGGCTTAGATAAGTGTCTAGGTTTTGATATTCCTGACTTTGTTAGCCGGGTGTGAGAGTGTGTGGGGTATGGGGAGGAGTGAGTAATACTGGTTCTTGGTTTGGATATGACGGCGGTGGGTATGTTGGCGGAGATTGGCTGTAGCCATGTCCCGGGCCATCCGAATAACCGGGCACGGGAGTGGGGAAGTGTGTACCGTATGAGTTCGTACCGTATGAGTTTGGAGAGTCTGGAGAGTCCTCGTAATACCGGGCGGAGTGACCACCCTCTTGCGTCTCGTACTGCCAGGCCGGGATGTTCGCCATATTTCAGTATCTGTTTCTATTTGTGTGTGTGTGTAGTAGTGCTGTTTGTCTGTGGCTCTTTCGTCTGTCTATAGTATCTATATGGTATCGTAGAAGGTGCGATAGGGTTGATATTTGACGGGCGGGGTCGAAGCACTAAGAGAACCCCTCGCGGTGGATGACTCAAGCAAGGGCAGGCAGTACTATAGTAGGAAGGGGGCGGCTCCCGGGCAGCATCGAAATTCGCAGCCTCCTTCCTCCTCTATCTTCCTTGGCAGTTGGGCGAGCAACACAGACAGACGCAAGGCTCAGCTGCAATAAGAACACTCTCCCACGGTAATCGCGTTGTCCAAAAATATTCGCCATGCAACGCCCCCCCACCAGCACACTTCCCTGAGAACCCAGCGCATAAATACGGTCATCCTGGACTTGGTGTTGGCGCCTAACTTAATCCAAAAAGTGAGGCTGTAAAGTAGCATTTCTTGGCAATAAAATTATCACTCGGTGAGGGGGATTTTTTTTCCCCATCGCGATCTTTTCTTATCGATCGGCCAGCGCAGTGAGATGCTTATCCGGACTGCATTGCATTGGCCAAGTAGATCCCGAGTGAGCGATGGTGACTTTGTGCACTCCTCCGGTTGGCGATGCATACTGAAGGGTCTGGGAGCTCTTGGTACTTGAGCGCTTTGCGGTGTGCAGGTATTTGCTGTTGCCTGTTATGCGTACGGTGCAGGATTCGTCGCACCTGTTAAGTGCTGCGTTTTCGGCTCGGGCGAACATCCCCCAACCGAGTTGCGCTCTGCTGTCGGGGCGGGTCGGTTAAATTGCTCGGTGGCTAGTAATCGTTATAGATGGTGGGTCTAGGCCCAAGGGCGTGAAGGTGACAGTAAAACTAGTAAGCCATTAGATTAGTAGACCGTTGGTTTTTATGTAGAGAATTATTTGGGTACCAACTGCATTGAAGGTTTCGTGAAACTTTGTTTGGGTATCCGAGGTCACAGATCAGAAGGTACGAGAGGGGTAAGCTTGGGTGAATACTTCGGCAGTCGGTAATACCGGCTCCGGCCTTGCCCCCGAAGATATACCCGTATGATACCTATTAACGAAAAGCTTGCCCGAGCCCTCAACCACGGTGCGCATGAATTCCTAGCAATTGACTCGGTGATGAATTTAGAGATAAACAGTAAGGGATTTTTCACAAAATCTTTAAAAGGGCAGAAGTGGAGCTAAGATACAGTACTATAAAAATGAATGAATAAATTAGTTCTCCTGAGCAATCACAAGGTAGACCTGCACCTACCGCTGGCATTCCAGCGAATTGAGTGACACACCATGAGCACATGATGCCAAGGCAGATAGGGGGAGGGTTTGGCGATATCTAAGACGATAGTATCATAGGAGGACGGAGGAAACAAAAGGTCTGTACGAGATATATTTATATAAGCTCACGGCACGAGAAGCCGTGGACGCGCCCTCAATATCGTAAGTTTATCCTTGGTGTACCGATCTACATAAGAGAACAATGTGTGGATGCAAGCAAACACGACGCGCATACTGTGGGTTACGTAATGTGTACCCGGGTAAGGATGAAAAAAAATGGGAAAAAAATGATTGGCAAGGTCCTGAGGGGTAGTGAGCAGATGGTTGTTACGAGTAGACTACTGATGGAAAATAGCGCCTTGTGGAAGACATGAACTTATCAAACGGATTACCTCACCAACAAGATCTCCCGAGCTGATAATCAAAAATTGGCCCCAGAGCTAATTGACCTTGTAAGGGATTGCTTAAGGCTCCGGGAGGCCCATCGGAATCCCTCGAATTTGTTCCAGAGAAACACGAGCACTAATGCAACTGGATTGGGGTTTTCTAATTTCTAGAACTCTGTTTTTCTTTCCACAAAGCTTATCTGTTGATGGGCATAAATCTTTGTTTTGCTATCATAGGTGTCCTTATCTCTCCACCCCTATCCGAGTGGATCCACCAAATGTCCCTAGTTGGCTAGAATGCGGAACAGCAATTACGCTTCTTGGGCCTTGCCGGATCTGCTCACGTGCACAGCTCTTATTATTTGTCACTTTGCCAGAAAGCGGTGATCTTCACATCCTCTGACTCGGAAGAATTCCGCTGATATTTCACCTGGTGCCCCCCCCATACTCTGCGCATCTCTTAAGTTATCCCAGGGCTGTTGTGTGATGGCCTTCCAAAGGCGACTGACCGGATAGTGAAGGAACAAATATAAGAGAAGGGGAATTGGTTTTTATATTTGTAGAGGTTTGGAGGCAACGTGGGCAGAGAGAACCGGAGGTCCGGAGGATCCCATTGCATTCCAGGGGGCTAGAAATCGCAAGAGCTGAGCAAATACTAATAATTTATGGCAACTAGTGTCCTCACAGGTGTGGCCGTATATAGTTGTTAATAAACTTGAACTTCCTCAAGAATCTATGTGCTATCACAAACACCACACTCCTCTATCTAAAAACACCATAATATGCAGTCTAACTATTGTCCGGTGGGGAGGAAAAGAAGGAAAATAAGACAGGAATCTATACAAGAAAGAGAAGACATGCGGGGGAGAATTTACATATATAAAAAGATAAATATTACAAGGTGAAATACGTAGGCTATGGACTCGGCCTTCCCGTAACAGTGGAAAACCCCATCGTCACAAGTCAATCTCTATGGAACTTTTGTAGATGAAAAGTCATGAATCCTCACGCAAACTGGAAAAAAAAATGTCAAAAAAATGTCAAAAAGGGGCGGAGGGGCATGACATGACATATATGGGCATCCCAGTTGGGGGGATTTCGCCGATCGACGGGGGTGATGTCCAAGGCGCTCACCATGAGTAGCATGCCCCGAAAGGGAAGGGGCGGGCACTTGGAGGAGGAGGCGCTTCCTAGGCCTTAAATCGTACTGGGGGCTACCGCTTTGCGAGACTGTAACAGGGCTACCACTCTCTCATGTCCGTTCTTAGCGGCAAACGAGAGCGGTGTTCGGCCCCTATTATCTGGCCTGTCGGGATTAACCTCTTCCCGCCCGAGTAGTATTCTCACCACTCCCTCATGTCCATCCCGAGCGGCATCTGAGAGCGGTGTTTGGCCCCATCTATCTGGCTTATCGGGGTTGACCTCTTCTCGCTCGAGTAGTATTTTCACCACTCCCTCATGTCCACTCAGAGCGGCATACGAGAGCGGTGTTCGGCCGTTATTATTTGGCTTGTCGGGATTGACCTCTTCTCGCTCGAGTAGTATTTTCACCACTCCCTCATGTCCATTACGAGCTGCCCATGCAAGCGGTCCACCACCTAAAAAATCTTCTTCGTCGATATCATAACATCCCATGTCTATCAAACCAACTACAACCTCAACAATTCCGAAAAACGATGCGCAGTGTAGTCCACTGAACGGAGAGAGTGTGTAAAAATGCCAAAGAGGGAAATTTTCTACTTGTGATAAAAGTAATTTTGTTGATATCTGGCCATAAGGCCCCTTTAGTAACTCCAGTGCAAGTGACCTCGCATAGTCCGAGAGATCCCCTTTCGCATGAACCCCCCAGTATACTGAGCAATATTCTAGAAAGGGGGCGTTCTGAATGTCAGGAGAAGGAGTAGTCCAAAGGGCTTGAACAAGTTTTGAATTTAGATATGTCAAACAGATTTCTGCCATCGCCGAGCGAGGTCCACTGAATATATCGGGATGAGTGGAAAGATACTCCTGAAGAGTAAAGTGGATCAATCGCACAATTGATGCCTCCTTATCCACAGTAATAAGACCTTGACAGCAGCTCACCAATGTCGACATCGAAGGGATGTTGGTGGCATCGAAAACTGTGGAGCCTAGTTGGACCGCTAGAGCGTTGCAGAGCTCATCTGCTCGCAGCGGCCGTTCCGCATGACTGATCCACATCAACGCTGCCATCCCAAGTCTCGATCTGTCCCCATCTTGCGCCTTTATCCGCTCGATCGTTGCACCATAGACGTCTCCCAACTCCAATCCACCAGTCATTTTGCTTAGCTTTTCTCGTCTTCGGAAGATTGTTGATTCGTGTAATATTGCGTCGATATTTAATGAAACTAATAGAAACCTAGATGGGTATTCATTAGCGGATTGTGTGTGGCGGGATTCCTAGTGCTATTGCCTATACGTACATTTCTGACATATTTTCGGGAATCTTCTCTAGAATGTCTGCTTCTAAACTCTCATCCATGGCGTCTGGAGTTTCATCCTCGTCTAGTTTAAGACGAAGGTATTCGATGATATCATCTTTGCTGGGGCCAACAGACACACTTATCACTCGTCCGGCAAGACGGTTTTCGATCTCAGCCCGAACATGAGGCCTTCCGATGATGAATATTCGTGTGCGTGGGGATTTTTCGAGGATTTGTTTTAGCGAATTAAGGAGCTTGACTCGATGGGTCGCTGCACACTCGTCCAAAGCGTCTATGCATACAAATGTGGGAAGTGAGGAAGTGACGGTCTGGAGCATCTTCACTATATCCGGTAGTTGCGGTTCTCGTCCACCCATGACGTTTTTCTGCTCTTGGAAGGCCTGCGATATTTCCTCTGGAACCTTCTCCATTCCGCCGACGGCCTGCCTCAGCAAGGAGCCGAGAATACCGACCACTGATTGCTCCTTTCGCGCTGCGAAATCCAAGTAGAAGCATGTAACGGCTGTGTTTTGTCCTCTGGCCTGGTCTCCCAACCTGTCCGCTACCAGCGAACTGAAATCGTTGCCAGCCTGTTAGCACTGGCTCTCTTTCTTCTGTTCTCGAGAACGATTCGCATTACCTGATAAATGTTTTGCCGACCCCCGGGCCTCCATAGCAAAACAACACTGCCTTATCATCTTCACCTTCCTCACTCCGTTCATACCAGGTTCTGAATTCTTCAGTCTGCAAAAGCCACCCTCCCACATTGTCGACGCGGCGCCCTTGGATGTCCCGATGGCGTAGCCTGGGATCTAGGGGTGATAGCCAAGCCAGGAGTGGAGACTGAGCATTTGCAGTAGTATAGTTCCACACATTATTAAATGAGTTTGTATTATTGAAGCAGTTGTTATTATCGTGGATTGGATGTTGGGACATCTTTGGCTCTTTGCTGCTTGCACTGTTGTGGACTGGGAGTTGTTGGGTACTGTCTATTGATGGATTCTTGGGAGCTGGGGGAAAGAGGGGCCTTGATAAGTAAAAGCGGGGGTCTTCTGGCGCTAAAGCAGCCTTGTTGACGCCACTTTATTGATCACCGAAGAAAACCGTCGCACCACACAAACGATCTGCAAAAATTTCCCAAGCGCTGGAGGTAGAGAAAGACAAACGATGTCTGTACCAGCCTGGAGCAAAAAGTGATCGGAAAAAAAGTGGTTGGTGCAACGCCACTCTTTTTCCGATCACTTACCCTCACACCCGAGTACATTACCGGTATGGGGCAATTGGAAAAGGAAGTAACAAACGTCATCGCCAGTGGTAATATCGTGGGTTTCAATTCCTGATATCGAAAGCTTCCCTGCTCTATTCATAGAAGTTCTCACTCCATATACAGTACACTACTGTTCACTTAATTCTCATACCCGACGTGTACCCGTGGCAGTGTTATGGCCGGTGAAAATGTACCATCCCCAGCGATCTTCGGTTGCATGGTACTCGAGTACATTTTTACAAGCAACAACACTGCCACAGTTACATATTGGGGTATAAGAATTAAGTTAACAGTAGTGTAAATCACCACACCGGCATCATCATCACCCACCCCCAGAGAAGGCGGGCTGTCGAAACTAAAAAATCTATCGCAAGTAGTGTTTGCCAATGAACAGACCGAGCCGGAGTTCCAATCATTTCTTGGATGCTGTCACCTTGGATGGCCGGAGCCCAACCTGAATCTGGCTTGAACAGACGGTATGCCAGATGCAAATGCGTTCATGAAATACCACTCGGTGGGAACAAGAACCAGGGGTCGTTTGGTAACTAGACAGGTCAAAAAACACCAAATATTTCAGGTTTTCGAGATGTCATTACGCAACCACCCAACATAGCTGAATACAATTTGGAAAGAATTTAAAATAATGATTTGCTATCATAAAAACAAAACTTAGATAATATATTCGCAGTGGCATCCGAGAGCACAGTGGAATATGAGGGGATTGATGGGGCACGAAAGAATGAAAGAACAAAAGTGCGATCGTAATAGGCTTTACCAGGAAGGCAAAAGACAGAGGAACGGTGCTCTAGTTCGCTCTACCCTCTCTAGCTAAGGACAGGCTAGGGGATATATCTCTCCGTCTAACTAACAACAACCGGACACGCCCGAAACTCAATAAACTCTGGGGAAACACATGCGGCTAGCAGAACCTAATCTCCAGCAATCTAGAACCATTCTGATATCCCGTGATCCTCCGTGATCTCTAAAGTCTCTGCCCGAACAATGCGCATACTCCAGCATGCCTAGTGGTATAGGGTATGAAATAAACCATGAAACAAATACCCTATGCCTACTGGAATAGGGTGTGAAAACCACAACCCACTGCTAGGTGCCAAACCGCCGGAAACCACAAAGCCGCATGCACCCGCATATGATACCCCAAGCGTGGTGTTGGCGCCTAATCCAAAAAGTGAGGCTGTAAAGTGGCGGTTCTTGGCGGTGGAGTTATCACTCGGTGAGGGGTTTTTTTTTCCCCATCGCGATCTTATCGATCAGCCAGCTCAACGAGATGCTTATCCGGACTGCATTAGCCAAGCAGATCCCGAGTGAGCGATGGTGACTTTGCGCACTCCCCCAGTTGGCGATGCACACTGAAAGGTCTGAGAGCTATTAGCACTTGAGAGCTTTGCGATGTGCAGGTATACGTTGTTGCCTATTAAGCGTATAGTGCTGTGGAGGATTCATCGCACCTGTTAAGTGCTGCGTTTTCGGCTCGGGCGAACGTCCTCCAACCAAGTTGCGCTCTGCTGTTGGGGCGGGTCGGTTAAGTTGTTCGATGGCTAGTAATCGATATAGATGGTGGGCCTAGGCTCGGGGGCCCGGAGGAGACGGTGAAACCAGCAAGCCATGAGGTTAGTAGACCATTAGTTTTTATGTAGAGAATTGTCCTGGTTGTGTTTATTTGGGTACCAACTGCATTGAACATTTCATGAAACTTTGTTTGGCTATACGAAGTCCTAGACCCGCAACCATGAGAGGGGTAAGCTTGTGGATACTTCGGCAATCGGCAATACCGGCTCCGGCCTTGCCCCCGAAGTGCACTCTGCCCATCAACCAACAGCTTGTCCGGGACCTCCCACGATGGGCACTAATGCCTAGCAATGAGTTTAGAGGCAAAAAGTGGGGGGTTTTTCGCGAAATCCCTGACGGAAAGGAAGCTAAGATATGTATAGAGATGAATGAATAATAAGTTCTCTTGAGAAATCGTAGCGTAGACTTACACCTCCGGCTGGAATTCTAGCGAATCGAGTGACACCGTGAGCAATTGATGCCAGGATAGATAGAGGGGAGGGTTTGGTTATATCCCAGCGGATAGCAGGAGGACAGAGGAAACAAAAGAAGGTCTGTACGAGATATATTTATATAAGCTCACGGCACGAGAAGCCGTGGACGCGCCCTCAATAATATTATCATAACTTTATCCAAGGTGTGCCGATCTACTTGAGTGTGTAGGAACGTGGTGGTGGTGGAAGAATGACTTGGTGTATTTCCTATCTATGACCGAAGGTATATATAGAGATACATGACCGCCAAGAGCCAACAACCGGTTCTACTAACCCTACTGCTCAACCCCAACACATATGAGGATAGCTACCCGTACCTACTGCTACCCTAATATCTAACAGAGTGGACCCTGAGGGAGCAATGTGTGGATGCAAGCAAACACGACTCGCGTACTGCAGATTACATAATGTGTACCCGGGTAAGATTGAAAAATCAGAAAAAAAGATTAGTAGGATCCTGAAGGGTAACTTAGTGAGTAGATAGTTGTTACGAGTACAGATGGAAAATGGTGACCGCTGGTGGGCGTGAACAACTTGGAGTGGATACCAAACACGTTACCTCACCAATAACAAGATGGCGTATCCCAAGCCAATAATTGGACCCAGCATAAATTGTCCTTATAGGGATTACTTAAAGCTCCGGGAAGCTGTTCAGAGTCCCTAAAATCTCTGTTTTGGAGAAACATGAATACCAATGCAACTGGTTTGGGTTTTTCTAATTTTTGCGAGTCTGTCTTTCCACAAAGTTAACTGTTGATTGGCATAAATCCCTGTTTTGCTACCATAAATGTTGTAATCTCTCCTCCATCCCTGCCCAGGCGGATCCACCAAGTGTCCCGAGTTGGTTAGAATATGGAACAAGCTGTTTCGCTTTTTAAACCTTGTCAGATCCCCACGTGCACAGCTCTTATTATTTGTCACTTCGCAGAATGCGATAATCTTCACATCCGCTCACTCGGAAGAATTCCGCTGAGATTTTCGCCTGGTGTTCCCCCATACTCTACGCATCGCTGTAGTTATCCTGGGGCTGCTGTACGATAGCCTTCCTAGGCTGGCTGACCGGATAGTGAAGGAAAAAAAACGGGGGGAACTTGAAGGGCGCCGGCTTTTATATTTATAGGGGCTTTGAGGCTATGCAAGTAGAGGGCGGGAGGTCCCAAGGAACTGATTGCATTCCGGAAGGCTAGAAATTGCAAGAGCTGAGCAAATACTAATAATTTATGGTAGCTAGTGTTCTCACACAGGTGTGGCCGTATATAGTTGTTGGTAACTTGAACCTCCTCGAGAATCCTTGTACTATTGCAAACTACGCTCAGCTATCTAAAGACACCTTTTGCCGTCTAACTATCGTACAGTGGGGGGGGAAATGATGGAAAAGAAGACAGGAATCTATACAAGAAAGAGACGACATGCGGGCAAGAATTTACAGATATAAAAAGTTAAATATTACAATGTGAAATCTGCAAACTATAAACTCGACCATCCCATAACAATAGAAACTCCCCTCTTCAGAAGTGAATCTCTATGGAACTTTTGTAGAGGGGGGGTCATGAGTCTTCGGCCAAACAGGGAAAAGAGTTGCTAAAAAAGCATAGGAGAGCATGACAGATATGTGCATCCCACTTGGGGGGATTTTGCCGATCGGGGGTGATGTCCAAGGCGCTCACCATGAGTAACATGCTCCGAAAGGGAAGGGGCGGGTACTTGGAGGAGGAGGTGCTTCCTAGGCCTTAAATTGTACTGGGGGCTACCGCTTTGCGAGACCGTAGCAGGGCTACCACTCTCTCACGTCTTCCCTGAACGGCATACGAGAGCGGTGTTAGGCCCCATCTATCTGGCTTTTCGGGGGTGACCTCTTCTCGCTCGAGTAGTATTTTCACCACTTCTTCTTGTCCGTTCTCAGCGGCAAACGAGAGCGGTGTTCGGCCGTCATTATCTGGCTTGTCGGGATTGACCTCTTCCCGTCCGAGTAGTATTTTCACCACTCCCTCATGCCCATCCCGAGCGGCATCTGAGAGCGGTGTTTGGCCCCATCCATCTGGCTTATCGGGGTTGACCTCTTCTCGCTCGAGTAGTATTTTCACCACTCCCTCGTGTCCACTCAGAGCGGCAAACGAGAGCGGTGTTCGGCCGTCATTATTTGGCTTGTCGGGATTGACCTCTTCTCGCTCGAGTAGTATTTTGACCACTTCTTCATGTCCATACTGAGCGGCAAACGAGAGCGGTGTTCGGCCTTCATCATCTGGCTTGACGGGGTTTACCTCTTCCTGCCCGAGTAGTATCTTCACCACTCCCTCATGTCCATTCCGAGCGGCATCCGAGAGCGCTGTTTGGCCCCATATACCGGGCTTGTCGGGACTGACCTCTTCTTGCTCGAGTAGTATTTCCACTACTTTCTCATGTCCGTGCTGAGCGGCAAACGAGAGCGGTGTTTGGCCCCATATATCTGGCTTGTCGGGGCTGACCTCTTCTCGCTCGAGTAGTATTTCCACTATTTTCTCATGCCCGTGCTGAGCGGCAAACGAGAGCGGTGTCCGACCGCGACCATCTGGTTTGCCAGGGTTGGCATTTCCCTGCCCGAGTAGTACTCTCACCGCTGCCTCATGTCCATTACGAGCAGCCCATCCAAGCGGTCCACCACCCAGAAAATCTTTTTCGTTGATATCATAACATCCCATCTCTATTAAACCAGATACAACCTCAACAATTCCGAAGAACGATGCGCAGTGTAGTCCACTGAAGGGAGAGGGAGTATGAAAACGCCAAAGAGGGAAATCTTTTACTTGTGCTAAAAGTAATTCTGTCGATATCTGGCCATAAGGCGCCTTTAGTAACTCCAGTGCAAGTGACCTCGCATAGTCCGAGAGATCCCTTTTCGCATGAACCCCCCAGTATACTGAGCAATATTCTAGAAAGGGCGCGTTCTGAATGCCAGGAGAAGGAACAGTCCAAATGTCTTGGACTTGTTTGGAATTTAGATATGTCAGACAGATTTCGGCCATCGCCGAGTGAGGTCCACTGAATATATCGCGATGAGTGGAAAGATACTCCTGAAGAGTAAAGTGGATCAATCGCACAGTTGATGCTTCCTTATCCACAGTGATAAGACCTTGACAGCAGCTCACCAATGTCGACATCGAAGGGATGTTGCTGGCATCGAAATCCATGGAACCTAGCTGGACCGCTAGGGCGTGGCAGAGCTCATCCGCCCGCAGCGGCCGTTCCGCATGACTGATCCACATCAACGCTGCCATCCCAAGCCTCGATCTGTCCCCATCTTGCGCCTTTATCCGCTCGATCGTCGCACCATAAACATCTCCTAACTCCAATCCACCAGTCATTTTGCTTAGCTTTTCTCGTCTTCGGAAGATTGTCGATTCGTGTAATATTGCATCGATATTTAATGAAACTAGTAGAAACCTAGATGCATATCTATTAGCGGATTGCGTGTGGCGGGATTCCTAGTGCTATTGCCTATGCGTACATTTCTGACATATTTTCGGGAATCTTCTCTAGAATGTCTGCTTCTAAACTCTCATCCATGGCGTCTGGAGTTTCGTCCTCGTCTAGTTTAAGACGAAGGTATTCGGTGATATCACCTTTTCTGGGGTCTACCGGCATACATATCATTCGTCCGGCGAGCCGCTTTTCGATCTCAGCCCGAACATGAGGCCTTCCGATGATGAATATTCGTGTGCGTGGGGATGTTTCGAGGATTTGTTTTAGCGAATTAAGGAGCTTGACTCGATGTGTTGTCGCACACTCGTCCAAAGCGTCTATGCATACAAATGTGGGAAGTGAGGAAGTGACGGTCTGGAGCATCTTCACTATATCCGGTAGTCGCGGTTCTCGTCCACCAAAGACGTTTTTCTGTTCTTGGAAGGCTCGTGATATTTCCTCTGGAACCTTCTCCATTCCACCGACGACCTGCCTCAGCAAGGACCCTAGAATACCGACCACTGATTGCTCCTTTCGCGCTGCGAAATCCAAGTAGAAGCACGTAACTGCTGTGTTTCGTCCTCTAGCCTGGTCGCCTAACCTGTCCGCTACCAGCGAACTGAAATCGTGGTCAGCCTATTAGCACTGGCTCTCTTTCTTTTGTTCTCGAGAACGATTCTCATTACCTGATAAATGTTTTGCCGACCCCCGGGCCTCCATAGCAAAACAAGACTGCTTTATCATCTTTACCTTCCTCACTCCGTTCATACCAGGTTCTGAATTCTTTAGTTTGCAAAAGCCATTCTCCCACATTGTCGATGCGGCGTCCTTGGATGTCCCGATGGCGTAGCCTCGGGTCTAGGGGCGATAACCAGGTCAGGAGTTGAGACCGATCGTCCGCAACAACATAATTATTCTGTACGTTAAATGAGTTCGTATTATGGGAGAGGCTATTATCGATGTTATATTGAGACATATTCTGCTCTTTGCTGCTTGCACGGTTATAGACGGGGAGTTGTTGGGTACGGTCGGTTGGTGAATTCTTGGGAGCTGGGGGAAAGCGGGGCCTTGATAAGGAAAAGCGGGGGTCTTCTGGCGTTAAAGTAGCGTTGTTGATACCACTTCATGGATCACCGAAGAAAAGTGTCGCACCACACAAACGATCTACAAAAACTCCCCAAGCGCCAGAGGTAGAGAAAGACCAACCAGGTCTATACATTATGGCGCCCTGGGAAAAAACCCTTGGTGGAAGTCACAAACGCCACCGCCAGTGATAATATCGTGGGTTTCAATTCCTGATATCGAAAGCTTTCCCGCTCTATTGATAGAAGCTCTCACTTCATATATAGTACACTACTGTTCACTTAATTCTCATACCTAACGTGTACCCGTGGCAGGTTATGGCCTGTGGAAATGTACCATCCTCAACGATCTTCGGTTGCATGGTACATTTTCACAAGCAACAACACTCCCACAGTTACATGTTGGGGTATGAGAATTAAGTTAACAGTAGTGGGAATCACCACACCGGCATCATCATCGCCCACCCCAAGGGAAGGTGGGTCTTTTGAAAGTAAAAACTCTATCGCAAGTAGTGTTTACCGATGGGCAGGCTGGGCGGGAAGTTCCAATCATTTCTTGGGTACTATCACTTTGGATGGCCGGAGCCCAACCTGGATCTGGCTTGAACACGGTATGCAAATGCGTTAATAAAATATCACTTGGTGTGAAGCAATAGTCGTTTGGTACTTGTAACTAGACTGGTCAAAACACACCAAAAATTGCAGGTTCCCGAGCTATCATTACCCAACCACCATAGCTAGAAACAACTTAGAAAGAATTCAAAAAAATAATCTCCTATCATACTAATAAATTAATCTTAAATCTACCTCACAACCCGAATCCACGGTCCTAGTGATCAGTTCGCCTACTATCGCATCGGAACCCATTTTCAGTCACAAAGAGAGGAGGAAAAGGATGGAAAAATGGGAAAGTAAGGATATTTGATTCGAGAGTCAAGATAAAAGGCGAGGAAAACAAATCAACTTTCTCCCAAACCGAACCGAACTGAAAAGACACAAACCAGCCTAGCTAGACCACCGATATCTCACTCCCACACGCCCCGTCACTCCTGGCGGTCCCCAGACTCGAACATCTTATGTCCCTGGATCCTGGTTTTCACAATCTTCGCCATGCAACGCCCCACCAGCACACTCTCTGAGACTCAGCGCATAAATGAGGTCATTCCAAGTGTGGTGTTGGCGCCTAATCCAAGGAGTGAGGCTGTAAGGTGGCATTTCTTGGCAATAAAATTATCAGGATTTTTTTTCCCCATCGCGATCTTTTCTTATCGATCAGCCAGCTCAGCGAGATGATTATCCGGACTGCATTGGCCAAGCAGATCCCGAGTGAGCGATGGTGACTTTGCGCACTCCTCCGGTTAGAGATGCACACTGAAAGGTCTGAGAGCTATTGGTACTCGAGCACTTTGCGATGTGCAGGTATTCACTGTTGCCTATTATGCGTACGGGGCAGGATTCGTGCAGGATTCGTCGCATCTGTTAAGTGCTGCGTTTTCGGGTCGGGCGAACATCCCCCAACCGAGTTGCGCTCTGCTGTTGGGGCGGGTCGGTTAAATTCGAGCGGTGGCTAGTAATCGATATAGATAATGGGCCTAGGCCCAAGGACGTGAAGGTGACAGTAAAACTAGCAAGCCATGAGATTAGTAGACCATTGGTTTTTATATAGGGAATTGTTTGGATACCAACTGTATTGAACGTTTCATGAAACTTTATTTGGGAATCCGAAGTCACAGACCCGAAAATACAAGAGGGGTAAGCTTAGGTGGGTACTTCGGCAATCGTCTCCGGCCTTGCCCTCGAAATACACCGTATGATACGGTACCTACCAACGAAAATCTTGCCCGAGCCGTCAACCACGATGCGTCTGAATACCTAGCGATCGACTCTAGCAATGAATTCAGAGGCAAACAAAACAGTAAGGTATTTTTCCGTAAAATCCCTAAAAAGGCGACAGAAACGAAGCTAAGGTATATATAGAAATGAATAAATGAATAAGTTCTCCTGAGCAATCACAGGGTAGACTTACCCCTCTTACTGTGTTGAATTTTCCGTACTACTTCTACTACGATTGGGGAGAAACCCCCAATACTTATAGAAAGCAAACGCGCTACTGAAATGACTTCCGATATACGTAGTCTATTACATCATGCTCCATCACCATGAT
>Ga0307513_10004553_pt1 | contig 18488 bp, 17 predicted proteins | sample 15_EM_MG_FD_202174 | JGI IMG/M metagenome (GOLD analysis project Ga0307513, IMG submission 202174) | Populus trichocarpa ectomycorrhiza microbial communities from riparian zone in the Pacific Northwest, United States - 15_EM | ecosystem: Host-associated > Plants > Roots > Unclassified | place...
GGGATCGCGGCGGTGGAGGGCCTGTCGGGACCTAGAACTTGAAGGCGGTCTCGAGCCGGACGCGGGGCGCGCCTTCCTGCGGTTCGGTCTTCTTGAAGGCCGGGGTTTCCTTTTCGCCCAGGGCCACCGCGCCGCCGACCCGCAGGGACGGCGTGATGCGGTAATAGGCCCCGGCCTGCAGGTCGCCCCACTGGGCGTCGCGATCGGCCGGCTGGTCCAGGTTCAGGGTCACGCCCCAACGGCCCTTGCGGGTGTCCCACTTGAGGGACTTGGAGCCGGTGGCGGCGGAGACGGGGTCGTTGCGGAGGGTGAAGTCGATCGCCTTGGACTTGGCGGGCTCGGCATGCGCAGCCGTGGCGGCCGCGCCCATCAGGGCGGCCGCGCCGAGCAGCGAAGTAAGCGTCCGAACGGACATCACCAACAAGGGCCCCCTGCGCCCTGACGACGCGAGCAGACAACGCCACGCCATCACGCTCGATTAAAGAGGTCGCCGGTCCCAGGTCAACAGGAGTCCGCCCTGTCGCCCGCAGGCTGGGCAGTTAGGAGGCGCCCTGTGGCGAGAAGGCCACGCGATTCCTGTTTGGTGGTTTCCAAGGCGTTGTTATAGAGGGCGCCGGCGCGGGGCGGCGTCGCGGCCAATCGTCGGCGCGGAAAATACTTTAGGAGCGGATGCATATGCCGTTTGTGCGCGGAGTCTGGATGCGGGGCGTATCGACGGGGGCCATGGTCGTTTGCCTGGTCGCACTGTCGGCCTGCGCGGGCGGCGGACCCAAGACCTTCCAGACCCAGGAATCGGGCGGCTGGAACCCCTTCGGCGGCTTCGGCCGCGGCGGCGGCGACAAGAACACCAGCGCCCCGGCGATCGGGGTGAACGGCTATCTGTGGCGCGCGACCCTGGACACGCTGGCCTTCATGCCGCTGGCCTCGGCCGACCCGTACGGCGGCGTGATCATCACCGACTGGTACGTGAACCCGGAAAAGCCGGACGAGCGCTTCAAGTGCACCGTCTACATCCTGGACGCCCGCCTGCGGGCCGATGGCCTGAACGTGGCGGTCTTCAAGCAGAACCGCGACGCCGCGGGCGGCTGGATCGACGCGCCGTCGGCCGGCCAGACCGAAACCGACATCGAGAACGCCATCCTCACCAAGGCGCGGCAGCTTCGCCTCTCGAACATCCGGGGCTAAAGCGTCCTGCGGGCGCGGCGCTTCGCCAGCGCGCCCGGCCTTCTCGAGTCGGCTGGCCACCCGGGCGGCTGACCCCTAGTCCTTCAGCCTGATCCGCAACCCGATGGCCCGCTACAACCCGAAAGAAGCCGAGCCGAAATGGCGCGCCGCCTGGGCGGACGCCGATGTCTTCCGCGCGGTCGAGACCCCCGGCCGGCCCAAATACTACGTCCTGGAGATGTTCCCCTATCCGTCGGGGCGCCTGCACATGGGCCACGTGCGCAACTACGCGCTGGGCGACGTGATGGCCCGCTTCAAGCGCGCCCGGGGGTTCAACGTCCTGCATCCCATGGGCTGGGACGCCTTTGGCCTGCCCGCCGAGAACGCCGCCATGGAGCGCGGCGTCGATCCGCGCGGCTGGACCTACGACAACATCGCCAAGATGCGCGACGAGCTGAAGCAGCTCGGCCTGTCCATCGACTGGAGCCGCGAGTTCGCCACCTGCGACGGCGCCTATTACGGACAGCAGCAGGCCTGGTTCCTGGACCTGTGGAAGCGCGGCCTGGTCTACCGCAAGGAGGGCGTGGTCAACTGGGACCCCGTCGACCAGACGGTGCTGGCCAACGAACAGGTGGTCGACGGGCGCGGCTGGCGCTCGGGCGCGCCGGTGGAGAAGCGCAAGCTGAACCAGTGGTTCCTGCGCATCACCGACTATGCCGAGGACCTGCTGGAGGGCCTGAAGGACCTGGACCGCTGGCCGGAAAAGGTCCGGCTGATGCAGGAGAACTGGATCGGCCGTTCGAAGGGCCTGCGCTTCTCGTTCCCGTTCGCGGGGACGACGCCGGCGGGGTTCGAGGGTGGGCTGGAGGTCTACACCACCCGGCCCGACACCCTCTACGGCGCGAGCTTCGTGGGCGTGGCCCCCGATCATCCGTTGGCGGAACACCTGGCCGCCACCGATCCCAAGGCCGCGGCCTTCATCGAGGAATGCCGGCGCGGCGGGGCCTCGGAGGCCGAGATCGAGACCGCCGAGAAGATCGGCTACGACACTGGCTTGACCGTCGCCCACCCCTTCGACCCCAGCTGGCGGCTGCCGGTCTGGATCGCCAACTTCATCCTGATGGACTATGGGACCGGCGCGATCTTCGCCTGCCCGGCCCACGACCAGCGCGACCTGGACTTCGCCCGCAAGTACCGCCTGCCGGTGCGCCCGGTGGTGCTGCCGCCCGGCGCGGACGCCGCGGCGTTCCACGTGGAAGACGAGGCCTATGTGGGGCCCGGGACCATCTTCAACTCGGACTTCCTGGACGGCCTGGAGGTCGAGCCCGCCAAGGCCGCCGCCATCGCCCGCGTCGAGGGCCTCGGCCTGGGCAAGGGCGCGACGGTGTTCCGCCTGCGCGACTGGGGCGTGGCCCGCCAGCGCGGCTGGGGCTGCCCCGTCCCCGTCGTCCACTGCGGCAAGTGCGGCGTGGTCGCCGTGCCCAAGGACCAGCTGCCCGTCGCCCTGCCCGAGGACCTGGACTTTTCCAGGCCCGGCAACGCCCTGGCCCGCCATCCCACGTGGAAAGACACCACCTGCCCCGACTGTGGCGGGCCGGCGACGCGGGAGACCGACACGCTGGACACCTTCGTCGATTCCTCCTGGTACTTCCTGCGCTTCACCAATCCGCAGGCGCTGGCGCCGGTCGATCCGGCCGCCGCGGCCTACTGGATGCCGGTGGACCAGTATGTGGGCGGGGTGGAGCATGCGGTGTTGCACCTGCTCTATGCGCGCTTCATCACCCGGGCCCTGGCCGACGAGGGCCTGTCGCCGGTGAAGGAGCCGTTCGCCGGCCTGTTCACCCAGGGCATGGTCACCCACGAGACCTATCGCCGGCAGAGCGGCGAGTGGCTGGAGCCCCGCGAGGTCGACATCGTCGCCGAGGGCGCCACCCGCCGCGCGACCCTGGTCGACGGCGGCGAGCCGGTGGTGATCGGCGACATCGAGAAGATGTCGAAGTCCAAGAAGAACACTGTGGCGCCGGAGGAGATCTTCGACGTCTACGGCGTCGACGCCGCGCGCCTGTTCACCCTGTCCGACAGCCCGCCCGAGCGCGACTCCCAGTGGACCAGCGGCGGCGTCCAGGGGGCCTGGCGCTTCGTCAACCGGGTGTGGGACGAGTTCGACAGCCAGCCGGACGTGGATCAGCTGCGTGTCGAGATTGGCAAGAACACCGTCGATACTGATCCCGAAGCCATGGCGCTCCGCAGCCTGACCCACCGCACCATCAAGGCGGTGACCGAGGCCATCGAGACCTTCCGCTACAATTCGGGCATCGCCCGGATGTACGAACTGCTGAACAAGCTCAAGGAGTTGCCGGCCGCCAAAGCCTCGCCGGCGGTGTTGGCCGCCCGGGCCGAGGCCCTGTCGGTGTTCGCCCGGCTGGTCGCCCCGTTCACGCCCCACCTGGCCGAGGAGGCCTGGCGGCGGATCGGCGGCGAGGGGATGGTGGTCAACGCGCCCTGGCCCGCCTACGATCCCGCCCTGGTCGAAGATGCGGTGAAGATCCTGCCGGTGCAGGTCAACGGCAAGCGTCGGGGCGAAATCCAGGCCCCGGCCGGCGCCGAACCCGCGGACGTGGAGAAGATCGTGCTTGACGATCCCGAGATCGCGCGGCGCCTAGAGGGCCTGACCATCCGCAAGGTGATCGTGGTGAAGGATCGCATCGTCAACATCGTGGCCGCCTGATGAGACCCCTGCCCCGCGCCCTCGCCGCCCTTGCCCTGGCCGCCGTCACCGCGAGCCTCGGCGCCTGCGGTTTCACGCCGCTCTACGCCGCCCCCGGCGTCGGGCCGAGCCTGTCGGCCATCCAGGTGGTCGCCCCGCCGGGCCGCACCGGCTACCTGATCCGCGAACGGCTGGACGACGCGCTGGTCAAGGACCGGGGCGCGCCGCCGCGCTACCGGATGAACCTGCAGCTGTCGGAATCGCGCTATCCGAGGGGCCTGCGCGTCGACAATGTCGCCACCCGCTACGAATACGTGCTCACCGCGGCCTACACGCTCACCGCCCTGCCCTCCGGCGCGCCGGCCAAGGTCGGCAGCGTGCGGGTCGAGCTGACCTACGACTCCGCCGACCAGCCCTACGCCTCGGTCGCGGCCCAGCAGGACGCCCAGGAACGCGCCGCCGACGAGGCCGCCCGCCGCATCCAGCTTGAACTGGCGGTCTGGCTGGCGACCCAGGGCGCGCCGCCCGCCGCGGGCGCCCACTGACCGCGGGGCGGGGATGATCCTCAGCCGCCGCCCGGATATCGAACGCTTCCTCGCAAAGCCGGACGGCCAGGTCCGCGCCGCCCTGCTCTATGGCCGCGACATGGGCGTGGTCCGCGACCGGGCCAACCAGCTGGCCGGCAAGGTGGCCGAGCGGCCCGACGACCCCTTCGACGTAGCCCTGCTGACCGACGGCGACCTGGACAGCGACGGCGGCCGGCTGGAGGGCGAACTCGCCGCCCAGTCGCTGATGGGCGGCCGCCGGCTTGTGCGCCTGCGGCTGGCGTCGGAAAAGGCCAGCCTCGACAAGATGACCGCCGAGGCCCTGGCCGGCCACGCCGAGGGCCGCTTCAACCCCGACGCCTTCTTCCTGATCGAGGCCGGCGCCCTGGGCCGCGACTCCGGGCTGCGCAAGATCGCCGAGAAGGCCGACAAGGTCGCGACCATCCCCTGCTACGAGGACGAGCCCGGCGACGTCGCCCGGCTGGTGCGCGAGACCCTGGCCGCCGACAATGTCGCGCTGAACGGCGAGGCGCTGGCCCTGTTCGTGGCCCGCCTGCCCAAGGAGCGCGGCGTCGCCCGCCAGGAAGTCGAGCGGCTGGCCCTGTTCCTGGGCCCGGGCAGCGGCGCCACCGCCGGCCCCAGGGACCTGGAGGACTTCCTCGGCGTCGAGCCCGAGGCTTCGCTGGCGGACGCCGCCTCCGACGCCTTCGGCGGGCGCGTGGCCGAGGCTCAGGGCGGCCTGCGCCGCGCCGCCCAGGAGGGCGAGGCCGGCCCCGCCGCCGTGCGGGCCATGGGCCTGCACCTCGGCCGCCTGCGCCGCACCCTGACCCTGGCCAAGAACGGCGCGGGCCTGGCGGAAGCCGCCAAGGCCTCGGGCGTCTTCTGGAAGAACGAGCGCGAGTTCCTGCGCCAGGCGCGGGCCTGGTCGCTGGAGGACCTCGACCGCCTGCAACCCGACGTGCTGACCGCCGACCGCCTGTGCAAGACCGCCGGCTCCCCCGACCAGCTCATCGTCGAGCGCCTGGCGCTATCCATCGCCGGAAGGGCCAGGCGGCTGGGGCTTTAGTCGCTCCCCTCTCCCCGCATGCGGGGAGAGGAGGAGGAGGTTAGCCGATGTTCTCGTTCTGTTCTAGAGTCCGCAGCAGCGGCGGCGCCTCAGGTCCGGGTCAGGCGGCGGCAGACGTCGTCGAGCTGTTCGAGGCTTTCGTACTGGATGCGGATCTCGCCCGCCCCGCCGCGATCCACGACCTCGACGGCCAGGCCGAGCACGTCGGCCAGGTCGTTCTCCAGGGCCAGGGTGTCGGCGTCCTTGCGCGGGGCGACCTTGCGCGGGCCGCTGGCCTTCTTCGGCGCGTCGGCCTTGCGGGCCAGGGACTCGGCCTCGCGCACCGACAGGTTCTTGGCCACGATGATGTCGGCCAGGGCGTCGGGATTGGTCGCCGTGGCGATGGCCCGCGCATGACCGGCGGTGAGCCGGCGCGCGATCAGGTGGTCCTGGACGCCCTGCGGCAGGGCCAGCAGGCGCAGGGTGTTGGCCACGTGGCTGCGGCTCTTGCCGACCGCCTCGGCCACGGTCTCCTGGCTGCGGCCGAACCGGTCCATCAGCTGGCGATAGGCGTTGGCCTCCTCGATGGCCGACAGGTCGGCGCGCTGCACGTTCTCGATAACGGCGATCTCGAGGACCTGCAGGTCGTCCAACTCGCGGGTGATGATCGGGACGGTCTTCAGCCCGGCCTTCTGGGCCGCGCGCCAGCGGCGTTCGCCGGCGACGATCTCGTACTCTCCGGCCAGGCCCGCCTTGGGCCGCACCAGGATCGGCTGCAGCACCCCCTTGTCGCGGATCGAACCGGCGAGCTCCTCCAGCTCCTCGTCGCCGAACACCCAGCGCGGCTGGTCCGGATTGCGGTGGAGCAGCTCGATCGGCATCTCCCGGACCGACAGGGAGTCGATGGCCCCGGCCTCGGCGGCGTCGCCCTCGTCGGCGTCGCCCAGCAGGGCCGACAATCCACGACCCAATCCTCTGCGGCCCTCGGCCATCACATTCATCCTTACTAGGCCGCCTTGGCGCGCCGCTCGCGCTCGCGCACCACGACCTCGCGGGCGAGCTTCAGATAGGCTTGGCTCCCCGCGCATTTCAGATCGTACACCAGCGCCGGCTTGCCGAACGACGGCGCTTCCGACACCCGCACGTTGCGCGGGATCACAGTGTTGTAGACGGTTTCCCCGAAATGGCCGCGCACGTCGCGCGCCACCTGTTCGGACAGGCTGTTGCGCTTGTCGTACATGGTCAGCACCACGCCCTGGATCTCCAGCTGCGGATTGAGGCTGCCCCGCACCAGTTCCACTGTCCGCATGAGCTGGGAGAGGCCCTCCAACGCGAAGAACTCGCATTGCAGCGGCACCAGCACCGCATCGGCCGCCGCCATGGCGTTGACCGTCAGCAGGTTCAGCGACGGCGGGCAGTCGATGAGCACATAGGTGTAGTCGCCCGTCCCTTGCAGCGGGGCCAGCGCGTCGCGCAGCTTGAACGACCGCCGCGGCGCATGGCCTAGCTCCAGTTCCACCCCCGACAGGTCGGCGTGGGCCGGCACCAGATCCAGCCCCGGCAGCGCGGTCTTCACCACGGCCTCGAGGACGGGGCGCTCGCCCATCAGCACGTCGTAGAGCGTGGCCTTGCGCTGGGCCCGGCCGATGCCCAGGCCGGTGGAGGCGTTACCCTGAGGGTCGGAATCGATCAGTAATACCTTCTCGCCCACCGCCGCCAGGGCGGTGCCGAGGTTGATCGCGGTCGTGGTCTTGCCGACGCCGCCCTTCTGGTTGGCGACCACCAGGACCCGCAGCTTCCGGTCAGACTTTACGGGCACGGCCCAGTCTCCTCACGCGCACGATCCGCCCGCGAGCATCGCTCAGGCTGGGCAAGGTGTCGGCTTCAAAGTCCCAATATCTTGTAGCTTCTTCTAGTTCAGACGCAACATCTTGACCCTTGAGAAACAAGGCCATGGTGTCGCGCTTCAGGTAGGGCCGCGCGAAGCCCAGCAGGCGGTGCAGCGGCGCGCAAGCCCGCGCGCAGACGATATCCACATCAAGCTGCAGGTTCTCCGCACGCGAATTGTGCACGGTCGCGGGCAGGTCCAGCGTCTCGACCACCTTGGTCAGGAAGCGGCAGCGCTTGGCCATGCTCTCCACCAGGTGCACGTGGAAACCCGGTCGGCCCCTACCGAGGATGGCCAGGACCACCCCGGGCAAGCCGGCGCCGGCGCCCAGGTCCGCCCAGGTCAGGGCGTCCGGCGCCACCGCGAGCAGTTGGGCCGAATCCCAGGCGTGCCGCGACCAGAAGGCGTCCAGGGTCGAGGCGCCGACCAGGTTCATCCTCTGGTTCCAGTCGGCCAGCAGCACCCGGTAGCGCTCGAGGACGGCCACGGCCTCGGACCCCGCCCCGCTGGCGGCGGCGAAGGTCTCGGCGTCGGTCACGTGGGCCGGGACGGCCTCAGGCGGCGCGGCGGCGGACATGGGCGAGCAAGGCTGTGAGCGCGCCGGGCGTGACGCCTTCCATCCGCGCGGCCTGGCCGAGCGTCAGGGGCCGGATGGCCGATAGCTTCTCGCGGACCTCGTTGGAGAGGCCGCCCACGGCGCCGTAGTCGAGGTCGCCGGGCAGGCGCAGGTCTTCGTCGCGGCGAAAGGCCTCGGCGTCGGCGGCCTGGCGATCCAGGTAGCCCGCATAGGAGGCGTCGATCTCCACCTGCTCGCGCACGGCGGCCGGCCATTCGGCGAGCTGGGGCCACAGGGCCTGCAGCCGCTCGAAGGTGATGTCGGGATAGGCCAGCAGCTGGGTCACGTCGCGCCGCTGCCCGTCGGCCTTCACCGGCAGGCCCGCCCGAGCCGCCTCCGTCGGGGTAAGGGTCAAGGCCGCCGCCTGGTCGCGGGCCTGCGCCAGGGCTTCGGACTTGGCCTTGAACGCCTCCGCGCGCGCCGGCCCCACGACGCCCAGCCGGGTCCCCCGCCCGGTCAGCCGCTGGTCGGCGTTGTCGGCCCGCAAGGTCAGGCGGAATTCGGCGCGACTGGTGAACATCCGATAGGGCTCGGTGACGCCGCGGGTCACCAGGTCGTCGATCATCACGCCGATATAGGCCTCGTCCCGGGCGAAGACGACCGGCTCGGCGCCGCAGGCCGCCCGCGCGGCGTTCAGCCCGGCGACCAGGCCCTGGGCGCCGGCTTCCTCGTACCCCGTGGTGCCGTTGATCTGGCCGGCGAGATAGAGGCCGGGCAGGCGCTTGGCCTCCAGCGTCGGGAAAAGCTCGCGCGGATCCACATAGTCGTACTCGATGGCGTAGCCGTAGCGCTTCACCTCGACCTGCTCCAGGCCCGGGATGGTGCGCAGGAACAGCGACTGGGTCTCCTCGGACACCGAGGTCGAGAGGCCGTTCGGATAGACCGTGTCGTCGTCCAGCCCTTCCGGCTCCAGGAAGATCTGATGGCTGGTGCGGTCGGCGAAGCGGACCACCTTGTCCTCGATGGAGGGGCAGTAGCGCGGCCCACGGCCGTTGATGCGGCCGCCATAGACCGCCGACTCGCTCAGCCGCTCGGCGATGATCCTGTGGGTGGCTTCCGTCGTATAGGTGACGCCGCAGGCGATCTGGGGCGTGGTGATGGCCGTCGTCAGGAACGAGAACGGCACGGGCGTCGCGTCGGCGGCCTGCATTTCGAGCCGGTCCCAGGCGATGGTCTTGCCGTCCAGGCGCGCCGGGGTGCCGGTCTTCAGCCGGCCCATGGCCAGGCCAAGGCCGTAGAGCCGGTCGGACAGGCCGATGGCCGGCGCCTCCCCCACCCGCCCGGCGGGGATGCGCATTTCGCCCTGGTGGATCACGCCCTTGAGGAAGGTGCCGGTGGTCAGCACGACGCGGGGCGCGGCGTAGACCTCGCCGCCGGCCCCCACGACGCCGGCGACGCGCCCGTCGGCGACGACCAGGTCCTCGACCGCCTCGCCGACGATGGTCAGATTGGGCGTCGCGGCGAGTTCGGCCTGCATGGCCTCCCGGTACAGGCGGCGGTCGATCTGCGCCCGGGGCCCGCGCACCGCGGCGCCCTTTGAGCGGTTGAGCAGCCGGAACTGGATGCCGGCGACGTCGGCCAGCCGCCCCATCACCCCGTCCAGGGCGTCGATCTCGCGCACCAGGTGGCCCTTGCCCAGGCCGCCGATGGCCGGGTTGCAGGACATTTCGCCGATGGTCTCGACCTTGTGGGTGAGCAGCAGGGTGCGGGCGCCGAACCGCGCCGCCGCCGCCGCGGCCTCACAGCCGGCGTGTCCGCCGCCGATGATGATGACGTCCCAGGTGGTCAAAGGTCTCGGGTGCTCAGATGGTGGGGCCCCTCTGTCGGGGCGAAGCCGGCTCTATATAGGTCAATTGCGGCGGTTGGTCGACGGAATGGGGCGGCGCGTCTGTTTCACGTGAAACGGTCAAGCTCCGTCGGCGGACGAACCTGTTTCACGTGAAACACATTTCGGCCCCATTCGCCTCATTTTCCGATGCAGAATGTGGCGAAGACGCGGCCCAGCACATCCTCCGGATCGATGCGGCCGGTGATCCGGTCCAAGGCCCGGCTGGCGAGCCTTACGTCCTCCGCGGCGAGTTCCGGTTGGGACTCCAGCTCCACCGCCCGGCGCAGGCGCTCCGCCGCCTCGGCCAGGAGGTCCCGATGCCTCAGCCGGGTCGCCGTCGGCGGCTCGGCGCCGGCCAGGGCGTCCACCACCCGCTCGGCCAGGGTGTCGCGTATCCAGGCCATGTCGTTGGGGCCACGCACGGTGATCTGCATCACCGGCAGGCCGAGCGCCTCGGCCGCTTCGGCGCCCTGGTAGCGCGATTCGCCGTCGGCCAGGTCGCGCTTGGTGATGACGCAGATGTCTCCGGGCCGGAGTTCCGCCGGCGCCTCCACCGGCGCGTCCGCGGCGCCGTCGACCACCCACAACCGTAAGGCCGCGCCCGCCGCCCAGGCCCGCGCCCGACGGACCCCTTCGGCCTCGATCTCCTCATCCGTCTCGCGCAGGCCGGCGGTGTCGGCCATCAGCACCTTGTAGCCGGCTACCACCAGCGGAACCTCGATGATGTCCCGCGTCGTCCCGGGGGTCGCGGTGACGATCGCCGCCTCCCGGCCAGCCAGGGCGTTCAGCAGGGTGCTCTTGCCGGCGTTCGGCGCACCGACCAGGGCGATGCGATAGCCTTCCCGCACCCGCTCGCCGCGCTCCGCATCGGCGCTCGCGGCGTCGAGCTGGCCGATCAGGTCGAGCAGGATCGGACGTGCGCGCGAGGCGACATCGGCCGGCACCTCCTCGTCTGGAAAGTCCACCGCGGCCTCGAACACCGCCAGCGCGTCCAGCAACGCCTCGCGCCACCGGCGCTGCGCCTGGCCCAGCGCGCCGCCCAGCTGTTCCAGCGCCTGGCGGCGCTGCGCCTGCGTCTCGGCTTCGATCAGGTCGGCGACGCCCTCGGCCTGGGCCAGGTCCAGCTTGCCGTTCTCGAAGGCGCGGCGGGTGAATTCGCCCGGCTCGGCCAGCCGCAATCCCAGATCGGTCAGCCGCTCGAGCACCCCGGCCACCACCGCCGGCCCCCCATGGACCTGCAGCTCGGCGGCGTCCTCGCCCGTGTAGCTGCCCGGCGAGGGGAACCAGAGCACCAGGCCGGTGTCGATCGGCTCGCCGTCTCCGCCGCGCAGGGTCCGCAGGCTGGCGGTCCGCGGCGCGGGCAATCCGCCGGCCAGCGTCGTCAGGGCGCCGCCGACGCCCGGGCCCGAAAGGCGGACGACGGCCACCGCCGCGCGTCCCGTCGCGGTGGCCGGCGCATAGATCGTGTCGTTCATCGGGGGCGTGTCGTTCCGCCTATGGCCGCGTCCGTCGCCACCTGCATGAGCTTGCGGAAGTTCTCCTGCGCCCCGGCGCCGAAGGCCGCCCAGTTCTTCACCAGCTCATCGGGAGCCAGCATGGCGATATTGGCGTCCATCCGCTTCTGCATCTCGCCGATCAGGTGATCGTTCAGCTTGCTCACGTCGGGCAGGCCGAGGAAGGCGCGGGCCTCCTGGGGAGTGCAGTCGACTTCGATGGTCATCTTCATGGCTCACGCTCCGGCTCGGCCCACGACATTGTTATGGCCGCGAGCGCCTTCCGCGCGCTAGTAGCCCTGCGAAATCCTATCGCACAACGGAGGCACGTATGTCCGGACAGAGCATCAAAATAGAAACGCCGGACGGCGCATTTCAGGCCTACATCGCGCGACCCGCCCAGAGCCCCGCGCCGGCCGTCGTGGTCATCCAGGAGATCTTCGGCGTCAACGCCGTGATGCGGCAGTTCGCCGACGACCTCGCCGCCGCGGGCTATCTGGCGATCTGCCCCGACCTTTTCTGGCGGATCGAACCGGGGATCGACATCACCGACCAGTCCGAGGCCGAATGGAAAAAGGCCTTCGAGCTCTACAACGCCTTCGACGTCGACCTGGGCGTCAAGGACATCGCCGCAACCCTCGCCAAGGTCCGGACCGATCCGGGCTGCAGCGGCAAGGCCGGGGCCGTCGGCTTCTGCCTGGGCGGCCTGCTCGCCTTCCTCACCGCGACCCGCACTGACTCCGACGCCTCGGTCGCCTATTACGGCGTCGGCATCGAGAAGTATGTCGGCGAGGCCGACAAGCTCGCCCAGCCGGTGCTGGTCCATATCGCCGAGGAGGACCAGTTCGTCCCCAAGGAGGCCCAGGCGGTCGTCCTCAACGGGCTGAAGAACCACCCGCAGGTCGAGGTCCATACCTATCCCGGCCGCGACCATGCCTTCGCCCGGCCGGGCGGCGAGCACTACGACGAAACCGCGGCCAAGCTGGCCAACGGCCGTACACTGACATTCTTCAAGGCGAACCTGGGATGACCATGCGCGCGGTCCGCTTCAGTCATACCGGCGGACCCGAGGTCCTTGAGCTGGTGGACATACCCGAGCCGGCGCCGGGGCCCGGTCAGATCCTGGTCCGCAACCAGGCGGTCGGCCTGAACTACATCGACACCTACCACCGGTCGGGCCTCTATCCGGTCAAGCTTCCGGCCGGACTGGGGCTGGAGGGCGCGGGAATCGTCGAGGCTGTCGGCCCCGGCGTCACCCGGTTCCAGGTCGGCGATCTCGCCGCCTACGCCGCGGGGCCCATGGGCGCCTATGCCGAGCTCCACCTCGTTCCCGCCGACCGGGCGATCAGGCCGCCGCCCGGGATCGACGCGCGGATCGCCGCCGCGGCCCTGCTGAAGGGGATGACCGCCGAGTTCCTGATCCGCCGCCTGCATGTGGTCCAGCCGGGCGAGACGATCCTGGTCCATGCCGCCGCCGGCGGGGTCGGATCCATCCTGGTGCAATGGGCCAAGGCGCTTGGCGCGACGGTCATCGCCACCGCCGGGTCCGGGGAAAAAGCCGAACGCGCCCGGGCGCTTGGGGCCGATCATGTGATCCTCTACCGCAACCAGGACGTGGCCGCCGAAGTGCGGCGGATCACCGACGGCGCCGGCGTGCCGGTGGCTTATGATTCGGTGGGCGCGGCGACCTTTGAGGGGACGCTGGCCAGCCTCTCCCGCAAGGGTCTGTTCGTCAGCTTCGGCGCCGCTTCGGGACCGCCGCCGGCGGTGGAGCCGGGGCGGCTGATGCGCATGGGATCGCTGTTCTTCACCCGTCCGACCATGGGCGACTACGTCTCGACGCCGGAGGAATTGGACCGGAGCGCCGCCGATCTGTTCCACGTGGTGACGTCCGGCCAGGTCCGGATCGACATCGGCCAGACCTTTCCGCTGGCCCAGGCCAGGCGGGCTCACGAGGCTTTGGAGGCCCGGGAAACGATCGGCGCGAGCCTGCTGATCCCGTGAAAAGTATTACCCGGTGTTTCACGTGAAACGCGGCATTACCACGCACATGAAAAAGGGGCCGGCGGTGACGCCGGCCCCTCTCTTCTAGGCCCTACCGATTGGGCTCGGATCAGGTGTTCATCGACTGGAAGAAGTCGTCGTTGTTCTTGGATTGACGCAACTTGTCCAGCAGGAATTCGATCGCATCCTGCGCGCCCATCGGCGAGAGGATTCTGCGCAACACATAGGTCTTCTGCAGCTGGTCCTTCGGGGTGATCAGCTCTTCCTTGCGGGTGCCGGACTTCAGCACGTCGATGGCCGGGAAGATGCGCTTGTCGGCGACCTTGCGGTCGAGGACGATTTCCGAGTTACCCGTTCCCTTGAACTCTTCGAAGATCACCTCGTCCATCCGGCTGCCGGTGTCGATCAGCGCCGTGGAGATGATGGTCAGCGAGCCGCCTTCCTCGATGTTCCGCGCCGCGCCGAAGAACCGCTTCGGGCGCTGCAGGGCGTTGGCGTCGACGCCGCCGGTCAGCACCTTGCCCGACGACGGGACGACGGTGTTATAGGCCCGGCCCAGGCGGGTGATGTTGTCCAGCAGGATCACCACGTCGCGCTTGTGCTCGACCAGGCGCTTTGCCTTCTCGATCACCATCTCGGCCACCTGGACGTGGCGGGTGGCCGGTTCGTCGAAGGTGGAGGAGACCACTTCGCCGCGCACGGTGCGCTGCATGTCGGTCACTTCCTCGGGCCGCTCGTCGATCAGCAGCACGATCAGGAAGCATTCCGGGTGGTTGGCGGCGATCGCCTTGGCGATGTTCTGCATCATGATCGTCTTGCCGACCCGCGGGGGGGCGACGATCAGGCAGCGCTGGCCCTTGCCGAGAGGGGCGACGATGTCGATCACCCGGCCGGAGCGGTCCTTCAGCGTCGGATCGTCCAACTCCATCCGCAGCCGCTCGTCGGGATAGAGCGGCGTCAGGTTGTCGAACAACACCTTGTGGCGGACATTGTCGGGGTTCTCGAAATTGATCTGGTCGACCTTCACCAGGGCGAAATAGCGCTCGCCCTCGCGCGGCGCGCGGATGGCGCCGTCGACGGTGTCGCCTGTCCGCAGGCCGAACTTCCGCATCTGGGACGGGCTGACATAGATGTCGTCGGGGCCCGGCAGGTAGTTGGCCTCCGGCGAGCGAAGGAAGCCGAACCCGTCCTGCAGCACCTCCATGGTGCCCGAGCCGGAGATCTCCACGCCCTCGTCGGCCAGGGCCTTGAGGATCGCGAACATCATGTCCTGCTTGCGCATCGAGTTGGCGTTCTCGATCTCCAGCATCTCGGCGAAGGAGAGCAGGTCGGCGGGCGACTTGTCCTTCAACTCCTGGAGGGACATGCGCGTGAGGCCCATGGCGGCGATGGCGGCTCCGACCTCGGAGGGGTCGTCATTGCCTTCGACCTCCTGGGAGACGTCCGTCTCCTGGGCGGATTCGAGGAGTTCGGTGTGGGTGTCGTCTTGCATGGGGAATACTCGTTGGAACGTCGGCGTTCGCCCGCGCCGACCGTGAACGGTCCCCGGGCGTGCTTCGGCTTCGATATGGGCGCCGCGATCGTTCGCGACGTATCAGGTCTTCTTTGGGGGCCGGGCCGCTGCTGCGATATCGCGCGGGGCGCCGGTGTAAGGCGGGGCGTGGCCAGGATCGCCGACCACGTAGGCAACGGGAACCACAAGCCGGCGGTCGGGTCAAGCGGAGCTGCGAGCACGACCTTGCGACGTCAGCCGCCGAACTCCGTGGTTACGGCCAGGACCATGACGATCGCCGCCAGGAACGGCAGCTCGTTGGTCATCCGCCAGAACCGGCCGGAGCGCTGGTTGCGACCCTCGGCGAAGGCCCGTCTCGCCGCCGATAGATAGGCATGCCATCCGGTGAGGAAAAGGACCCCGGCCAGCTTGGTGATCATCCAGGGCTGCGACAGGAAGCCCCAGCCGCGCGCCTGGGCGTCGACCCAGATCAGGGCGAGGCCAAACAGCCAGGCCAGCATCATGGCCGGGTTGAGGATGATCCGCATCACCTTGGCCTCCCACCGCTTGAAGTGGCCGTCGAACTCGGACCCAGGCGGGGCGGTCTCGGTGTGATAGGCGTACAGCCGGGGCAGGAGCAGCAGCCCCGCCATCCAGGCGATCACCGCCAGGATGTGCAGTCCGCGCAGCAGGTTGTAGGTCATGCCGCCGTCTCCTTGTTGAGCGCGCACTGGCTGAAGCCCGCCGGGCAGGCCCAGGCGCCGTGGGGCGCTGCGCCGCGACCGCGATCCAGCGCGCCGACGACCGCATCGCGCAGCATCTCCACGAACCCCGCCTCGACCCCCAGGGCGGGAACCCGCAGATAGGGCGAACAGCCGGCCTCCCGGGCCAGGTCGGCATACTCATGGTCGAGTTCGACCAGCGTCTCCACATGCTCCGACACGAAGGCGATCGGGCTGACGATCACCCCCTTGCCCTCGGCGCCGGCGCGGCGGATCTCCTCGCTGGTGGAGGGTCCGATCCACCTCATCGGCCCGACCCGGCTCTGGTAGCAGACCCGCCAGTCCCAGGATCCCGCGAGTTCAGCGACCACCGCGGCCGCCGTCGCCTCGATCTGCGCCTGATAGGGGTCGCCGCCGGCGATCACCTTTTCCGGCAGGCCATGGGCTGAGAACAGCAGGCGCAGATTGTCCGGCCGGCCCGCCGCCGCCCACCGCCCCTCGATGGCCCGCGCATGGGCCCGGGCCAAGCCGGCCGCGGTGGGATAGCAGCACACCGCCCGCGACCGACCCGGTCCCCGATAAGCCGCCCGCCAGTCCTTCAGCGATGAGCTCGTCGTCGTGGTCGAGAACTGCGGATAGAGCGGCAGCAGCACGATCTCGTCGGGCGCGAAGGCTTCCACCGCCCGCGCGGTCTCCGCGGCGAAAGGCTTCCAGTAGCGCATGGCGATGAAGGCGCGGACCTCGGTCCCGGCGAGCGCGGACCGCAGTGACGCCTCGAGCGCCCCGGCCTGGGCCTGGGTCTCCGGCAACAGCGGCGAGGCGCCGCCCATGATCGCGTAATTGGCCTGGGCGGTCTTCTCCCGGGTCCGCGAGATCACCGACGCCAGGGGATAGCGTGCGACGGCCGGGAGGCTGATTATCGCCTTATCTTTGAATAGATTGAACAAAAACGGCCGGACCGCCTCGAGGTCGTCTGGGCCGCCCAGATTGAAGAGCACGACAGCGAGGCGCTTCACCGGCCGGTCACCCGTGAAACTACCCGGGCGATATTCTCGATCGGCGTATCGGGCAGAATGCCGTGGCCGAGGTTGAAGATGTAGGGCCCGCCGCTCCAGGCCTCCAGCAGGTCCTCGACCCGCGCGTCGAGCGCCGCGCCGCCCGACCTCAGCAGCAGGTTGTCCAGCGCGCCCTGGATGGTCGTACCCTGGGCCTGCAGCCGGCGGCCGAGCGCCACGGTGGCCTGGGTGTCCAGGGCCACCCCCTCCACCGGGACCTGGGCGGCGTAGGTGTCCACCTGGGCGCCCGCGCCACGTGGAAAGCCGATGAAGGGCGCGGTCACCCCGGCGGCGCGGACCTTTTCGACGATGGCCCGGTGCGGACGAATGACGATGCGCTCGAACACGTCCTCGGCCAGGCCCTCGGCCCAGGACTCGAAGATCTTCAGCACCTGGGCGCCGGCGTTCGCCTGCATGACCAGGTAGCGCGCGGTCGATTCCACGAGCACCTCGAGCAGGGCGTCCAGGGTCTGCGGGTTTTCGTAGGCGAAGGTCCGGGCGGCCGTGCGGTCGCTGCCCCGGCCCTCGATCATGTAGGTGGCCACGGTCCAGGGTCCGCCGGCGAAGCCGATCAGCGCGCGGTCGGGCTCCAGCTCGGCCCGGACCCGCGACAGGGTTTCGCCGATCTCGGAAAGCCGTCCGGTGGAGGCTTCGACCTGCTGCGCCAGCTTCGTCACAGGCGGCAGGGCGCCCAGCCTCGGGCCCTCCCCGGCCTCGAACCAGACCTCCTGGCCCAGCGCCCGGGGGATCAGCAGGATGTCGGCGAAGACGATGGCTGCGTCCAGCGGGAAGCGGCGCATGGGCTGCAGGGTCGCCTCGGCGGCCATCTTCGGGTTGTGGCAAAAGGCGATGAAGTCCGTCGCCTGGGTGCGCAGCTCCCGGTATTCGGGCAGCGACCGGCCGGCCTGCCGCATGAACCATATGGGTGGCCGGGGCAGGGTTTCCCCGGCGAGGGCCCGGAGGAGCAGCGGCTGGGACGCGTCGGTCATACCGGGTTTAAAGCCGCTATGCCGCCCAGGCTCAAGCCCACCCTCGCCCAGCCCTTCCTTCCTACAGACTTAAGATAGATTCTTGAGTTGTACGAAGAAGCGATTGGACCCCTGGGGTGCGGGGACGGCCGCGCGGCCGCACCAACGGCGCCCCGCCCGGCCCCCAGCTTATTCAGACTTCCTTAACCATCCCGGTAGGGCCTGTGAATGTCGGGGACGGACCGGCGAAGCCTTGTCGGGCTTAAGGTTTCGTTAACCCTTGGCGGGAGAAGGGCGGGACGAACCGCGTTCATCCTTCATTTACCATCGTCACCCCGCCGGCGGCTTTCCCAGGCCGAGGCGGCCGTGGACGGCGTGCGGGCAAACCGGCAAGTTGCGCGCGCCGCTCCACCGGGCTCCTCCGACATCAAGCGGCGCCTGGGGACTATCCCCATCGGCGTCAGGCTTCGCTAAAGAGGTTGTCGACTCTTCCGTCCCCAGGAAAATTTTCGGGCCGCCCTGACACGATGACCCCCGCGCCGCGCTTTGCGACCTACTTCCACGTCCACCTGGTGTCGGACTCCACCGGGGAGACGCTGAACGCCATGGCGCGCGCGGTCTGCGCCCGCTTCGACAACGTACTGCCCATCGAGCACATCTACGCCCTGGTGCGATCGCAGCGGCAGCTGGACCGCGCGCTCGCCGATATCGAGGAAGCGCCTGGCGTGGTGATCCACACCATCGTCGACAACGACCTGCGCCACGCCCTGGAGGAAGGCTGCCGCCGGCTCGACATGCCCTGCATCCCGGCGCTGGACCCGCTGGTCTCGGCCCTGTCGCGCTACCTCGGCGCGCCGCTGACCAGCCGGGTGGGGGCGCAGCACGCCCTCGACAACGACTATTTCAACCGCATGGACGCCCTGAACTACGCCATCGGCCATGACGACGGCCAGGGCGGCCA
>Ga0307513_10004554_pt1 | contig 18487 bp, 25 predicted proteins | sample 15_EM_MG_FD_202174 | JGI IMG/M metagenome (GOLD analysis project Ga0307513, IMG submission 202174) | Populus trichocarpa ectomycorrhiza microbial communities from riparian zone in the Pacific Northwest, United States - 15_EM | ecosystem: Host-associated > Plants > Roots > Unclassified | place...
GTGGAATGTGGCGGGGCGTTGCAACGCAAGTCAGGACGCACAGGACGCATGGGACGCAGAAAATACGTCGCTTGCGTCAGGACGCAACGCCGACGGATCAGACGCAGGGTCCGTTTTTGCTGATGAACCCCGTGAGTGAGGAGGCCAGAGACCGCAGAGAGAGGAAAGGGAAGACGTGCGCGTGACACTCCTAGGCAGAAGCCATCAGGGGAGTCCAGAGGCGGAGGACACTCTCACAATGATTGCCCATGGTGTTGCGATTTCAATGACTGGAGGTGTAGAGGGCGCGGAGCGTGAAAGGAAATAGCGGGTTTTTTTTTCCTTTTTTCCTTTTTGCCTTTTTTTTATATCATATATTCGATGTTAAGGTACAAGAAATTGCATGGAGCGCTAGCTATGGCGAAAACAAAACCTAAAATCCAAAACAAACAAACAAAGGAAACATCAGGCACCAAAAAATCTTCAACTGGGGTCCGTACCGGTCCCAGGCCCACATACGGGTGCGAAATTAAACCAAGTAAATCAAGGAAAGCCCTCCCTAAACCAGCGGACAGCATGAAAAACGAAAATGTAAACCGAGCTTTCCCGGAGCGACATAAAATAGCCCAAGGAAACTACATTAGAAGAGCGGGAAGAAATAGAGGAAGCCGCGGACATTTGGCGTGAGAACATAACCAGGGGGAAGGCTGTAGCCGTAGACTTAATGTAGCGGGCGAGGGCGCCCAAGAGGGCCGCCAAGGACCAGAAGGGTGCCCCAGGACCAATGTCAAGAACCCCCTGATGGTAGCGAGTCCTGCTAGGTGCCTTGGCGGAGGAGTGGAGGATGGCGTGCTGGAATGTCTCCAGGGCACTCTGGCAACTGGGGCAGGTGGTGGGGGCGTCGCTGTCACAGGAGGGGTGGGCGCGGAGGTAGCTCTTCCAGATCTCATCTGATGGAGGCGTCCCGCGGAGAACTTGTCTAGGCCCATGAATGGGTGAGGCTTGAGTGAGGGCCGGTATGGGTACCTGGCCGGGTCTGGTGCGGCCATCTCCCATTCCTCCATGAGGAGGTTTTGCATTTGAGCTTGAGTTGGGGGTAGGAGAGGCCCGGGGCGGGCTCGGGATAGTGATCGCTAAGCAGATACTGGGAGGTAACGGGGCGGGGACCGAGCCCGTCCGGGCCCTGGAGAAACAACATGGAGTGCGGGAGGGCGTCGAGGGGGAGGTGGGCCCTGTTCCACAAGGGAGGTCATGCTTGGAGCCAAGGGAGGGGGAGGCGGCTTCCTGCGTTGTTCGCGCTCAGGACCGTGTGGTCTGGCGAGTGGCGGTGAATGGACGGGGTTTGCACGGAGGGTGGGAGTCTCGCGGTCGCTGGGTCGATTTCCCGGGGGGAGCCTAAGATGCTAAGGTTCGCCTGGCACCGCTTGTATGCGCGGAGAAGCCCGAGAGATGGGAGGCAGGCCTCCATGGCCAGGCTATCCGTAGGGGTAGACATGAAGCAATTGGTTGTCCATCTGTGGACCTTGTGCCAGAACATGGAGAGCTTCCTAATCATGTGGACGGTGGGCATGAAGACATCCGCGCCGTAGCTGAGGTAGGGGAAGAGGAGGGAAGAGGCCAGTCTATGGCAGAGGAAGGGCGGGAGGCCGATCCCTGGGGGGGAGAGTTGCTTAACCGCCACGAAGGCCGCCTGGGCTTAGGCCAGCATTTTGACCAAATGGGGGGTAGTGGAGATCGAGGGGGAGAACCAGTAGCCTGGCCACCGGACCTCGCCCTTGGGTGTGAAAAGCGACCCGTGAAGGTGGACCGGAGCATTGGAGATGGGGTCTCTGTCCCTGTTCATACGCCAGTGGATCAGCTCCGTCTTGGGGACCGAGAAGCCGACTCCCAGCCTGGAGCCTCTGGTCTTCAGCCTCACGTACTGCTTCTGTAGTATCTGGATGTTGCACCGATAGGACGCAGAGGAGACGGTTAGGCCGAAGTCGTCCACATAGGAAAGGGAGAGACCATGGGGGATCTCGCAGTGGAGACGGGAAACGTAAATAACAAACAACAGTGGAGAGACTGGGGACTCCTGGGGGGTGCCCACCGAAACCGGGGCGAACACTCTGGGGGATCCCTGGTATAGGAGCCGGCACAACCTGCCTGTAAGACAGGACTTGCTCCAAGACACAAGGTACGGGTTGACCCCTTTGGCTCTAAGAATGCCGCAGAGGGTGGAGGGGTTTAAGTTGTCGAAACCCCCCTTTCTGTCGTGAAAAAGCGTGGAGGCCTTCGTTGCAGCCATTTGGAGGGTCATCACCTCGTGGGTGAGGGTGGTGACCGCGTCTGAGGCCGAAAGACCAGCCAGCGAACCACACTGGTGCGGATTGAGGAGGCCGGTTGCACGGGCCACGCAGGAAAGTCTAGAGTTCATTATCCTTTCAATGATCTTTGAAAAGGTCTGGAGCAACACTATAACGCGGAAAGACGAGGGGGAGGCGTAAGAGGGCTTCCCGGGCTTATCTAGCACGATGTCATCGGCCCTCTTGAGGGTGAGGGGGTGGGACCCGTAGGTCACCAGAGGGGCAAGCAGGTCCTGGATCAGGTGAGGGGACACCCGGTGCACCCTTTTCCATACGGAGTTGGGGGTCATATCAGGCCCAGGGCCAGATGTCGGGGAGCAGTGGGCAAGGGCCCAGCCGACCACATCCTGGGACAAGGGGAGGCATTCTCTGAACGGGAGCAGGATAGTGTCAGGAAATCTGGCTGGCTGGCCGGGGAAAAAGTGATTGAGGAGGGCCCGGTTAAGTTCCGGTGGAGTGGAGGCACCCGGAAGCTGTGGGATGTGGGCCGTAGGACTGCCCACGGCAAGCATCTTGGCCGTCCACACACTCTCCGGGGTTGCTGAGGCCAGGAAGGAGGACCAGTGATCCCTTTTTGCCTTCTTGATGGCCATGAAGTAGGCCTTCCTCAGCATCGACAAGAGCTCAGACCACCAAGGTTTGGAACGGTAGGTCACCCTCTTCAGTGGGGTGTGCACCGCGAATTGGGAGGTAACCGTGGCTGGGTTGGTGCTGTACCAGATGTCTAGGGAGCCCGTGGTGGGGAGGGAGGGGGGGAGCAAGCTGGTCGTAGCTTTCAAGGAAGATTCTAAGGAGCCCCAGTCGGTTAGGGCCCAATTGAGGGTCGGGGGGGGAGCTCGAAACAAGGGGGCCTCAAAGCGGAGGAGGATAGGGATATGGTCAGACCCGGTAGAGGGAAGGGGGTCGGACCACACTGTAAAGTACGGTGTAAGGAGGGGGCAGGCGAAGCCCAGGTTGAGGACGCTGGGGCGCCCAATGAGCGACATAGAGAACAGAGTAACCACAGCAGGGGTGTTGAGGAGGGAGAATCCGAGGTCTGTGGCCCTGTCGAAGTAGGGGGACGAGGTGGTAATCTCGACCTCCTTGAAGGTCCTGAGGGGGTCGGCCGTGGGGTGGTGGATATTCAAGTCACCCCGCGTGAAGGTGGGAAGGGGGCTGGATGGGAAAATAATGTCTGGCGGAACAGAGCCAGTATTGTTAGAACGGCCCTTGGTGCTGTAAGAGTTGATTATCGTGAACCCAGTGGTGGAGGGGTTAAAAATGCCGTCAGGGGTGAAGAGGTCCAAATCCATAACATCACCCCTTCGGAAAAGCGGGGTAGGAGGGAAACCGAAGCCAAGATGGAACTATCAACGTAAAATACAACCCGTGGCTTACAGCGACCGGTTGTCGGAGGGGAAAATACAATAAACAAGTTAAACGAGGGGAGTTTGCCCCTCTAGCCCGGAGGGTCCGGGAGGGCGACAATGGAAGGAGGGTGGGCCACTTGCGTGAACGACCAGAACAGAGAAAGAAACACATGCCAGCTCCCGAGGCAGTTGCATTGAACGAGTGTGAAGGGTTTCGGAGGAGGGGGCGAGGCCTGCTCACCTCCCCAAGAGGATCGGTCGTGCTGCATTAGCGGGCCAGGCCCGAGTTGCTTCCGCTCATAGGTGAAGGGCTCTGAGGCTCCACGGGGGGCAGCTGAGAGGTGCTTGGTGTGGACCTCACAGAGGCCGGAAGTATGGTTGTCCTTCTGGCCCTTGGCGTAGCCACCTCGAACACCGACTGGAGGGAGCGGGTGGGTGAAGGAGGGGGCGAGACCTCTCTGTCGTCAGTTCCTGTGTCTATCTTGTCGCCGGACAGCGGCGGGGAAACGACTTCGGTGGCAACGGTTGAACGCCTGAGAGGGGGCGGTGACGGGCGGCTTTCGCAATCCCTATGCGTGGCAGTATGGTCCGCCCCGCAGTTGACCCAGCGGGTGGGCGAGGAAGTGGAACAGGCAGGAACAGCCTTAGAGTTGCCACTTCCAGGGCAGGTGGAGTTGGGACACCGATGCATGGCGTGGGTGTGGTTGAGGGAGGAAATGGGGCAAACGGGATCCGTCGAGAGGCACGTGGGGGCGAGATGGCCGTAACCACAGCAGTTGTTGCACTAAGGGTACCGGTTGGATGTGTAGGCGCGTGCAATCGTGCGCGATCGGGAGAAGATTCAAATCGAGGAGCCCATCGTGAGAACGTCCCCGGGATGGATGCAGACGATGACGGACGTGGCAGCCTTGCCCTCCCTGGATCGTGTGTCGGGTTTGAGGTACCTGGCGGCGAGCATACGCATGTTTTTGGAGTTGAGGATTGACTCCGCGAGGCACGGGAAGAGTTCCTCAGGGTCCTCCGAGAGGGAGGCGAGCGGGCGGGAGTACATGGCCAGCTGTGCTTCATTGGGGGCGAGGCGGAAGGGCAACCAGGGAGAGTCTCCCACGGGGAACGACTTATTGGGTTGGGAAGAAAGGGCTTCGAAGTATGGTGCAAAGGCTGCAGCGGGGGTGGTAGGGTCGGTGACAAGATGGGTGACTGAACCTCGGTCGTTGACCTTGGTGGTGACTGAACCTCGGTCGTTGACCTTGGTGGTGACTGCGAGGGGGAGGATACTGTTCGCATCTCTGAGGACACGGGCGGCAATGTCGGGAATGGTGGCAGCAATCAGGGGGGCCTGTGGGTATTCGGAGGGGGATGAACGAGGAGCGTAGCATCTCCTCTCGGCCGTAGGAAGTGACCATGGTGCCTGGGTTACAGGGGCGAGGTTGCTGGCTGACGCGACTTTGGCGGCCGTGAGGGAGCTCTTATTCTTCTTGCCCTTCGAGGGCCCTTTGGAGGCGGCCTGGCCATACGAGGGTTGGGGCTTGGGGCAGTCAGGGGCGAGGTGGGCTGTGATGAAGGTGGTGGGGTCGGGGTACTTTCCCTCATGAAACGTGTTTGCCTCCCACGAATCCGGGAATTTGTCTGCGTAGGCACGGCGGTCACCCTAAAAGGCCCAAGTACCCGGGTCATACCGCGGGATGTCAGTGTCAAAGGAGGAGGAGGGGACCTTGGCGGGGGGGGGGGGTGCGTCCCTTCACCCTAGGCTGTGTTGGGAGGGGTGTGGGTCGTGTCGTGACACTGGCCGGAGGAACTGGAGCCCGAGTGGGGGCCTGCCCAGGAGGGGGGGCGGCAGCTGAAACCCTTTGTGACAGGTCACGTAGGGAGGCGTTGATAGGGGAGAGTTTGCTGTCCAGAGCCGAGTTGGTGGGGAGGGTTGCCAGAATAGACTCGATGGTGCCTAATTGGGTTGTTATGGTGTCCAGCTGACGTGTCATGGATGCGAGGGCGTTGAGGGCCGAGAAGGAAAGGGGGACGAGGATCATCTCGCCGTCTGAAAGTTCAGAGAGCTGGCTGTCGTCGAGGATTGGGAGTTGGACAGACATGAAGTTGTGGCGCTGGCCAGTCTCGCGAACAAAGTCACGGATGTAGAGGTGTAACTCCATGAGGTCTGGAGAGGATGACTGCCTCAAGGGAGCTGGTGAAGAGTTCCTCGAGGAGGGGAGGGTGGGCAAGTCTTCCATACCGGAGACGGGGGATCAGGGACGCGAAGCCTGAAAAGCAAGAGGAGATAGGGGGGGAAGGGGGATCGTGCACGGAATGACACGGACTTGTAATTTCAATGACTGGAGGTGTAGAGGGCGCGGAGTGTGAAAGGAAAGAGGAGGCTTCTTTTTTATATTTCTATTTATTTTTATATCATATATTCGTTGTTAAGGTAAAAGAACTCGCAGGGAGCGCTTGCTATGGCGAAAACAAAATCCAAAATCCAAAAAAAACAAAGAAAGGAAACATCAAGCCACCAAAATGCTTCAGCTGGGGTCCGTACCGGTCCCAGGCCCACAGACGGGCACGAAATTAAAACAAGTAAATCAAGGAAAACCCTTCCTAAACCAGCGGATCGCGTGAAAAACAAAAATATCAACCTGGGTTTCCTGAGACGACATAAAGTACCCAAAGGAAACTACATTAGAAGAGTGGGAGGAAACAGAGGAAACCGCGGATGTTGGGCACGAAAACATACCCGGGGGGAAGGCTGTAGCCGTAGACTTGATGAAGTGGGCAAGGGCGCCCAAGAGGGTGGCCGAGGACGAGACGGGTGGGTCAGGACCAATGTCAAGAACCCCGTGAAGGTGGCCACTCCTGCTAGGTTCCTTGGCAGGCCAATCGAGGATGGCGTGCTCGAATGTCGCGGGGGCACTCTGGCATCTGGGGCAGGTGGTGGGGGCGTCGCTGTCCCAGGAGGAGTGGGCGGGTAGGCAGCTCTTCGCCGATCTCATCTGATGGAGGCGGCGCGCGGAGAACTTGTCTAGGCCCATAAACGGGTGAGGTTTGAGCGAGGGGGGGTATGGGTATCTAGCCGGATCAGGTGCAGCCTCCTCCCACTCTTTCATGAGGAGACTCTTGCATTGGAGCTTAAGCTGGGGGTAGGAGCGGCCAGGGGCGGGCACGCGGTTGTGATCAAGGAGCAAATGCTGGGAGGTAACTGGGAGGGGGCTGAGCCCGTCAGGGCCTAGGAGAAACAACATGGAGTGCGGGAGGGTGTCGAGGGGGAGATGGGCCCTGTTTTTCAAGGCAGGCCTTGCCTGGAGCCATGGGAGGGGGAGGCGGCTTCCCGCGTTCCTTGCGCTTAGGACCCTGTCGTCTGGCGAGTGGCGATGAAGTGATGGAGTCTGTACGGAGGGTGGGAGCCTTGTGGTCGCAGGGTTGATTTCTGGGGGGGAGCACATGATGCTAAGGTTCGCCAAGCGTCGCTTGTACGCAAAGAGAAGCCCGAGCGGTGGGAGGGAGGCCTCAACGGCCAGGATATCCGTAGGGGTAGACATGAAGCAGTTGGTTGTCCATCTCAGGACCTTGTGCCAGAACACGGAGAGCTTCCTAACTATGTGGGCGGTGGGCATGAAGACGTCCGCGCCATAGCTGAGGATGGGGAAGAGGAGGGAGGAGGCCAGTTTATGGCAGAGGAAAGGCGGGAGGCCAATCCCTGGGGGGGAGAGACGCATGAGAGCCACGAAGGCCGCTTGGCCTTTGGCCAGTCTCTTGACAAAATGGGGGGTGGTGGAGATCGCGGGGGAGAACCAGTAGCCTAGCCACCTGACCTCACCCTTGGGTGTGAAGACCGACCCATCGAGGTGGACTGGAGCATTGGAGATAGGGTCCCTGTCCCTAGCCGTACACCAGTGGATGAGCTGCGTCTTGGGGACCGAGAAGCCAACGGCCAGCCTGGACCCTCTGGGCTTCAGCCTCGCATACTGCTTCTGTAGTATCTGGATGTTGCGCCGATAGGACGCAGAGGAGACGGTTATGCCGAAGTCGTCCAGGTAGGAGAGGGAGAGACCATGGGGGATCTCACAATGGAGACGGGAAACGTAAATAACAAACAACAGTGGTGAGACTGGGGACCCCGGGGGGGTGCCTACCGAGACCGGGGCGAACAGTCTGGGGGATCCTTGATACAGGAGCCGGCATGACCTGCCGGAAAGGAAGGACTTGGTCCAAGACACAAGATACGGGTTGACCCCTTTGGCTCTAAGAATGCTGCAGAGGGTGCAGGGGCTTAAGTTGTCGAAACCCCCCTTCATGTCGAGAAAGAGCGTGCAGACCTTCCTTCCATCCATCTGGAGCGTCTTCACCTCATGGGTGAGAGTGGTGACCGCGTGTGAGCCCGAGAGCCCAGCCAACGAGCCACACTGGTGAGGATTCAGGAGGCCAGTCGCACGGCCCACGCAGGAAAGTCTAGAGTTCATAATCCTCTCTAGGATCTTTGAAAAGGTCTGGAGTGACACTATAACGCGGAAAGACGAGGGGGGAGTCATAAGCGGGCTTTCCTGGCTTATCTAGAACACTGCCATCGGCCCTTATGAGGGTCAGGGGGTGGGACCCATAGGTCACCAAGGGGGCAAGCAGGTCCTGGATCAGGTGAGGGGCCACACGGTGTAGCCTTTTCCATACCCAATTGGGGGTCATGTGAGGCCCAGGGGCCGACGAGGGGGAGGAGCGGGCAAGGGCCCTGCCGACCTCGTCCAGAGACATGGGGAGGCATTCCATGAATGGGAGCAGGATGGTGTCGAAAGACCTGGCTCGTTGGCCAGGGAAAAGTGATCGAGGAGGGGCTGGTTGAGTTCAGGCGGCGGGAAGGCACCTGGAAGCTGCGGGAAGCGGGGCGGGGGACGGCCGACCGCTAGTTTCTTGGCCGTCCACACTTTCCGCGGAGTTGCTGAGGCCAGGAAGGAGGACCAGTGATCTCTTTTCGCCTTCTTGATGGCCTTAAAATAGGCCGACCTCGCCGCCCTTGCGGAAGCGAGGAGGGCGCCATCAAAAGGATCGCGTTGCAAGGAGCGGAGCACGGAGCCGTAGGCCTTCCTAAGCATCGACAAGAGCTTAGACCACCAGGGCTTGGACCGGTAGGTCACCCTCTTCATCGGGGTGTGCAGCGCGAACTGGGACGTGACTCTGCCTAGGTTGGTGCTGAACCAGACGTCCAGGGAGCGCGTTGTAGGGAGGGGGGGGGGGGCATGATGGTGGTGGCTTTAAGGGAGGATTCCAAGGCGGCCCAGTCTGTTAGGGCCCAATTGGGGGTTGAGGGGGGAGCCCCAAAACAAGGGGGGCTCAAAGCGGAGGAGGATCGGGATATGGTCAGACCCGGTAGAGGGGAGGGGGTCGGACCACTCTGTGAAGTATGGTCCGATGAGACGACAGGAGAAGGCGAGGTGCCGGGACGCCAGGGCGCCCAATGAGTGACATAGACAACCGAGTAAACACACCCGGGGTGTTGAGGAGGGAGAAACCTAGGTCTGTAGCCCTGTCGAAGTAGGGGGTCGAGGTGGCAATCTCGTCCGCCTTGAAGACTCTCAGGGGGTCAGCGGTGGGGTGATGGATATTCAGGTCACCCAGTGTGAGGGTGGGAAGGGGGCTGGAGGGGAAAATAATGTCCACTGGGACAGAGCGAGTGTTGTTGGAACGGCCCTTGGTGCTGTAAGAGTTGATTATCGTGAAACCAGTGGTGGAGGGGTTGAAGAAGCCGTCAGGGGTGAAGAGGTCCAAAGCCATAACATCACCCCTTCCGCAGAAGCGGGGTAGGAGGGAAACCGAAGCCAAAAAGGAACTATAAACGTGACAGGCAACCGGTGGCTTACAGCCACGGGTTGGGGGAGGGGAAAAAACAGTAAACAAATTAAACGAGGGGAGTTTGCCCCCGTAGACGGGAGGGTCCTGGAGGGCGACAATAGACGGAGGGTGGGCCAGTTGCGTGAAAGACCCGAACAGTGAAAGAAACACATCCCAGCTCGCCAGGCAGTTGTGGTGAACGAGTGTGAAGGGTTTCGGAGGAGGGGACGAGGCCTGCTCCCCTCCCCAAGAGGATCGGTATTACTGCACTAGTGGGCTAGGCCCGAGTGGCTTCGGCTCATAGGTGAAGGGCTCTGAGGCTCCACGGGGGGGAGCTGTCCGATGCCTCGTGTGGGCCTCAAAGAGGCCGGAAGTATCGTTCTCCTTCTGGCCCTTGGAGTAGCCATCTCGAACGCCGACTGGAGGGAGCGGGTGGGTGAAGGGGGGGGCCAGTCGACTCTGTCGTCAGTTCCGGTGTCCATCTCGTTGCCGGCTGGGGGCGGGGGAACGACTTCGGTGGCAACGGTTGAACGCCTCAGAGGGGGCGGTGACGGGCGGCTTTCGCAATCCCTATTGGTGGCACTATGGTCCGCCCCGCAGTTAACGCAGCGGGGGTGCGAGGAAGACCAACAGTCAGGAACAGCCTTAGAGTTGCCACCTCCAGGGCAGGTGGGGTTGGGACAGCGATGCATGGCGCGGGTGTCCTTAAGGGAGCAAATAGGGCACACGGGATCGGTTGAGAGGCACCTGGGGGCGACATGGCCGTAGCCCCCGCAGTTCTGGCACTGAGTATACTGGTTGGGAGAGTAGGGGCGCTCGATCGTGCGCGATCGGGAGAAGAGTCGTATGGACGAGCCCATCGTGTGAATGTCCCCGGGGTGGAGGGAGACCATGACGGAGGTGGTGGTCTTGCCCTGCCTGGATCGTGTGTCGGGGTTGAGGTATCTGGCGGCGAGGATTCGAATATTTTTGGAGTTGAGGATCCACTCTGCAAGGCACGGGAAGAGTTCCTCAGGGTCCTCCGGGAGGAAGGCGAGCCGGAGAGAGTGGATGGCGAGCTGTGCTTCGTTGGGGTCGAGGCGGAAGGGCAACCAGGGAGAGTCTCCCATGGGGAACGACATGTTGAGTTGGGAGGAAAGGGCGTCGAAGTATGGTGCCAAGGCTGCAGCGGGGGTGGTAGGGTCAGTGACAAGGAGGGTGACCGAGCCTCGGTCGTTGACCTTGGTGGTGACTGCAAGGGGGAGGATACAATTTGCATCCTTGAGGACACGGGCGGCAATGTCGGAAAAGGTGGCAGCAATCAGGGGCGCTTGCGGGTGTTCGGAGCGGGAAGAACTAGGAGCGTAGAATCTCCTCTCGGCCGTGGGGAGTGACCTTGGTGCCTGGGTTACAGGGGCGAGGTTACTGGGTGACGTGACTTTGGCGGCCGTGAGGGAGCTGTTATTCTTCTTGCCCTTTGAGGACTCTTTGGAAGCGGCCTGGGCATACGAGGGATGGGGCTTGGGGCAGTCAGGGGCAAGGTAGCCTGAGATGAAGGTGGTGGGGTCAGAGTACTTTCCCTCATGGGACGCGTTCGCTTCCGACGAATCCGGAAACCTTTCCGCGTACGCCCGGGGGTTACCGTAAAAGGCGCAAGTACCCGGGTCATACCGGGGGATGTCTGGGTCGAAGCAGGAGGAGGGAGGCTTGGCGGGGGGGCGAGCACGAGCCTTTGCCTTGGGCTGTGTTGGGAGGGGTGTGGGCCGTGTGGTGACACTGGTCGGAGGAACTGGAGCCCGAGTGGGGGCCTGCACAGGAGGGGGGGGGGCGGCTGACACTCTTTGTGACAGGTCACGTAGGGCAGCGCTAATGGGGGAGAGTTTGCTGTCTAGAGCTGAGTTGGTGGGGAGGGTTGCCACAATAGACTGGATGGTGCCTAATTGGGTTGATATGGTATCCAGCTGACGCGTCATGGACGCGAGGGCGTTGAGGGCAGAGCAGGAAAGTGGGACGAGGATCGTCTCACCATCTGAAGGTTTGGAGAGCTGGTGGTCGTCGAGGATTGGGAGTTGGACAGAGGTGCAGTTGAGACGCTGGTGGGTCTCGCGATCAAAGTCGCTCATGTAGAGGTGTGACTCCGTGAGGTCTGGAGAGGAAGACTGCCTCGAGGGAGCTCTTGAGAAATTCCTCGACAAGGGGAGGGCGGGCAGGTCATCCATAACGCAGACGGGGGATCAGGGACGCGCAGCCTGCAAAGCGAGAGGAGATAGAGGGGCGGGGGGGATCGTGCACAGAACGACGTGGTGTTGTAATTTCAATGACCGGAGGTGTAGAGGGCGCGGAGCGTGAAGGAAATAGGGGGCTTTTTTTTTTTCTTTTTTTCTTTTTCACAGCATATATTCGTTGTTAAGGTACAAGAAATCGCATGGAGGGCTAGCTATGGGCAAAACAAAACCCAAAATCCAAAACGAACTAACAAAGGAAACATCAGGCACCAAAACAGTCCTCAACTAGGGTCCGTACCGGTCGCAGGCCCGCATACGGGCGCGAAATTAAATCAAGTAAATCAAGGAAAACCCTCCCTAAACCAGCGGATAGCATGAAAAACAAAAATTTAAACCTAGGTTTCCTGAGACGACATAAAGTAACGAAAAGAAACTACATTAGAGGAGCGGGAAGAAACAGAGGAGGCAGCGGACGTTGGTCGTGAGAACATGCCCGGGGGGAAGGCCGCAGCCGTGGACTTAATGAAGCGGGCCAGGGTGCCCAGTAGGGCGGCCGAGGACCAGACGGGAGCGTCGGGACCAATGTCAAGAACTCCGTGAAGCTGGCGAGTCCTGCTAGGGTCCTTAGCTGGGCAATGGAGGATGGCATGCTCGAATGTCTCGGGGGCACTCTGGCAGCTGGGGCAGGTGGTGGGGGCGTCGTTGTCCCAGGAGGGGTGGGCGCGGAGGTAGCTCTTCCCAGATCTCATCTGATGGAGGCGGCCCGCGGAGAACTTGTCTAGGCCCATAAACCAGTGAGGCTTGAGCAAGGGGCGGTAAGGGTATCTAGTGGGATCAGGTGCAGCCTCCTCCCACTCTTTCATGAGGAGACTCCTGCACGGGAGCTTAAGCTGGGGGTAGCAGCGGCCAGGGGCGGGCTCGGGGTAATGATCTATGAGCAGGTGCTGGGTGGTAACTGGGAGGGGGCCGACCCCGTCAGGGCCTAGGAGAAACAGCATGGTGTGTGGAAGGGCATCCAGAGGGAGGTGGGCCCTGTTCTTCGAGGGGGCTCTTGCCTGGAGCCACGGGAGGGGGAGGCGGCTTCCGGCGTTCCTCGCGCTGAGGACCCTGTGGTCCGGCCAGTGGCGGTGGAGGGACGGAGTTCGCAGAGAGGATGGGAGCCTCGCGGCCGCAGGGTTGATTTCCGGGGGGGAGCACATGATCCTAAGGTTTGCCTGGGGTCGCTTGTATGCGAGGAGAAGCCCCAGCGGTGGGAGGCAGGCCTCGATGGCCAGGATATCTGTAGGCGTAGCCATGAAGCAATTGGTCGCCCATCTCTGGACCTTGTGCCAGAACACGGAGAGCTTCCTAATCATGTGGGCGCTGGGCACGAAGACGTCCGCGCCATAGCTGAGGATGGGGAAAAGGAGGGAGGAGGCCAGTCTATAGCAGACCCAGGGCGGGAGGCCGATCCCCGCGGGGGAGAGTCGCTTGACCGCCACGCAGGCCGCCTGGGCCTTGGCCAGCCATTTGACAAAATGGTGGGTAGTGGAGATCGAGGGGGAGAACCAGTAGCCTAGCCACCTGACCTCATTCTTGGGTGAGAAGACTGACCCGTCAAGGTGAACCGGAGCATTGGAGGTGGGGTCTCGGTCCCTTGGTGTACCCCAGTGGATGAGCTCCGTCTTGGGGACCGAGAAGCCGACGCCCAGCCTGGACCCTCTGGTCTTCAGCCTCGCGTACTGCTTCTCTAGTATCTGGATGTTCCGCCGATAGGACGCGGAGGAGACGGTTATGCCGAAGTCGTCCATATAGGAGAGGGAGAGACTATGGGGGATCTCACAGGGGAGACGGGAAATGTAGATAACAAACAACAGCGGAGAGACTGGGGACCCCTGGGTGGTGCCCACCGAAACCGGGGCGAACACCCTGCGGGATCCCTGGTAGAGGAGCCGGCACGACCTGCCTGAGAGAAAAGACCTGGTCCAAGACACGAGATACGGGTTGACCCCTTTGGCTCTAAGAATGCCGCAGAGGGTGGAGGGGTTCACGTTGTCGAAACCCCCCTTTCTGTCGAGAAAAAGCGTGGAGGCCTTCCTTGCAGCCATCTGGAGGGTCATCACCTCGTGGGTGAGGGTGGTGACCGCGTCTGAGGCCGAAAGTCCAGCTAGCGAGCCGCACTGGTGTGGATTGAGGTGGCCGGTCGCACAGGCCACGCAGGACACTCTAGAGTTCATTATCCTTTCTAGGATCTTTGAAAAGGTCGGGAGTAACACTATAACACGGAAGGATGAGGGGGAGTCGTAACAGGGCTTCCCGGGCTTATCTAGCATGATGCCGTCGGCCCTTTTGAGTGTGAGGGGGTGGGACCCGTAAGTCACCAGAGGGGCAAGCAAGTCTTGGATCAGATGAGGGGGTGCCCGGTGCACCCTTTTCCATACCGAGTTGGGGGTCATGTCAGGTCCAGGGGCCGACGTCGGGGTGGAGCGGGCCAGGGCCCTGCCATCCTCGTCCGGGGACAAGGGGAGGCATTCCCTGAACGGGAGTAGGATAGTGTCAGGGAAGCGGGCCGGTTCGCGGGGGGAAAAAGTGATCGAGGAGGGCCTGGTTGAGCTCCGGTGGAGTGGAGGCACCCAGAAGCTCTGGGAAGTGGGGTGGAGGGCGGCCGACGGCTAGTTTCTTGGCCGTTGACACAGACTGCGGGGTTGCTAAAGCCAGGAAGGAGGACCAATGATCCCTTTTTGCCTTCTTGCTGGCCTCAAAGTAGGTGGACCTCGCCGCCCTTGCGGAGGGGAGGAGGGCAGCATCGAAACGATCTCGTTTCGAGGAGCGGAGCGCAGAGCCATAGGCCTTCCGAAGCATCGATATGAGCTCGGACCACCACGGCTTGGATCGATATGTCACCCTCTTCAGTGGAGTGTGCAGCGCGAATTGGGACATAACTCTGTCCAGGTTGGTGCTGAACCAGGTGTCTAAGAAGCGCGTGGTAGGGAGGGGCGGGGGAGCCACGATGGCCGTAGCTTTCAGGGAGGGTTCCAGTGCGACCCAGTCAGTCAGGGCCCAATTGTGGGTAGGGGGGGAGGCTCGAAACAAAAGGGCCTCAAATCGGAGGAGAATCGGGATTTAGTCAGACCCGGTAGAGGGAAGGGGGTCAGACCAGTCAGTGAAGTATTGTGCGAGGAGAGGGCAGGCGAAGGCGAGGTCCAGGACGCCGGGGCGCCCAATGAGTGACATAGAGAACCGAGTAAACACACCCGGGGTGTTGAGGAGGGTGAATCCGAGGTCTGTGGCCATGTCGAAGTAGGGTGTCGAGGTGGCAATCACATCGTCCTTGAAGGTCCTGAGGGGGTCGGCCGTGGGGTGATGTATATTCCGATCACCCAGCGTGAGGGTGGGGAGGGGGCTGGCGGGAAAAATAATGTTCGGTGGGACAGAGCGAGTATTGTTGGAGCGGCCCTTGGTGCTGTAAGAGTTGATTATCGTGAAACCAGTGGTGGAAGGGTTGAAAAAACCGTCCGGGGTGAAGAGGTCCAATGCCATAACATCACCCCTTCCGAAAAAGCGGGGTAGGAGGGATCCCGAGGCCAAAAAGGAACTATAAACGTAAAAAGCAACCCGTGGTTTTGAGCCACCGGTTGAGGGAGGGGAAAAAACAGTAAACAAACCAAACTAGTGGAGTTTGCCCCTGTAGACCGGAGGGTCCTGGAGGGCGACAATGGACGGAGGGTAGGCCAGTTGCGTGAACGACCCGAACAGAGAAACAAACACATCCCAGCTCCCTAGGCAGTTGTGTTGAACGAGTATGAAGGGTTTCGGAGGAGGGGGCGAGGCCTGCTCACTTCCCCAAGAGGATCGGTCGTACTGCATTAGTGGGCCAAGCCCGAGTTGCTTCTACTCATAGGTGAAGGGCTCTGAGGCTCCACGGGGGGGAGCTGTCCGATGCCTGGTGCGGGCCTCACAGAGGCCGGAAGTATCGTTGTCCTTCGGGCCCTTGCAGTAGCCATCTTGAACGCCGACTGGAGGGAGCGGGTGGGTGAAGGGGGGGGCGAGACGTCTCTGTCGTCAGTTCCTGTGTCCATCTGGTCGCCCGTTGCGGGCGGAGGAACGACTTCGGTGGCAACGGGCGAACGCCTGAGAGGGGGCGGTGACGGGCGGCTTTGGCCATTCCTATTGGCGGCAGTATGGTCAGCCCCGCAGTTAACGCAGCGGTGGGGCGAGGAAGAACAACAGCCAGGAACAGCCTTGGAGTTGCCACCTCCGGGGCAGGTGGGGTTGGGACACAGGTGCATGGCGCGGGTGTGGTTGAGGGAGCAAAGGGGCAAACGGGAGCAGTTCAAGGGGCACCTGGGGGCGACATGGCCATAACCCCAGCAGTTCTTGCACTGAGTGTACTGGTTAGAAGAGTAGGCACGTTCAATCGTGCGTGATCGGGAGAAGAGTCGAATCGAGGAGCCCATCGTGAGGACGTCTCCAGGGTGGACGGAGACGATGACGGAGGTGGCTGTCTTGCCCTCCCTGGATCGTGTATCGGGGTTGAGGTATCTGGCTGAGAGGACGCGAATGTTCTTGGAGTTGATGATAGACTATGCGAGGCACGGGAAGAGTTCCTCGGGGTCCTCCGGGAGAAAGGTGAGCGGGAGGGAGTGGATGGCGAGCTGTGCTTCGTTGGGGGCAAGGCGGAAGGGCAACCAGGGAGAACCTCCCATGGGGAACGACTTCTTGAGCTGGGAGGAAAGGGCGTCGAATTATGGTGCAAAGGCTGCAGCGGGGGTGGTAGGGTGGGTGACGAGAAGGGTGACTGATCCTCGGTCGTTGACCTTGGTAGTGACAGCGAGGGGAAGGATGCAGTTCGCATCTCTGAGGAAACGGACGGCGATTTCGGGAAAGGTGGCAGCAATCAGGGGCTCTTGCGGGTGTTCGGAGGGGGAAGAACGAGGAGCGTAGAACCTTCTTTCGGCCGTCGAGAGCGACCTCGGTGCCTGGGTTGCAGGGGCGAGGTTACTGGCTGACGCCACTTGGGCGGCCATGAGGAAGCGCTTATTTTTCTTGCACTTCGAGGACCCTTTGCAGGCGGCCTGGGCATACGAGGGTTGGGGCTTGGGGCAGTCAGGGGCGAGGTGGCCTGAGAAGAAGGTGGTGGGGTCGGGGTTCTTTCCTTCGTGGAACGCGTTCGCGTCCCACGACTCCGGGAACTAGTCCGCATAAGCGCGTGGGTCACCGTAAAAGGCGCACCTAACCGGGTCATACCGGGGGCTGTCAGGGTCAAAGGAGCAGGAGGAGGGGGCCTTGGGGGGAGGAGCTCGCCCCTTTGCCTGGGGCTGTGTTTGGAGGGGTGTGGGTCTTGTGGTGACACTGGTCGGAGGAACTGGAGCCCGAGTGGGGGCCTGCACATGAAGGGGAGGGGCAGCTGACACCCTTTGTGACAGGTCACGTCGTGAGGCCTTGATGGGGGACAGTCGGCTGTCTAGAGCGGTGTTGGTGGGGAGGGTTGCCACAATAGACTGGATGGTGCCTAATTGGGTTGTTATGGTATCCAGCTGACGCGTCATGGACGCGAGGGCGTTGAGGGCAGACCAGGAAAGGGGGACGAGGATGGTTTCGCCGTCCGAAAGCTCAGAGAGCTGGCGGTCGTCGAGGATTGAGAGTTGGACAGAGGTGAAGTTGAGATGCTGGCGGGTCTCACGAACCAAGTCACGGATGTAGAGGTGTGATTCCGTGAGGTCTGGAGAGGAAGACTGCCGCGAGGGAGCTCTTGAGGAGTTCCTCGAGGAGGGGAGAGCGGGCAGGTCTTCCATAACGGAGACAGGGGATCAGGGACGCGAAGCCTGGAATCCGAGAGGAGATAGGGGGAAGGGGGGATCGTGCACTGAACGAAGTGGTGTTGTAATTTCAATGACTGGAGGTGTAGAGGGCGCGGAGCGTGAAGGAAATAGGGGGCGATGCCCCCACTTATATGGAAGGAAATCCTAGCACAGCCTGTGCCGCCCGACTCATACCCCAGTATGAGTCGCATATCCACGTAACCAAGGAAACAATACAATTTGTTGTAAACCTTACAAAAGAAATCCCTCATTGCAACCGTGTAACAAAAGAACGAACACCAAAGTTATCCCAACATGTATCTTATCAGGGGACCGTCAGAGCCTATCATTCTTACTAACCCTTAACCCTTCCTCGCTATCTTCATCCACTCTATCCCAACAGGGTATTGACATAGGCCAAGATATAGCAAGTCAGTTGGTGGTATTCTGTCGGGGTAGGAATCTCTTATTGAAATTCCAACAATCATCCAACACAATATTCGTTGATGCTTCAAAATAGGAGCAACAGATTATTTTCCAACTTCGCGGGTTGTGAGTCACGCCTTGCTAGATGTATGATAGGTTTACCATCACTTCGTAAACAAGGTATTAGATGAGTAGAGGTACTTTCCCTCTCCTGCAATTTTACAACCAGGTGAACAATAAGCCGTAGCTGATGGCGCCAACCGCCCAAGAAATCCACCTCATTCTGCATTACCCTCAGGTTTTGTAGCAGCTACAGGAACCGTTGCCGGTGCAAGGGCCCTTTGGTTGTAAGTTGTCGCTAGCAACGGAGTTGACCCAGTGACTGCATAAGGACGTTCGTCTTCTACCACAATTTCTGGAGTTCTTGGCTCGACTACCAGAAGTGGAGCGGCCAGCCAATCGGTAGTAGTCGTGCCAAGGTTGCGGCGTGCGGCCGCAACCCCCGCATGTTCGCTGGCTCACAACCGGGGCCACTCTAAAGAGTGCCTGACAGCTCAACGCAAATTTACAGTTCAACGCAAATTTGTGGCTTA
>Ga0307513_10004555_pt1 | contig 18482 bp, 20 predicted proteins | sample 15_EM_MG_FD_202174 | JGI IMG/M metagenome (GOLD analysis project Ga0307513, IMG submission 202174) | Populus trichocarpa ectomycorrhiza microbial communities from riparian zone in the Pacific Northwest, United States - 15_EM | ecosystem: Host-associated > Plants > Roots > Unclassified | place...
TGAATCGATGCCGCGCTGGCCGAGGCCGGCGCCGAGCGGTTCGTGGCGCTGTCGGTGCCCAGCTCGCACGGCGCGCTGCTGGTCGCGTCGCGCTCCGACCTCGTCGCCTGCGTGCCGGAGCGCACCGCCCGCGCGATGCACGCCGGCCTCGGCCTCGAACTGTTCGACCTGCCGCTGCCGGCGCTGCTGCTGCCGATGGCACTGGCCTGGCATCCGCGCCACAACGCCGACGCGGCCCATGCCTGGCTGCGCGGCTGCCTGGAGCGCGTGCTGGGCGGGCCGCTGCAATCACCGCTATCGACCGCAGCGCTGCGCAACGCGCCCCGGCCGGCCTAACATTGCCCCATGACCATGAATCACCACCCCCGCATCCCCGGCCACCGCTCCCTCCACTCACCCGGCCCGACCCGCGTCCCCGACGAAGTGGTGCACGCGATGTCGCGCCAGCCGATGGACCTGGCCGACCCGCGCGTGCCGCGCCTGATCGCGGTCTGCGAAGCCGGCATGAAAGCGCTGTTGCAGACCGAACGCGCGGAGGTCTTCTTCTACGCCGCCAACGGCCACGGCGGCTGGGAGGCGGTGATCGCCAACCTGGTCGCGCCGGGCTCGGTGGTGCTGATTCCCGGCACCGGGCACTTCTCCGATTCGTGGGCCGAGCAGGTGGCGGCGTTCGGTGGCCGCGCGTTGCGCACGCCGTACACCGAAGGCCACCCGATCGACCCGGCGGCGGTCGAGGCCATGCTGCGCGACGACACCCGACACGAGATCGGCGCGGTCTTCGCCGTCCACACCGACACCGCGAGCGGCACGACCAGCGACCTGCAGGCGGTGCGGGCGGCGATCGACGCCGCCGGCCACCCGGCGCTGTTCGTCGTCGACGTGGTGGCGTCGCTGGGCGCGGCGCCGTTCGCGATGGACGCGCTCGGCGTCAACGTCGTGATGGGTGCATCGCAGAAGGGGCTGATGCTGCAGCCCGGGCTGGCCTTCGTCGCCGCCGACGCGCGCGCGATGGCGGTTGCCGAGCGCAACCCGACGCCGCGCTTCTATTGGGACTGGGCGCGCCGTGCCAGCGAGCACCAATACCGCAAGTTCTGCGGCACGCCGCCATTGGCACACCTGGCCGGGCTCGAAGCGTCGTTCGCGCTGATCGCCAGCGAAGGCCTCGCCAACGTGCATGCGCGCCACCGGCGGCTGGCCGGCGCCGTCCATGCCGCCGTCGAGTGCTGGGGCAGCGGCGGCGTGCTGCGGCTTTTCACCCGCGTGCCGGCGGCGCGCTCGGTGTCGGTGACGGCGATCGAGGTCGCGGCGGGCATCGACCCCGAAGCGCTGCGCAGCGTCGCCCGCGAACGCTTCCAGGTCGCGGTGGCCGGCGGCCTGGGGCCGCTCGCCGGGCGGGTGTTCCGCATCGGCCATCTCGGCGACATGAACGAGGCGATGATCCTCGGCGCGCTGGCCGGCGTCGAAGCGGCGATGGCGGTGCAAGGCATCCCGTTCGTCCACGGGGGTGTCGACGCGGCGGTCGCCACCTTGACCGATGGCGCCGCTGGCTGACCCGGCCGGGCCGGCCGACCCGGCAACAGCGGCGCGGGCCTTCAGTCTGGCCGAGCCGCCGCCCGGATTCATCGAGGACCCCTACCCGTTCTACGCCGCGTTGCGCGAGCACGAACCGGTGCACGAACTCGCGCCCGGCTCGTGGCTGCTGACCCGCCACGCCGACGTATTGGCGGTCTACCGCAGCGCCGCCGCCAGCTCGGACAAGAAGCGCGAATTCGCGCCGCGGCTGGGCGCCGACTCGCCGCTCTTCGAGCATCACACGACGAGCCTGGTCTTCAACGACCCGCCGCTGCACACCCGCGTCCGGCGGTTGCTGATGGGCGCGCTGAACCAGCGCGCGATCGCGCGCATGGAGGCGGGCATCGTCGCGCTCGTCGACGGCCTGCTCGACCGCCTGGCCGACAAGCCCGCGCCCGACCTGATCGAGGACTTCGCCGCGCTGATCCCGGTCGAGGTGATCGGCAACCTGCTCGACGTACCTCACGCCGAACGCGGCCCGCTGCGCGGCTGGTCGCTGGCGATCCTGTCGGCGCTGGAGCCGGCGCCCGGCACCGACGTGCTGGCGCGCGGCAACGCCGCGGTCAGCGACTTCACGGCCTACTTGCGCGGCCTGGTCGCCGAGCGCCGCCGCCACCCGGGCGACCCCGACGCCGACGTGTTGACGCGCCTCCTGCGCGGCGACGCCGAAGGCGCATTGAGCGAAGCCGAGCTGCTGCACAACTGCATCTTCCTGCTCAATGCCGGCCACGAGACGACGACCAACCTGATCGGCAACGGCATGCACGCGCTGCTGGCCCATCGCGACCAGCTCGAACGCCTGCTCGGCGAGCCGGCATTGCTTGGCAGCGCGATCGAAGAGTTGCTGCGCTTCGAAAGCCCGCTGCAATTGAACAACCGCGTCACCACCGCGCCGATGGCGATCGGCGGCCGCGAGCTGCCCGCCGGCAGCTTCCTCACCCTGTGCATCGGCGCGGCCAACCACGACCCGTCGGCGTTCGACCGGCCCGAGCACTTGGACGTCGCCCGCAAGCCGAACAACCACCTCGCCTTCGGCCAGGGCGCGCACGCCTGCTCGGGGATGAACGTCGCCCGCCTCGAAGCGCGCATCGCGATCGGCCGGCTGCTGACGCGCTACCCGAAGATCGCCGCTGCCGGCGCACCCCATCGCGACCGCCGGGTGCGCTTTCGCGGCTTCAGGCACCTGCCGGTGCGGCTGTAGCCGGGTGGAGCCGTTCAAGAACCTCATCAACGCAGCGCTCGTGCAGCGCGCCGCACGCCGCCTGCAGTCCGCGTGGCCGGCTTTCGACGCGCGCCGCTTCACCCGCCTCGCCAACCGCGGCCTCGACGGGCTCGAATTGAAGGCCCGCGCGATGCAGCTTTGCGACGCGCTCGAAGCCACCTTGCCGGCCGACTTCGACCAGGCGGCCGACATCATCGAAGCCACGCTGCATGGCGACGACGCGCTCGAAGGCTGGGTGCTGTGGCCCGTCGGCGAATACGTCGCACGCCATGGGCAGCATGATCCGCAACGGGCACTCGCCGTGCTGCACCGGCTGACCCAGCGCTTCAGCGCCGAATTCGCGATCCGGCCGTTCATCGTGAAGCACCCGGAACTGGTTTTCCAGACGCTCGCCGACTGGGCGCTCGACCCGAGTGAACACGTCCGCCGGCTGGTCAGCGAAGGCAGCCGCCCGCGCCTGCCCTGGGGGCTGCGGTTGAAGGCGCTGGTCGACGACCCCACGCCGACCTTGCCGCTGCTGCTTGCGTTGCAGGACGACGCCAGCGAATACGTGCGGCGCAGCGTTGCCAACCACCTGAACGACATCGCCAAAGACCACCCGGGGCTGGTCGCCGACTGGCTGGAGCGCCACCTGCCCGATGCGCCAGCCGCGCGGCGCGCGCTGCTGCGCCACGCCAGCCGCACGCTTGTCAAGCAAGGCGACCGCCGCGTACTGCACGCCTGGGGCCTGGGCGCGCCGTTCCGCGGCAGCGCCGCGTTGGCGGTGAAGCCGGCGCGGGTGGCGCTCGGCGACAGCGTAGGCCTGACGCTGACTCTGCAAAGCAGCTCACCGACGCCGCAGAAGCTGGCCATCGACTACGCCGTGCACCACGTCAAGGCCAGCGGCGACACCTCGGCCAAGGTCTTCAAGGGCTGGGTGGTCGAGCTGCCGGGGCAGGGCGCGCAGACGCTCGTCAAGCGCCACTCGATGCGCTTCGTGACGACCCGCCGCTACCACGCCGGCCGCCATGCGATCGACGTGCAGATCAACGGCACGGTCGTCGCCAGCGGCTCGTTCACACTGAAAATGCCGCCCGCGTGACAAGCTTCGAAGTCGACCCCGACATCAGCCGCGCAGCGACGCTGGACAAGGCTTTTTATCTCGACGCCGCGGTGTACGAGCGCACCCGCGACCGGGTCTTCGGCCGCAGCTGGCAGTGGCTCGGCGAACTGGCCGACGTGGCCGAGGCGGGCTCGCTGTCACCGCGCGAGATGCTGCCTGGCCTGCTCGACGAGCCGCTGCTGCTGGCGCGCGACGCGGCCGGCGGCCTGCGCTGCCTCAGCAACGTCTGCACTCACCGCGGCAACCTGCTGGTGCAGGCCGCGTGCCGCGCCGATGGCATCCGCGGCTACCACTCGCGCCGCTTCGACCTCGCCGGGCGGATGACCTTCATGCCCGGCTTCGAAGGCGCCTGCGATTTCCCGTCGGCGCGCGACGATCTGCCCGAAGTGCCGTTCGCCGCCTTCCAGGGCCACGGCTTCGCGTCGCTGGCGCCGGCGGCACCGCTGGCCGACGTCCTGGGCGAGATCGGCGGCCGCATCGGCTGGCTGCCGATCGAGACCTTCCGCGCCGACCCGTCACGATCGCGCGAGTTCGTCTTCGACGCCCACTGGGCGCTGTACGTCGAGAACTACCTCGAAGGCCTGCACATCCCCTTCGTCCACCCGGGCCTGACGCAGACGCTGGACCTTGCCGGCTACGACTACGAGCTGTTCCGCTACGCCAACCTGCAGCTCGCCCGCGCCGGCGCCGACGAAGCGGCGTTCGAGCTGCCGGCCGCGTCGCCCGAGCACGGCCAGCGCATCGCGGCCTACTACGCCTGGGTGTTCCCGAACCTGATGCTGAACTTCTATCCCTGGGGCCTGTCGGTCAACCTGGTGCAGCCGCTGGGGCCGGCGAAGACGCGGGTGTCGTTCCGCTCGTTCGTCGCCGACCCCGCGCTGCTCGGCGTCGGCGCCGGCGGCGCGCTCGACCCGGTTGAAATGGAAGACGAAGCGGTGGTGCAGACGGTGCAGCGCGGCATCCGCTCGCGGCTGTATTCGCGCGGCCGCTACTCGCCGCGCCACGAGCGCGGCGTGCACCAGTTCCACCGGCTGCTGTGCGAGTTTCTAGCGGGCTGACCAGCGCGCCGCGTCGAAGCCGACCGTCACCCGGCCGTCCGCCCATTCGACCACCGGGCGCTTGATCACGCTGGCCTGCGCCAGCATCAGCGCGCGCGCCGAAGCGGTGTCGGTCACCGCGGCGCGCTCGGCGTCGGCGAGCTTGCGCCAGGTCGTGCCTTGGCGGTTGAGCAGCGCCTCCCAGCCGACGCTGTGCAGCCAGGCGTCGAGCTGCGCCTCGGGTACGCCGGACTTCTTGAAGTCGTGGAAGCGGTATTCGACGCCCTGCCCGGCCAGCCAGGCGCGGGCGCGCTTGACGGTGTCGCAGTTGCTGATGCCGTAGACAACCATGCGCGCGATGTTACCGGCGCGCATCGCTCGGCGCATCGCAGCGCGGGTCGATGCCGTAGGCCCCGTCGCGAACGATGCCGTTGTCGCCGATCGAGACCTGGAACCACAGGCAGTCGTTGGTCGGGTAGCGCCAGGCCCAGACCTGGCCGCCCTGCCAGCCGCCGCTGCGGCTCTCGCCGGGGCGGCCCAGCGTGCGCAGCAACTCGTCGCGCGACATGCCCGGCGCGCGGCCCTGGAAGTCGGCGAAATGGGCTTCGTTCAGGACCTGGGCGACGGCGGTGACGCGGCCGGCGGCATCGACGTCGACCATCCAGGTCTCGCGGCCGTAGGGGCCGCTGGCGTATTCGAGCCGCGTCGCCGCGTCGGGCATCGGGTAGCGAGCGCTCGGGCGCCCCCAGCGCTGCAGCACCTCGGCTTCGCTCTGCCCGGCCGTCGGCACGGCGGGACGCAAGCCGGCGCAGGAGGCCAGCGCGAGCGTGGCCAGGGTGACCACAGTGACGGAAATTCGCATCCGGGTGGGAGTCGGGCGCGCCGGCCGAGTTCCTCAGCCTGAACCCACCCGCCGAGTGTGACCGATTCCACACTTTTTTTCGGGCAGCCGGACGGCCGGCGCCGATATCCATCGAGGGACGATCGCATTCGAGAAACCGTTGCTCGCATCACTCGCGCCCGCCAAACCAGACAGCCCATGACCAGCAACCCCGCAACGGCCACTCCGACGATCCCGTACGACAGCGAGCCCAGCGACGGCGACGCACGCCAGTTGGTGCAAGGCGCGCAGACCGGCCTGCTCGTCGTTCAGGACGACGTCATCCGCTTCGCCAACCCGGCGTTCGCCGACATGGTCGGCTGGCCGATGGCCGAATTGCTCGGCCAGCCCCATTACGTGACGACCGCGCCCGAGCAGCGCGCGATGGCCCAGTCATCGGTCGACCGCGTGCTCGGCGGGCGCAGCACCCGGCCGGGCCAGATGCGCTGCCTGCGCCGCGACGGCAGTTCCTTCGACGCCCGCGCCGTCACCCGCCGGGTTGAATACGGCGGCCGTCCTGCGGTGCTGGTGACGGTGTCCGACACCAGCGAGCTGAGCCGGGCGCTGCGCGGCGCCGAGTGGAACGCCGGCATGCTGGCGCGCACCGAAATGCTGTGCCGTTCGGGCTCGTTCGAGATCCTGATGCCATCGGCCCGGCTGCATGTGTCGCCCGGGCTGCGCGCGCTGGCCGGCATGCCCGAGCCGGCCGAAGGCGATGCCACTGAGTGCGACCTCGACGAACTGGCCTGCATCCCGCCCGATGAACGCGCGCTGGTCGCCGGCATCTGGCGCAACGCCGTACCCGGCGAGCCTTTCGAGTTCCAGCACCGGCTGCAGGTCGCCGATGGCGGCCGGCTGATCGTCCTCCACCGCGGGGTCCTCAACGAAGCCACCGACGCCGCGGGCGAACAGCGCGGCGTGGCGATCCTGCAGGACATCACAGCCCAGCGCGAAGCCGAGCTGCGGCTGGAGGAAGTCGCCAACCACAACGAGGTCACCGGGCTGCCCAACCGCGGCTCGTTCCTCGACCAGGTCGATGCCGCCACGCATGCGGCGCGCTGGAGCGCCGGCGCCTTCACGCTGGTGGCGATCGACATCCCGCGCATCGCCGAGATCAAGGCCAGCATGGGCTTCGGCGCCGGCGACGCGCTGACGATGTCGCTGGCGGCGCGCCTGGCCGGCGCCTGCGGCAGCGGCGAAACGGTGGCCCAGCTCGGCGACACCGAATTCGTCGTGATGCTCGAACACGCCGAAGCACCCGATGTCGAGGTGATCCGCGTGCGCGCGCTGGAGTTGCAGGCCACGATGGACGCGCCGGTGCGGCTGGCGGCGACCGACATCTACCCGCGCTGCGTGTTCGGCATCGCCTGCTTCCCGAGCGACGGCGAAAGTGCCGCCGAATTGCTGGAACGCGCACAGACCGCGCGCCTGGGCGCGACCGGCGCCGACGAAGGCAGCAGCGTCGCATTCTTCCGCCCCGAATCGAACGCCCGCGTCGTGCGTGCGATGCACCTCGAATCGGGCCTGCGGCAGGCGATCGCGCGCAACGAACTGCGCCTGGTCTACCAGCCGCAGGTGGCGCTGGCGACCGGCAAGATCTGCGGCGCCGAGGCGCTGCTGCGCTGGAATTCACCCGAGCTGGGCGCCGTGTCGCCGGTCGAGTTCATCCCGATCGCCGAGCGCAGCGGGCTGATCGGCGCGATCGGCGAATGGGTCATGCGCCGGGCCTGCGAGCAGTCGGCCGCCTGGCGCCGCGCCGGCCTGCCGCCGGTGCGGGTCGGCGTCAACCTGTCGCCGGCCCAGCTGCAGCGCCCGGACCTCGCGCGCCAGGTGCAGGCGGTGCTGGTCGAGACCGGCGCCGACCCGGCCTGCCTGGGCATCGAGCTGACCGAAAGCATGGCGATGGCCGACGTGCCGCACGCCGCCGCGGTGCTGCGCGAGATCAAGTCGATCGGCGTCGAGATTTCGCTCGACGACTTCGGCACCGGCCATTCGAGCCTGAGCTGCCTGCGCAGCCTGCCGATCGACGTCGTCAAGGTCGACCGTTCGTTCGTCCACGACGTCACCGCCGCGCCGCAGGACGTGTCGGTGACGCGGGCGATCATCACGATGGCCCACGGCCTGCAGATGCAGGTGCTGGTGGAAGGCGTCGAGACCGAGGGCCAGCTCGCGCTGCTGGCGGCGAACCGCTGCGACACGATCCAGGGCTTCTGGTTCAGCCCGCCGGTGCCGCCCGAAGCCTTCGAGGCGATGCTGCGCGAAGGCAAGCACCTGCCCGACCGCTTCGTGACCCGCGTCCGCCGCACCCACACGCTGCTGCTGGTCGACGACGAAGAGAACATCATCGCGTCGCTGAAGCGGCTGCTGCGCCGCGACGGCTACCACATCGTCACCGCGACCAGCGCCGCCGAAGGGCTGCAGCGGCTGGCCGAGAACGATGTCGACGTGATCGTCTCCGACCAGCGCATGCCGGGCATGAGCGGCGTCGAGTTCCTGCGCCGCGCGAAAGACCTGTACCCCGACACGGTGCGCATCGTGCTGTCGGGCTACACCGAACTGCAATCGATCCTCGACGCGATCAACGAAGGTGCGATCTACCGCTTCCTGACCAAGCCCTGGGACGACCAGCTGCTGCGCGCCCACATCGCCGAAGCCTTCCGCCAGAAGGACATGGCCGACGAGAACCGGCGCCTGGCGCAGCAGGTCGAAGATGCCAACGCCGACCTCGCCGCGCTCAACGCCCGCCTCGAACAGGCGGTGACGCGCCAGCGCGAGCAGGCGCAGACGATGGCGATCAGCGCCGGCAGCATGCGCGAGGTGCTCGACGAACTGCCCGCCGCGGTGCTGGGCATCGACCCCGACGGGATGGTCGCCTTCGTCAACCGCGAAGCCGAACGCGTGCTGCCCGACGCCGGCCGGCTGATCGGGCGGCTGGCCCGCGAGGCCTTGCCGCCGAGCGTCTGCGCGCTGATCGACGGCCCCGGCGGCACCCGCGGCGAAGTCACGATCGCCGGCAGCGAGTTCCGCGTGATCGCGCGCGCGCTGGACGGGTCGAAGGGCGCCAACGGCCACCTCGTGCTGCTGGTGCCGCACGACGTCGACGAGGCGGTGCTGTCATGAGCGCCGCGCTGGCAACCCCGTCGCCGGCCGCCACGGCGCGCCTGGCGACGCTGTTTCGCGGCTCGCTGCGCGAAGGGCGGGTCCACCCGCTGTTCCACCTGCTGCAGCGGCACACCGGCGTCGATGGCCCGATGGACATCCCGCCGGCGCCGGCCGCAGCGCGTGCCGCAGAACGCCGGGCGCTGGTCGACCCGGCCGTGCTGAACCAGCGCGTCGCCGAACTGCCGGCGCTGCCGCAGGTGCTGCTGGAGCTGCTGGCCGCGCTGCGCAGCGACGACGTGCGGCTGGACGACTGCGCCAACCGCCTCAGCCGCGACCTGGCGCTGTCGGCACGCACGCTGCGCCTGGCCAACTCGGCCTTCTACGGCGTGCCGGGGCGGGTCGGCACGGTGCAGGACGCGATCGGCCTGCTCGGCCTGCGCACGCTCGGCTCGATGCTGACGGCGGCCGCGGTATCGACCCAGTTCAAGCCGCCGCCCTGCCCCGGCTTCGACTTCGGCGGCTTCTGGCGCCACGCGGTGGCCAGCGGCATGGCCGCCCGCGCGATCGCCCGCCAGCGCCGGCTCGACCAGGACCTGTGCTTCACTGCCGGCCTGCTGCACGACATCGGCCGGCTCGCGCTGGCGACCTACTTCCCGGACGAGTTCAGCGTCGCATTGGCCGAGGGCCGCGAAAGCGACCTGCCGCCGTACGCGGTCGAGCGCGCCGTGCTCGGCGTCTGCCACGCCGAGGTCGGCGCCGCGATCGCCGCCCACTGGCGCTTCCCGGCCAACGTGGTCGAGGCGATCGCGCTGCACCATGTGCCGCGCGCGCCGGGCGATGGCGCCACGGCTTCGGCCGCCGACGTGGTGCACGTGGCCGACGCGGTGGTCCATGCGCTGGACCTCAGCGGCGACCCGCGCGAGTTCGTGCCGCCGCTCGCGCTGCCGGCCTGGGCCCGTGTCGGGCTGCTGCCCGAGCAGTGCCTGGCTCTGTTCGAACAGGTCGAGGCCGGCGTCGCCGAAGCCTGCGAGGGGCTCGGGCTGTGACGACCCGCCTGCACGCACCGATGGCGGCCGGCGCCGACTTCACCGACCTGAGCGCGCGCCTCTCGGCAGCCCAGGAAAAGCTGATGCAGTCGGAGAAGCTGGCCTCGATCGGCCAGCTCGCCGCCGGCGTCGCGCACGAGATCAACAACCCGGTCGGCTATGTGTTCTCCAACATCGGCACGCTCGAGAAGTACGTGGCCGACCTGTTCCGCATGCTCGCGGCCTACGAGGCCGCCGAGCCGCTGCTGGCCGGCACCGCGGCCGCCGCCGGGCTGGCCGCGCTGCGCCGCGAGATCGAACTCGACTACCTGAAAGACGACATCCCGGCGCTGATGACGGAGACGCTGGAAGGCGTCAAGCGGGTCCGCAAGATCGTCCAGGACCTGAAGGACTTCTCGCACGTCGACCAGCGCCAGGACTGGGAGTGGAGCGACCTCCACCGCGGCATCGACTCGACGCTGAACATCGTCAACAACGAAATCAAATACCGCGCCGAAGTGGTCAAACAATACGGCTCGCTGCCCGAAGTGCAGTGCCTGGCTTCGGAGCTGAACCAGGTCTTCTTGAACCTGCTGGTCAACGCCGCGCATGCGGTCGACAAGGACCGCGGCACGATCACCGTGCGCACCGGCGCCGACTGCGCCGGCGAGCCCGGCGATGGCGGCGATGGCGGCGATCGGGTCTGGGTCGAAGTCGAGGACGACGGCTGCGGGATCCCGAAAGAGAATCTGTCGCGCATCTTCGACCCCTTCTTCACGACCAAGGCGATCGGCAAGGGCACCGGCCTCGGCCTGTCGCTGTCGTACGGCATCGTGAAGAAGCACGCCGGCCGCATCGACGTCGACAGCCAGCCCGGCCGCGGCACGCGCTTTCGGGTGACGATTCCGGTGCGGCACGCCGGCGCGAGGGTCGCGGCATGAGCGCGCGTGGCCGCTCCAAAGCGCTCATCCCGGAGCGCGCAGCGCGTAGGGTGGTCCAGTGAGCGCCGTGCAAGAGCCCCCGATCCGCACAGTCCCGGCCCCGGGCGGCAGCGCGCTGCTGTCGACCGTGCTCTGCGTCGACGACGAGCCGAACATCCTGTCCGCGCTGAAGCGCGTGCTGCGCGGCGCCGACCTCTGCGTGCTGACAGCGCAAAGCGGCGCGCAGGCGCTGACGATGCTGGAGGAGATGCCGGTCGACCTGGTGATCTCCGACATGCGCATGCCGGGCATGGACGGCGCACAGTTGCTCGAACGCGTGCACGGCGGCTGGCCGCAGATCGTGCGGATCCTGCTCACCGGCCACGCCGACATGCCGTCGACGGTGGCGGCGATCAACCGCGGCCAGATCTTCCGCTACCTGCAAAAGCCGTGGAACGAGGCCGAGCTGGTGTCGGCCGTTCGCCAGGGCCTCGAGCGCCTGGCCCTGCAGCGCGAAACGCTGCGCCTGGAAACGCTGACCCGGCAGCAGAACGAGCAGTTGCAGGCCGTCAACGCCGAACTCGAAACGCGTGTGCGCGCCCGCACCGCCGACCTGAAAGACGCCCACGAGAAGGTCAAGCGCAACTACCTGAAGTCGATCAAGGTCTTCTCCAACCTGCTCGAGCTGCGCGGCGGCGGCCTCGCCGGCCACGGCCGCCGGGTGGCCGAGACCGCCCGCGACATCTCGCGCGCGATGGGCCAGACCGAGGACGAGGCACTGCAGGTCTTCGTCGCCGGGCTGCTGCACGACGTGGGGCTGATCGGCGCCGCCGACAAGCTGTTCGGCAAGCCGGTGCCGCGCTACACGCCGGACGAGCAGGCGCTGTACCGCGAACATCCGGTGCAGGCCGAACAGTCGCTGCTGGCGCTGGACGACATGGCGCCGCTGCTGCCGATCATCCGCGCCCACCACGAGCGCTTCGACGGCCAGGGCTTCCCCGACAAGCTGGCCGGTGCCGCGATCCCGCTGGCCGCGCGCATCCTGGCCGTGGCCGACGCTTTCGACGACCTGCAGAACGGCCACCTGTCGGCCCAGCCCGCGACCCGCCAGGAGGCCCGCACCTTGCTGCGCCATGGCCGCGGTAGCCAGTTCGACCCCGAGGTGCTCGACGTCTTCCTGCACATCACCGAGCCCGAGAAGGTGACGGCGAAGGTGGCGAAGGGCCCGGCGACGCTGCTGCTGCCGACCGAAGCGCTGGAAAGCGACATGGTGCTGGCGCGCGACCTGGTCTCGGCCAGCGGCGTGCTGATGCTGACCAACGGCCACCGGCTGACCGCATCGCTGATCAAGCGCATCCGCGAATTCGAGATCCGCGAAGGCAGCAAACTCGAAGTCCACATTCAAGCACGAGCCGCGGGATGAGCCCAGGGCCGGAGGAACACCCATGACCCGCATCCTGATCGTCGACGACGAACCGCGCGTGCTGTCGGCGCTGCAACGCGCGCTGCGCCAGCGCTTCGGCGACCGGCTGCAGATCGAGACCAACACCGACGCGCTGGCCGCGCTCGGCCGGGCCCGCGAGCAGTTCTTCGAGATCGTCGTTTCCGACCTGCGCATGCCCGAGATGGACGGCATCAGCTTCCTGACCTTGATCGCCGCGGTGCAGCCGAGCAGCGTGCGCGTGATGCTGACCGGCAGCTCCGACTTCGAGACCGCGCAGCGCGCGATCAACGACGCCGGCATCTTCCGCTACCTCTGCAAGCCGTGGAGCGATGTCGAACTGGCCTCGCACATCGAAGCCGCGCTGCTGCAGTCGCAGCTGGCCGCCCGCCAACGCGAGGAGGCCGCCGCCAGCGACCCGCAGGCGCTGGAACGGCGCCGGCTCGAAGCGCTGGAGCCGGGCATCACGCACGTCGAATGGGGGCCGCACGGTGAGGTGCTGATGCCGGAGTCGATCGGCTGATTCAATTCACTCGCGGCGCGCGAAAACCAGCCGCAGCCCGAGGCCCAGCAACACGAAGCCGCTCGACCGGTACAGCCAGAGCAGGACCCGTGGCCGCGAGCTCGGAGGTTCGCAGAACCGCGCCGAGGCCGAGGGTCGCGAGCACGGTATGGCCGATCAGCCCGACGCTGACGCCGGCCGCGGTGGCGACGCCGGCGGCCGGCCCCTGGGCGATCGACCGCGACATGACCAGGATCATGTCCTGGCCCGGCGTGGTGATCAGCACCAGCGATGCGACGATGAACAACAACCAGTGGGCTTCAGGCATGGCGGCTCCTCAGGACTCGTTCGCAGGCATCTCACGATCGGGTTCCTCCTGGGCTTCTTGCAGCAGCGCCGCAATCGTGGCGGCCTTGGCGGCCGAATAGGCGATCAGCGTTCCGGCGCCGCCTGCCAGCGCCTGCTCTTTGGCCGCAGCGTAGCGCCGACGGGCATCCGCGCTGCGACGAAGGTGTTCGCGCAGGGCCAGGTTGTTCGACCAGTGGGCGCCGGCATGCTCGACCGCATGCAGGTTGACGTCGATCGCGCCGCGCATCACGAAGTAGCGCCGGCCCGGCACGCCGGCCTCACCGAGGTTGCGGTAGCCGAGCGCGGTGATCGCGTCGACCAGCGCCGCGTCGGGCGGGTATGCCGCCAGCCCGAGCATCAGGTCGATCACCGGCTTCGCGGGCAGGCCCGGCACGGCGGTGCTGCCGATGTGTTCGAGCCGCTCGCCGGGCAGCGCAGCCAGGATCCGCGCGCGTTCGGCTGCCGCCTGCGCCGGCCAGGCGATGCCGGGTTCGACGATCGTGACCGCTTCATCGAGCGGGTTCATTCGGCATGCGGGCGCGGCTGCGGGGCGCGCGCGACCGGCGGCGTCCAGCCGCCGAAGAGCGCCAGCGCTTGCGGCTCGCTGATCGACAAGGCCTGCGCGGCAACCTCGGCCGGAACCCACTGCGCAAACGCGGTCTCCTGGTTGACGTGGCGGCCCGTTGCCGTGTGCTCCTGCCGAACCCGGGCCAGTTGCCGCGGCGTGAACCGCCCGGCGAGCCGAACCAGCGCCACCCAGAGCCGGCGGTGAACGAGGGTGATCTTGTCGTCGATCAAGCGGCAGACAAGAACGTCCTCGCAGTCGCAGACGGCTTCGAGGATGGCGTAGATGCGATGGCTCTGCGGGTGGGCCCACCAACTGCCTTGGATCGGCTCGCCGACGATGGCCTCGGTGAGGCGCGACACCGGCCCTCGCGCTGCAACGAGAACCACGCCGTGCTCGCGGACGAAGGCCAGGGCATCGTCGGCGGTCGCGCACGGACGGCCCGCGCTAGCTGCTGCAACCGCCGCCATCGCTGCCGCCGCTGCCGCCGCCGTCACCACTGCTCACGTTGGCGTCACCGAATCCATCGGTGCTGCCACTCGACCGTCGAACTGCCGAAGTCGCCGCCGCAATAGACCATGACCGCGCCGTCGTCTGGCCGCCGTCGAAGCCCGCTCTTCAGATGGGCCAGCAAGAACTGCCGCAGCGCATGGGCGACGAGTTGGCAGTCCTTCAGCGGCAATTCGGGGCGGCGCTTGCGCAGTTGCTCGAAGAGCCCGCGCGGCAGCTCGAAGCTGCGGATGTACGCATCCCGGCGCAGCGCGAGCTGCCGGCGCCAGAGCAGCGCCAGCGCGGCGAAGAGAGTCAACGCGACGAGACCGAGGATGGGCGTCATTCGCGGATTCTGCACCGGCCGAACACACGCGCTTGTCGAGCGGCAGGCCAGAACACTACGCCAGGGATTCGTCTCGAACGGCCTGCCTCCCGACATCCAATGCGAACTCGGCAATCCTGCCGTCGCGCATGAGCAGCGCCGCCTCGCCGAAGCGGGCCAGATCATCCGGATCGTGGGTGATCATGACGATGGGAAGGCCAATGCGAACCAGCAACTCGTCGAGTTCCTGGCGCATGCGTTCGCGCAGTGCCGGGTCGAGTGCCGAGAACGGCTCGTCGAGCAGCAGTGCGCGCGGCGAGTTGACGAGTGCGCGGGCCAGCGCCGTTCGTTGGCGTTGGCCGCCCGACAGTTCGCTCGGCCGCTGCTTCGCCACATCGGCCAGCTCGAAAACTTGCAGCCAGCGCTCGACGGCTTCGCCGCCCGCCTGCCGGGAGGGGTTTCGCCAGCCCTTCGACAGGCCGAAAGCGACGTTCTGCCGCACGTTCAGGTGCGGGAACAGTGCGTAGTCCTGGAACAGGTAGCCGAAGCGGCGGCGCCTGGCCGGCACATCGATGCCGGCCGCGCTGTCGTACAACACCTCGCCATCGATGGCGATGCGTCCCCGGTCAGGCGTCAGCAGCCCGGCCAGCGCCTGCAGCGTGAGGCTCTTGCCGGCACCCGACGGGCCATAGATCACCGTGCGCCGCGCCCGCGTCTCGAAGCGCACGCACAGCTCGAAGCGGCGCTGCTTGCCGCCGACGAGCTTCGTGATGTCGACGTCGAAGCTCATCTCAACGCACCGGCCTGAACGGCGCCAGCCGCCCGGCCGCCAACAGCACCACGACGCAGGTCACCGACGTGATGAACACCAGCATGTTGGCGACCGAGTCCTGCCCGGCCTGCACTGCTTCGTAGACGGCGATCGACAGCGTCTGCGTGCGTCCGGGAATGCTGCCGGCCACCATCAACGTGGCGCCGAACTCGCCCAACGAGCGGGCGAATACCAACAAGGTTCCCGACAAGATGCCGGGCCAGGCCAGCGGCAGGGTGACCCGGAAGAACACCGCCCACTCGCCCTGGCCGAGCACGCGGGCCGCATTCTCGAGCTGCGGGCTGACGCCCTCGAAGGCAGCGCGAGCCGACTTCAGCAGCAGCGGAAAGGCGACGATGGTCGCCGCGATCACCGCGCCCTGCCAGGTGAAGATCAGGTTGATGCCGAAGACCCGGTCCAGCCAGCCGCCGAGCCAGCCGCGTTTGCCGATCACGACCAGCAGGTAGTAGCCCAGCACGGTGGGTGGCAGCACCATCGGCAGCGTCAGTACCGCGTCGATGAACTCGCGGCCGAAGAAGCGCTTGCGGGCCAGCAACCAGCCGACCGCGGTGCCCAGCACCAGGTTGAGCCCGGTCGCCCAGGCGGCAACTTTCAAAGTCAGCGACAGCGCGACCCATGCCGCGGCATCCATGGGTCAGGGCTTGCCGAAACCATGGCGTGCAAGCACGGCCTGCCCCGCGGGCGAAATCACGAAGTCGACGAACTGGCGCGCGACGCCGGCGTTCGCGCTGCCGGCGACGACGGCAATCGGGTAGCTGATCGGCGTTTCGGTCGGCACCGTGAACGCCACCTTGACCTTTTCCTTCTGTACCGCCGCGTCCGTGGCGTAGACGAAGCCGGCTTCGACCTCGCCGCGCGCCACGTAGTCCAGCGCCTGGCGCACGTTGGTCGCGTTCACGGCCTTGGGCTCGACGGCGGCCCAGACTCTGGCCGCCTCCAGTGCGCCCTTGGCATAACGGCCGGCGGGCACGCCGGCGGGGTTGCCGATGGCGACCTTCCTGACCTCGGGCCTTTGCAGATCGGCCAGCGCTTTCAGGTTCAGAGCGCTGTCGCTCGGCACGATCAGAACCAGGCTGTTGGCGACGAAGTTGCTGCGCGAGCCCGGCACGAGCAGCTTCCGGGTTTCGGCGCGGTCCATCGAGTCCTGGTCGGCGGCGGCGAAGACGTCGGCCGGCGCGCCCTTGGCGATCTGCGCCAGCAACGCATCGGAAGCGGCGAAATTGAACACCACCTTCGTGCCCGGGTTCTGCACTTCGAACGCCGGGGCGAGGTCGCGGAAGGCGTTGCTCAAGCTGGCCGCGGCTGAGACCGTCAGGTCAGCGGCTTGGGCGGCCAGAGCGGCGAAGCCCAACACGACGGCGCCGGCAGCGTGGAGCAGCGCCCTGGCGGGCGTGGAGGCAATGGTCATTCGAGGACTGGCGGTCGTTGGAGAAGGAAGCCTAACCGAAATATAGCGCCCTGCACATCGAGGCTGCCGACCGCACCAGCCCGTCAACGGTGAGTCTGCGCCAGTCAGCGCGCCAGCAGGCCGATCAGCTTGCGGATGTCGGCTTCGCAAGCCTGGGCGGCGGTCGCCTCGACGCGCCGGTACAGATCGATGAGCTGGCGGCCGACGTCGGTCAGCTCGCTTCCGCCGCCATGCGCACCACCCTTGGCAGAATCCAGCGCCGGCCGCCGCAGCGAACGGTTCAGCTCGTCGATCAGCAGCCAGGCGCGGCGGTACGACATCTCCAACTGCTTCGCCCCGGCGGTGATCGAGCCGGTCTGAGCGATGGCTTCGAGCAGAGCCACCTTGCCCGGGCCGATGGCGATGGCCTCGCCCGCCGTGATGCGGATGCGGAATCGCGCCACCGGCCGAGCGGCCCTGGGCGATGGCTTGGCAGGCTTCTTGACGGGCATCGGGGTGGGCGAAGCGGGGACCGGAAGGCGCCCATTACATCACCGCGAGACCCGCTGCGGCGGACGGGTGCAGCGCGATCAGGCCGGCGACCGTGCCGCCTTCAGCCGGTAGGCGAGTTGGGCGCGGGTCAGCCCGAGCAGGCGGGCCGCGGCGGCGAGGTTCCCGCCCGAGCGCGCCACCGCTTCCGACATCAGCTGCCGTTCCAGGCCCGGCAGCGAGACCGGCCCGGCTTCGGCCAGGCGGTCGAGCAGCGCCGGCTCGGCGGCCGGCGCCGCGGCGGCGCGCCCGGTTGCCAGCGCGCCGCCGGCGTCCAGCGAATACAGCGCTTCGTCGCGCAGCTGTTCCCGCCGCAGCATGTGCGGAACGTCGATCACGCCGCCCTCGTCGGCGCTGATGACGCCGCGCTCGACCAGGTTCTGCAGCTCGCGGATGTTGCCCGGGAAGTCGTAGTTCAGCAGCGCCTTGACGGCGCGCGCGGTATAGCCGTGCACGCTGCGGCCGTGCAGCCGCACGTAGCGGTGCAGGAAGAAGTTCATCAGCAGCGGGATGTCCTCGCGGCGCTCGCGCAGCGGCGGCAGGTGGATCGGGAACACGTCGAGCCGGAAGTACAGGTCTTCGCGGAAGCGCCCGGCGCGCACCTCGGCCTGCAGGTCGACATTCGTCGCCGCGACCACGCGCACGTCGAGCTTGATCGTGCGCACGCCGCCGACACGCTCGATCTCGCCTTCCTGCAAAGCGCGCAGCAACTTGCCCTGGCCGACCAGGCTCAAGGTGCCGACCTCGTCGAGGAACAGCGTGCCGCCGTCGGCGCGCTCGAAGCGCCCGGGCCGCGACGTGCTGGCGCCGGTGTAGGCGCCGCGTTCGACGCCGAACAGTTCGGACTCGATCAGCGTCTCGGGTATCGCGGCGCAGTTCAGCGCGACGAATGGTTTTTCCTTGCGCGGGCTGATGCGGTGGAGCATCGCCGCGAACAACTCCTTGCCGACCCCCGACTCGCCGGTGAACAAGACGGTGGCGCGCGTCGGCGCCACCCGGCTGAGCATGTGGCAGGCCGACTTGAAGGCCGATGACACGCCGACCATCTCGCGCTCGTTCGACGTTTCCGGCGGCGCGCCGCCGAGCAGCGGCCGCGCCGCTGCGGCGGGGGTGACGCCGAACGCCTTGGCACTGAGGAAGTCCTGCACGTTCAGGTAGCGCAGGTCGTCGCTGACGTCGCCCCA